>Ga0209066_10003068_pt1 | contig 19538 bp, 12 predicted proteins | sample All_14_2_FD_187198 | JGI IMG/M metagenome (GOLD analysis project Ga0209066, IMG submission 187198) | Freshwater microbial communities in response to fracking from Pennsylvania, USA - Allegheny Zone_MetaG_DW_15 (SPAdes) (version 2) ... | reverse complement strand
GGCAGGGGGCGAGCTCGATGATGTGATCGCAGTGGTTGATGACCTGGGAGTCGCGGGTGGTGACGATGACGGTCCAGGGCTGAGATTTTCCAAGGATGGCGACGGAGAGCTGGGCAAAGGAGGCGTCGTCCATGTTGTCGAGCAGTTCATCGATGAGCAGCAGGCGGGGGCGCTGGGCCAGGGCGCGGGCGAGGAGGAGGCGCATGCGCTGATTTCCGGAGAGGGGGGCTCCGCCGATCTTGAGGCGCAGATTCAGCCCTTCGGGACGAGCGAGGAGTTCATCGAGCAGGCCGACCTGTTTCAGCGCGGCGCGGATTTCATCCATGCCAATGTCGCTGCGGCCGAGGCGGAGATTTTCCACGACGGTGGCGTCCATGATCTCATCGCGGCGGAGAAGCTGGGTGCTTTCGCGCAGGGCTTCGAGGTCCCAACTGCGGAGGTCCACGGCATCGACGGTGACGAAACCTGCGGTGGGCTGGCGCAGGCCGAAGAGGATGTCGAGCAGGGAGCTGGCACCGGCGCCATGCGGGCCCACGATGGCGGCGCTGGCGCCTGCGGGGATGGTGAAGCTGCGCCCGCTGAACAGGGGCAGGGTGGGGATGTGGGCAAAGGAGAGCTGGCTGGCCACCACCTCGGCACCGAGGCCGTGTGTGGCGGGCCTTTCGCCGCCTTCGCGCTCGGTTTCGAGATCGAAGACGTGGCCGAGCTTGTCCATGGCGGCCATGGCGTCATACCAGGCCTCGAGTTTTTTGCCGAGCTTGGCGAGGGAGGCGACGATGCCGCTCATGATGATCTCGCTGGCGACGAGCTGGCCGAGGGTGATCTGCTGGCTGATGACGAGGTAGCCGCCGACGACGAGCAGCGCGGCGGAGGCGACGACCTGCAGCGTGAGCAGCGCGGCGATCTGGCGCATGAGGACGCGGAAGTGCCTGCCGCGCGCCATCACGTAGCCGGTGCTGAGCTCATTGGCGCGTTCATGCGCCATGCGGCTGCCGCCGGGGCCTTTGAAGAGGAAGGGGAAGTGGGCGACTTCTTCAAACCAGTTCACCATGTCGTATTTCAGGCGTGACTCCTCGATGCTGGTGTCCACGGCGCCGCGTCCGAGCACCCAGAGGCTGAGGATGATGAGGAGGAGCAGGATGGCGACGAAGAGCAGGAGCAGCGGGTGGTAAACGGAGAGCAGGAGCATGCCGATGAGGCCGCCAAAGACGAGGTTCACGCCATCGAGCAGAAGCATGGCGGTGGATTTCTGCGCGGTGACGACATCGAGGAAGCGGTTCACCATTTCCGGTGCGTGCACTTCATCATGCACCTGGGCCTTCACACGGGGGAGGCGGTAGGCGAGGTCTGAGGCGGCGCGCACGAAGATGCGGCGCTGGATCATGTCTGACACATAGTACTGAAAGCCGCTGACGACGGCCTGCAAACCGAGGCAGCCGAAGAGGGCGAGGGAGACGATCACCAACGCCTGGAGGTAGGGGCGTGCCTGGCCGCCGAAGGCGAGATTACTCACGATGGCCTCCACCGCCATGGGGACGGCGAGGTAAAGCAGCGCGGAGATGACCGAGAACATGAGCAGGGTGCGGACTTCCTGCTTCTCTGCGAGGAGCATGCCAATGAAGCGCCGTGCGGGGCTGAGACCGGCGTGGTCATGATGCGCGGCATGGCCGTGCTGCGGTGCGGCGCTGAGCTCCTGCGCGGCGCGATCGAGGTGGACGATGCCGGCCTCCACCACGGCGTGCACGCTTTCCACGCCTAGGCGGCGTGCGAGCGCCTGACGTGTGACGGAGCGGCGATGGGTGGGGTGCTCCCCGTCTGCAAGGCGGAGGCTGAACCAGCCGGCGTAGGTGATGACGAGCCAGCGGCTCTCCACACTGCTCCAGATGACGACGGGGGTGTCTGCATGGGCCTGCCACACGGCCTCGCTGAGCGGGAGGCGCACAGGGGAGACCTGCATGCCTGCGCCTGCGACGGCGGCGCTGAGCTGGGCGAGGGGATCTCCCTGCGCCTGCGCGGCGTGGTGAATGGCTGAACGGGCACGCTCCGGGGTGAGATCACTGCCAAGGATGGCGGAGAGCTGAAGGAGAGTCGTGGGAGAAAGGATGGGCGGGGGAGTGGATGGCGGTGTCAAAATTTAAGGGTAAATTCGCGTCTTATACGTGTTGCTAGCACAGGTGGACTCACCTGTGTGGCTGCAAAAAAACGTGGTGAATGTAATCGGGCGGAATGGCAAGGATTGAGACCTGAGGAAACGGTTGTTTGCCGTTAAAGGAATGGATGACTTGTCGTGTGGTAGGACGAGGGAAATGGAGGAATCCCACGCAGTGAGTGTGACTGCATGCTGCAAGCCTGGGGGTGACGAGGCTTTCGCATGCTGGAGGCTTCGCGGGTGCCACGCCCAACCCCAAAGGATGGGGGTGTTTTTTGATGGGCGGGGAGAGGGTGGATGAGGAGGCAGCTACGGTCAGCACTGTGGGATCAGCGGGCGTGATCGTACTCCGCGGCGGTGGGAGTCCAGGCTGGGAAGGGGTCAGGGAACTGCGCCCAGGCTTCAGGCCCGCCGGCCAGTTCCTCCGGGGTGAGCTGGCAGGCGCGGAACCGGGCCACCAAGGCATCACGGTCCATGTTTCTGCCGATGATCACGATCTCGCTGCGGCGGTCGCCGTAGGGCTCGTGCAGGTTGGCGCGGATCTCCGCCAGAGATTCCTCATCTTGCGGCCATTCAGCCTCCGGCACCGCGCTCCAGAAAATGCCCATTGCCCGCGTGGAGCGCATCACGCCCGCCTGGCTGACGAAGCCCGCCAGCTCCATGCGCGTGGCCAGCCAGAACATGCCTTTGGCACGCACCACGCCGGGCCAGGGGCTCTGCACCCAGTCTGAAAAGCGCTGCGGATGCAGCGGCGCGTGGGAGTGGAAGACGAAGCTGCTGATGCCATACTCCTCGGTCTCCGGCGTGTGACCCTGAAGGGAGTCGAGCCAGCCCTGGCTCTGCTCCGCCGTGCTGAGGTCATAGAGCCCGGTGCCGAGCACCTCGCTGAGGGAGATCTGGGAGCGGTGGGTCTCATGCAGCCGGGCCTGCGGGTTCAGCGCCTTGAGGATGCCGCGCACCTCGTCGAGCTCCGCAGGGCTCACGGCATCGGTTTTGTTGAGCAGGATGACATTGGCAAACTCCACCTGGTCTGTCAGCAGGTCCACGATGGAGCGGCCGTCCTGCTCTCCCACGCCCAGATTGCGATCCTGCAGCTCCTGCGTGCTGTGGTAATCTTTGAGGAAATTCCGCGCATCCACCACGGTGACCATGGTGTCCAGTTGCGCGATGTCCGAGAGCGAATGCCCCTCCTCATCAGTAAAGGTGAAAGTCTCGGCCACCGGCATGGGCTCGGAGACACCGGTGGACTCGATGACGAGGTGATCAAAACGCCCCTCGCGTGCGAGCTTGGAAACCTCCTGCAACAGGTCCTCGCGCAGGGTGCAGCAGATGCAGCCGTTGCTCATTTCCACCATCTTTTCCTCGGTGCGGGAGAGCTGCGCCTGGCCCGCTTTGACGAGCTGGGCGTCCACATTGACCTCACTCATGTCATTGACGATGACCGCCACCCGGCGCGATTCGCGGTTGGAGAGGATGTGATTGAGGAGGGTGGTTTTTCCAGCGCCTAAAAAGCCGGAGATGACCGTGACGGGGAGTTTGGGGGCGTTCATGACAGTGGGGGGAACAGGTGGGGCTGAAGTTTGGGAAAAGGCGTGGACGCCTGCGGGTTTGGCCGGGGCATGTGGGAATGCCGGCTTGCTACTGATCGGCTCTGGAAGGGGCTGATTGAGTGCGTCAGCAGGCGTTTCAAGTGAGGCTATAACGGCGCTTTTTAATAATGCAACACATTTGCAGTAAGGGAATGTGGTGGATGAGTTAAGAGCGCGAGCGGCAGGGTGGTGCGCGTGGGGCTCGTGCGCGGTTGCGCGAGTCCTCAGGATGCGTGGGGGGCTAATGCCGGAGGGCGGGGCTAGGTAGGAGTGGGGGCGATACCCCGCGAAAAGCGGTGTCGGCGATGCAAGCTTGCGCCGTGCATCTCTGCCACCGCACTCCACGACGCTGGCGCGCTGTTTTTAGCGGCGTGCTTGGGGGGGGGGGCGGAGCGAGCGGCCCTTCTTCGCTCAAGCTACGCAGGCCTGCGCCTTGCATCTACGTGACCGCAGTCCACAAAGGCGGCGTGTTTGAGGGGTGGCGTTTCGAGGATGCTGCTCAGGCGGCAGCATGGGGCCATGGCTGAATCACTCGATGAATTCGAGGGTGCCGTCGGTGAGGCGGTAGAAGGCGCCGACGATCTTGATCTCGCCCTCTTCCTCAAGGTCCCGGAGAATGGGGCTGCGGCTGCGGATGTTGGAGAGGGAGAGGCGCACGTTGTTTTCGGCCACGTATTTGACGTAGAGGGGATTGGCGGAGGTCTTCTCGCCCTTGAAGTCCTGGCTCAGGGCCACGGCGGGTTTGATCTTGTCGAGCAGGGTGGTGAGGTTGCCGAGCTTCACGTCGTCGATGGCGCCCCGGATGGCACCGCAGTGCTGGTGGCCCATGACGAGGATCATCTTGGCTCCGGCGAGCTTGCAGGCGAACTCCATGCTGCCGAGGAGGTCGTCATTGACGAGGTTTCCCGCGACCCGGCCCACGAAGACATCGCCGATGCCCTGATCGAAAACGTCCTCCACGGGGACGCGGCTGTCGAGGCAGCTGAGGACCATGGCCTTGGGGAACTGGCCGGGGGCGGATTTGCGGACCTGCTCGCGGTGATTGCGGCGGGTGACGCGGCCGGTGCGGAAGCGCTTGTTGCCGTCTTTGAACTGCTGCAGCACTTCATCCGGGGTGAGGCGGGCCTGTTCTTCGGCGGTGGTGACGTGGCTGATGATGGGGGACTGGTCGTGCAGAAGCGCGGAGTCAGAAGCGGAACCCTGGGGGGCGAGATCTGGATTATCCTGGGCGGAGGGGTGAGATTTGCTGAGTTTTCGTGGGGGCATTGCAGGAGACTAGAAGACCTCCTTCCATTGTCAAACCTGCCTGCGTCCGGACGTGCTGCATGCACGCGGCCGCGCCCCCACGTCACTGTGTGAGCGCGAGGGTTTTTCATGCGGCTTTCTTGGCGCCCCAGGCTATGCCGCCGCTGCCGCATGGGCCTCCCAGCCGCCACCGGCGATGTAGCGATGGATGGTGCGGCCTTCGTCGGTGATGGCGTGGAGGTGGAGCCAGCCGTTGTCCACGAGCTGGCGCACGCTTGCATGTTTGGCAATGACCGCGTCGATGTCGGGGCATGGGGCCTCGATGAAGACGTTCAGGCGCACGGGCTCGTGCATCCACTTGCTGCCATCGTGGACGCTTTGCAGCGGCAGACCGGCCTGGAGGTCGCCACCGTTGCCCTGCTGGATGCCGAAGGTGCCGACGACGTTGTGCGTGACCTTGGTGCCACTGCCCCAGAGGCGGTTGTTCACCGTGCTGGCGTAGTATTGCATGTTGATCCAGTTTGCGACGACCATGGGAGCGATCATGATCAATTCGAGCGTGGACTTCTGCGTGTCGGCGGCATGGTTGTAGTTATGGAGGAAGACACGGCCCTGCAGATCGAGGCTCCGGGTGCGCTCACGCGGTGCGGCGATGAAGGCGGCGTTGCCAGCCAGACCCCACTCCGGCCGGACCTGCGCCCAGTCGAGGCTGCGCTGGATGATGCTGGCGTCGAGCTGCTCTCCGGTGACGCCGCTGAGGCCGAGCGTGGGTGAGCGGAGACTCCGGGTGCCGTGAGTGGCCGCATGGAGCCAGGCCTGCACCTGCTTGAGATCGGCCTGATGCGTGGCGGGCACCTGCGGCAGACCGAACAGGGTGATGCGATCCGTGGTGGTGTCATGCAGGGCGGCGAGGAAGTGGGTGTCTGCCGGGATGTGAACGCCCTGCTCTGCAAGCCCTGCGCGGACGGCGGGCTGATTGAGGATGGCGGCGGCGACGCGGGCATTGGAGTCACCGGCATGACCGCCGCAGGCACCGCAGTCGAGACCGGCGGCGTAAGGGTTGTTGGTGGTGCTGCTGCCGTGGCCGCAGAGCATGACGAGTCGTGCGAAGTTGCTGGTGAGCCCCATGTTTTTCAGCGCTGCCAGGGCGATCTGCACCTGGTCGTCCTGCGGGATGCCGGACTCGATGCGGGCTGCATCGGGCGCGTCATGCGGGGCGTGTGGGTGGTGCTGCAAATTCGGTGTGGCACAGGTGCTGCACGAGTGGCTGTGGGATTTTGTGTCGAGCTGGAAGCTGTCCTTCACGAGTTTCCAGGCGAAGCCGACGCCGGCGGTTTCGACGAAGGAGAAGCAACTGACAGCGGAGGTTTTGAAGGCGTTCCAGGAGTGGTTGAGCCGCCTGCCGAGCTGCAGCTTCCGCAGCGCGGTTTTTTCCTGCACCGGGGTGGCGTGCGGGAGGTGCTCGCGGATGCGGTATTTCGGCGAGAAGAGCACCGGCACCTGCGAAATGCCATGGCGCTGGCCGAAGGGCACGTGCTCGATGAACATGCCGAAAAAGCCCGCGAAGCCGAGTGTCTCGATCTCGGGCGATGTCGCCTCCAGTGCGCGGCGCATGACCTCGGAGCGCACATCGATGCAGAAGATGGCCTGCAAGGCTGGCCGGGCTTTCGCCGTGGGAGAGGACGTGCGAGCGGCATCAAGCAGTCTGTCGCAAAGATCGCGCTGGAAGCCGATTTCGAGCGCCGAGTGCCAGAGGAGAAGCTTTGCCGTGGCCGCAGACATTGGGGCGTCTGTGGCGCCCTCATTGGCGGCCCTGAGCTGATGCAAATCCGAAGGCGCGATCTTGTCCAGCAAGGCGACTTCGAAGACCAGCCGCACGGCGAGCAGATCGAGCAATGATTCGTCCTGCTGTCCATGCATGGCTTTGTCCCGCACCCGATACTGGACATAGCTGCTCCAGCCGGGCAGGGTCATGAGCAGGCGGTGGAGGTAGTCTTCCGCGCTCTGCGCGCTGAGTTGCAGCTTTTCGAGAAGCGCCGGGATGGCCGCCGCCGCCGTGTCTGGCAAGGCGGCGACCCTGTCGCGAAAGCCGGTGAGGCCGAGCAGCTCGGGAGTGACATCCATGCTGGCGGCCTGCTGCCATGCTGCGTAGAGCGGGAGCTTCTTCCAGGGCATGCGCCAGGCGGACTGGCCTTCGTCAAAATAGGCCGCGCACCACTTCGACATCTCCTCGGTGATGAGCGTGCGCCAAGGGGCCAAGGCAGAACCGGTGGCGAGATCGGCGAGAGACCGCACGAGGGCCGGCTCTTCCGGCGGGGGGCTTTTCACCCACTCGATGAGCTCGGCGGGGGTGATCGCAGAACCGGCCCGAGCCACCGCCGTGCTGAGGTCTGCCAGTGTGATGCGCCGGCTGTCATATTGCTGACGGAAGTAGTCGCTGGACATCAGCATGCTTTCGTGGGTGACGCGCGCCATGAGAGCGCAGACTTCCGCGAAGGGTTTGCCGGCGAGCCCCACAAAGGGATTCACGGCGACGAAGCTATGCAAGGGCCACAGGGGCGGCACGCGGAGGCAGGCATTGCGGGCGATGTTCAGCCAGGGTGGAGTGGGTGGGGTGTTGATCATTTTTTGGGTGTGGACGGTCGAAGGTGAGAGGGCGTGGAGGGTGCTCATGGCTGTGAGGTGATGGTATAAAAGGTCAGGCGGAAATTTTACGGGTGAGCCGGCCAAGGAGCGTGCCGAGGTAGAAGCCGTTGCTGGCATGCACGTAGAGCCGTGCGAAGGCGGGCCGCGATGCCCACAGCGGGAGCTGTGACTGAAAGACGAGCACGGCGAGGAAGAGCAGGCCGATGAAGGCCAGCACGGCGTGCTCAAATCCGCTGCGCAGCGGCGCGTATTGCGGCAGCGCTGAGGCCAGCAGGTGCTCGAACCCGCTGTGCAGTGCGAAGCATGCAGCGGTGGCACCGGTGATGATCAGCAGGCCCCAGAACAGCAGGCCCGTCCGCAGCGAACTGCTCCAGAGCGTCCAGAGCAGGTGCGCAAGGGCCATGATGAAGACCGCCACGAGCAAGAGGTGTCCCGGGTCGGAATCGATTCTCAACCCAAAGACCGTGGCGATGCCGCAACCGACCGCCAGCGCCGCGACGACGGAGCCCAGCACGACGACCGGGTGAGCGGCGGGCCTGCCCGAGGGGGTCCAGGCGGACTTGCTGATGTTCACGATGCTGCCACTGCTGAGAAAGGCATGCGCCTTATAGAGCGAATGCGCGACCAGGTGGAGCATCGCAAGAGCGAAGGCACCCAGGCCGCATTGCAGCATCATGAAGCCCATCTGCGCGACGGTGGACCACGCCAGCGAGCGCTTGATGCTGGTCTGCGTCATCATGGTGACGGAGGCGAAGAGGGCGGTGAAGGCCCCGACTAGAGCCAGCGCATTCAGCGCACCCGGTGACTGGGTGAGGAGAGGGCTCAGCCGCACCACCAGAAAGCCGCCCGCATTGATGATGCCAGCGTGCATGAGCGCGGAAACGGGCGTGGGCGTTTCCATTGTCTCCGGCAGCCAGGAGTGAAAAGGAAACTGCGCGGACTTCATCAGGGCACCGGCCACCAGCAGGCCGCAGATCCAGGAGATGGCAGATCCCGTGACACTCTTGGCGGCGGTGAAGATTTCGCGAAACTCGAAGCTGCCAAACTCATGCCACACCAGTGTGATGGCCACCAGGAGGCAGAGGTCACCCAGCCGGCTGATGAGGAATTTTTTCTTTGCCGCCAGCATGGCGCCCGGCCGCTCCGGGTAGAAGGTCAGCAGCTTGTGCAGGCTCATGCTCGTGGCCACCCAGGCGATGGCAAACATGAGCAAATTTCCCGACACGACCAGCATGGCGACCGCGAAGATCGTGAGGCAGAGCCAGCGGGAGAACCGGGCCTGACCCGGATCGCCGTCAAGGTAGTTCACCGAGTAGCGAGTGACCACCATGCCGAGGAAGGTCACCAGGACGAGCATGAGAACCGAGAGCGCGTCCAGGCACAGCCCCAGCTTCACCGCACCCAGATCCAGCAGCAGGAATTCCACCGGACCGGTGAGGAGCACGGTGAGCGCAGCGAGCACCGCCGCCAGCAAACCGGCCGCCGCAGCCTTTGCGGCATTCACCGCCGCCTGCCGCCCCGGTGCCAGTGTGCCATAGATAAAAGCGACGACGACGAGCACCAGCGGGGCGAGCAGTCCGGGGGAGGTGATGATCTGCGGAGGAATGTGGGCGAGGACAGGAGGCATTGGGGGGATGGGGGATGGGGTGAGGATTTGCAGCGCGTGCCATTCATCCCGAAAAAGTTGCGTTCTTTCCAATTCAAGAATTGGCATTCATCGTTCGATTTGATAAATGTGAGATCATGGCCTTTCTGAACTACCACCACCTCCGCTACTTCCGCGCCATCGCCATGGAGGGCAGCCTGACGAAGGCGGCGGCGCATCTGAAGCTGTCGCAGTCGGCGCTGAGCGTGCAGCTTCGCAGCCTGGAGGAAAGCCTGGGCCAGCCGCTGTTTGAGCGGAAGCACAAGGCGCTGGTGCTGACGGAGGCGGGGCGCATCGCGCTGGAGTATGCGCAGGCGATTTTTCGCAGCGGTGAGGAGCTGACGGACCTGCTGAAGAGCAGTGCCGGGCGCAGCCGCGGGCTGCTGCGCGTGGGGGCGGCGTCGAACCTGTCGCGGAATTTCCAGCTGGGCTTTTTGCGCCCGCTGATTTCCAGGGATGACGTGGAGCTGATCATCCACTCGGGCAGCCTGCGCGAGCTGCTGGCGCAGCTGCAGGCGCACACGCTGGATGTGGTGCTTTCAAATACAGCGGTGCGGCGTGATGCGGAGACGGGCTGGCACAGTCATCTGCTGGATGAGCAGGCGGTGAGCCTGGTGGGGCACAAGCGGCGTGGGATGAAGCCGTTTCGTTTTCCGGAGGATCTGCGTAAAGTGCCCATCGTGCTGCCGAGCCTGGAGAGCAGCATCCGCACGGCGTTTGATGTGCTGATGGATCAGACGGGGATCCGCCCGATCATCGCGGCTGAGGTGGATGACATGGCGATGCTGCGACTCATGGCACGCGAGACGCATGGGGTGACGCTGGTGCCGCCGGTGGTGGTGAAGGACGAACTGGAAAACGGCGAGCTGGTGGAGCGGCACAAGCTGCCGCAGATCAAGGAGAGCTTTTATGCGATCACGCCAAGCCGGCGGTTTCCGAATTTGATTTTAAGGGAGCTGATGAAGCCGAAGATTGAGCGGAGGTGAGGTGGGGGGGAGCGCAGGGGGAGCCACTTTGCCGCAGCGCGAACGAGAGCGCAGTGCCGGCCTCTGGATGATCAGAGGCCTTTCTGCCTCCGAAACAGCGCGGCCTGCCTTCGCGAGATCTCCACCTTGTCTCCGGAGGCCAGTGTGGCCTGGAGGCCGCCGCTGAACCATTCGGTGACATCGGTGATGGCGCGGGTGTTGATGAGCTGGGCGCGGTTGGCGCGAAAGAAAATGGGCAGGTTCAGACGCTGCTCCAGAGCGCCGAGCGAGCGGGGCAGCAGCACTTTGCCCCCTTCAAAGAAGACGTGCGTGTAGTTGCCCTCGGACTGCAGCAGGTAGATGGAGCGCACGGGCACGAACCACGTGCGCTGCTCACCTTTGAGGAGCACGCGGTCCGTTTCGCGCAGAGGCGGCTCATCCTGCGGCGCTTCGGCATCAGGCGGTGCGGGATCGTGCAGCTTCTGAAGGACGGCGGCGAGCCGGGCGGGATCGACGGGCTTGAGGAGGTAGCCCATGGCATTCACCTCAAAGGCGCGCAGGGCGTGAGCATCATAGGCGGTGCAGAAAACGACCTGCGGGCTGTGGCCGCCTGCGCTCATGGCATTGACGAATTCAAAGCCGTCCATCTCGGGCATCTGGATGTCGAGAAAGAGGACGTCGGGCTTCAGCGCGGGCAGCAGGCTCAGCGCGGCGTGGCCGCTGTCTGCCTCTCCCACGATCTCGATTTCGGGATGTGCCTCCAGCAGCCGGCGCATTTCGCGGCGGGCCATGCGTTCGTCGTCGATGAGGAGGGCTTTCATGGTTGCTGCGATTGCGGGAGGCGGACGGTGGCCTCCACTCCGTCGGCAGTTTGGTGGAGGGTCATGGTGGCGGCGCTGCCGAAGAGCAGGGTCAGACGCTCCCGCGTGTGGGAGAGGCCGATGCCGCCTTTGTCCTGCCAGTTTTCCACGAGGGCGCCGGAATTCTTCACCACCAGCTTCAGGCCACCGGAATCCAGAAGGGCCTCGTAGCTCAAGAAGCCCGGCCCCAGCCTGGCGGCCACGCCGTGCTTCACGGCATTCTCCACCAGAGTGACGAGCAGCAGCGGCGGCACGAGCGCCTTTTCACAACCGCTGCCGACGTGCCGCTCCACCTGCAGGCGGTCGCCGTAGCGCGCGAGTTCGAGGTGCAGCAGGGCATCGACGGCGATGAGTTCATCGCGCAGGGGGATGAGCTTGTGATCGCTGGATGTCAGGGAGGCGCGCAGCACGAGCGAGAGCCGCGTCACGGCATCACGCGCCTGCTCCGGGTTTTCATCGATGAGCGCACGAAGGGTGTTGAGAGCGTTGAAAAGGAAATGCGGATTGAGCTGGGTGGCGATGGTCTGCAGCCGCGCCTCCTTGATGGCGGCGGCATGGCGGAGGGAGGCGACCTCGATCTGATGCAGCCGGGTGAAGGCCTGGCAGGCATAATAAAGCGCGGCCCACATGCCCAGGAGGAAGAGGGCCACGGCACCGGTGGAGATGAGCTCAATGAGCAGCCCCCGGCCTGCGACCTCCGCCCCAATCCCCATCCGGGCAAAACCCCAGCGGAGGGCATTGATGAGGACTGAAATGCCGGCCGCGAACGCCACGCAGGTGAGCATGACCACGGGCACCAGACGCTTCAGCGGGGAGAGGTCCCAGCGGTGTCGCAGGGAGAGAAGATGCAGCTGGTGCGTGGCCAGAATGCCGCAGAGAGTCATGGCCACGTTTTGCAGCCACATGAGAGGCTGCAGCGCGGAAAAGGCCTGCCTGAGCGCCTCCGCCGTGGCCGGGGCGTCATCAGCAAAGGCGATGGCTGGCGGTCCGGAGATCAGCGTGACGGTGACCATCAGCGCAAACAAGGACCAGAACCCCGTCTGCATGAAGCGATAGCCGCGCCCGGCAAAGGGCGGGGTGGTGCAGGGGCTTTGCAGTGCCTCGTTCATTTCCATGCCATTCTGCGCCACGCGGGGTGAAATGCCAGTGTGCAGTGACCGGGAGGCCTCCTGCCATGATGAACGGTGGAAAAGCCCCATGAGCGGCGACCACCGCTCATCCACGCCGGATGCCGCTTGTCATGCGGATTCATCCGCTGGTCTGAATCCCGCCGCAGGAAACGTGGATGGCGTGATGATTGAATTCATGAACCGCATGAGACAGCCCCCATTTTTCCGCCAGACGCGGTGCTGTGCGCTGGCCTTGCTGGGCTGCCAGGTGCTGCTGGCAGGCTGCAGCTTCATCCCGAAGCTGGAGCGCCCCGCCGCCCCGGTGAGCGCGCGCTTTCCGCACGGTGGCGGCACCGAGGCCGGCAGCAGCGGGCTGCCATGGCGCAGCGTGTTCGGTGGTGACGCACGGCTGGTGCGGCTCATCGAGCTCGCCCTGGCAAACAACCGCGATCTGCGCGTGGCCATGCTGCGCGTGGAGGAGGCGCGGGCGCAGTACCGCATCGAGCGCGCGCCGCTGCTGCCCACGCTGTCTGCATCGAGTGATCTGGCGCAGAACCACCTGGCCGGGCTGACCACGGAGCAGTGGTCAGCCAAGGTGGGCACCACCTCGTATGAGCTGGACTTGTTTGGCCGCATCCGCAGCCTGAGCGCGAAGGCGCTGGAAACCTACCTGGCCAAAACCGAAACGCAGCGTGCCGCGCAGGTGACGCTCATCGGAGAGCTGGCCACGCAATACTACACGGTGAGGCGGCTGGACGAGCTCATCGAAAACACGAGGAAGACACTGGCGGTGGTGGAGGAAAGCTACCGCCTCAACGAGAGCATTTTCAAGGCGGGCGGACTGCTGGAGCTGGACCTGCGCCTGTCCGAGACGCAGGTGCTCACGGCCAGGTCCAATATCATTTCCTACCAGCGCCAGCGCGCGCAGGCGGAGAACGGCCTGGTGCTCATGCTTGGCCAGCCGCTGCCTGCAGGGCTGCCGCAGGGCAGGGCGCTGGCGGATGCACCGGTGAAGGCGGTCTCCGCAGGGCTGCCTTCGGAGCTGCTGCTGGGGCGGCCGGACATCCTCGCGGCGGAGCACACGCTGCGTGCGGCGAATGCGGACATCGGTGCGGCGCGCGCGGCCTTCTTCCCGACGGTGAAGCTGACCGCCTCCGATGGCAGCACCAGCGCGGAGCTGACGAGCCTCTTTGGCCCGAACACGGCGGTGTGGAGCTTTGCACCGCAGATCAGCCTGCCCATTTTTGCCGGCGGCCGGAACAAGGCGAACCTCGATGCGACGAAGGTGCGCACACGCATCGAGGTGGCAAACTACGAGAAGGCCATCCAGAGCGCCTTCCGGGAGGTGGCGGATGCGCTGGTGGCGCAGCGTGCGGCGCGGGAGCAGATCCGCACGCTGGAGGCGCTGACCGCAGCCCAGCAGCGGCGCTATGACCTGGCCGCCGCGCGGGATCAGCGCGGCGTGGCGACCTACCTGAATGTGATGACGGCGCAGCAGGATCTCTTCACGGCGCAGCAGAACCTCATCGGCACACGCTATGACGCGGTGGCCGCGCGCATCAAACTTTATCAGGCCGTCGGAGGCGGCTGGAAATGAACACACGCATCTTCATCTTATTTTCACTGATTGCCCTTTCAGCCTGCAAACCACCGGGAGGCATGCTGCGCTATGAGACCACCACCGCCGGCAAAGGAGACCTGCGCGCCGTGGTGATGGCCAGCGGCACGCTCAGCGCGGTGGTGAGCGTGGACGTGGGCTGCCAGGTGTCCGGCCGCGTCATGAAGCTGTACGCGGACTTTAACTCCATCGTGAAGCGCGGGGACCTCATCGCGGAGCTGGACACCTCCATCTATGCCGCCAAGGTGAAGGCCGCCGAAGGAGAGCTGGCCGGCGCCAGGGCCAGCGCCATGTGGAAGAAGCAGAACCTGGCCCGCAAGAAGGAGCTGCTGCCCCTGCGCGGAGTCATGGCGCTGGATGTGGAGCAGGCCACGGCGGAGCTGGGGCAGGCGGATGCCACCGTGACCATCAAGGAGGCGGCGCTCGACCAGGCCAGGACAGACCTCAGCTACTGCCGCATCTCCGCGCCGGTGGACGGCATCGTGGTCTCACGAAAAGTGGACGCAGGCCAGACGGTCGTCGCGGCCATGAACACACCGGTGCTCTTCACCATCGCGCAGGACATTAAAAAGATGCGCATCAGCGCCACGGTTTCCGAGGCGGACATCGGCCGCGTGAAGACGGGGCAGAAGGTGGACTTCACCGTGGACGCCTTTCCGGATGATGTCTTCAGCGGCGAGGTGGTGCAGGTGCGCATCTCCCCCACGACGAAGGAGAATGTGGTGACCTATGAAACGCTCATCGACGTGGAGAATCCGGAGCAGCGGCTGTTTCCCGGCATGACGGCGGACGTTTCCATCCTGACCGCGGAAAGAAGCGGCGTGCTGAAGGTGCCGAACACCGCGCTGCGCTTCACCCCGCCGGAAGGCAGCAAGGTCACGGGCTCCGCCGATGCCAGGCTCCAGCGCAGGCAGCAGCTTGTCTATGTGCTGGAAGGCACGGAGAAGGAGCCTGTGCTGCGCGCCGCGATCATCACCACAGGCATCACGGACAACAGCGAGACGGAGGTGCTCGATGGCCTGGAGGCCGGTGCGCGCGTGATCACCGCCAGCCTGGGCGGGGCCAAAGAAAGCGCGGGAGGCCCGCCGCCAGCCCTGTAAGCCATGAGCACGAAGGAGACAGTCATTGAGCTGGACAACCTCCAGAAGATCTACCGCACCGGAGATGTGGAGGTGCGCGCGGTGAATGGGGTCAGCCTGCAAATCGGGCGTGGCGAGTTTGTGGCCATCATGGGCTCCAGCGGCTCCGGCAAGTCCACGCTCATGAACATGCTCGGCTGCCTGGACCAGCCCACCGCAGGCAGCTACCTGCTGGATGGCGTGGATGTGGCGAAGCTGGGACGCGCGGAACTCTCGCGCCTGCGCAATCAGAAGCTCGGCTTTGTCTTCCAGAGCTTCAACCTGCTGGCCCGCACCACGGCGTGTGAGAATGTGGAGCTGCCGCTCTTTTACACCAGCCCCCATGTGCCGCTGCGGGAGCGCCGGCGGCGCGCGATCGAGGCGCTGGAAAAAGTGGGGCTGGGCGCACGCCTTTACAACCACCCGAACCAGCTCTCCGGCGGTCAGCAGCAGCGTGTGGCCATCGCCCGCGCGCTGGTGAACAGGCCGGAGCTCGTGCTGGCGGACGAGCCCACGGGCAATCTGGACACGCGCACCAGCATCGAGGTCATGGGCCTGTTTCAGGAGCTGAACGACGCGGGCATCACCGTGGTGATGGTGACGCATGAGCTGGACATCGCCGCGTACTGCAAGCGCATCATCGTCATGCGTGACGGCAGGGTCATCCGTGATGAGCCCTGCACCGCGCGCCTCTTTGCCGGCGACCAGCGTGCCGCGCTGGATGCGTCCGAACAACACGCCAGCCTCTCCACCGCTCCATGATGCGCGCGCTCACATCTCCGCTGCTGCGCACGGGCCTCACGGCCATGATCGCCTTTCGTGCGCTGCGGCGGAACAAGCTGCGCAGCATCCTCACCGCGCTGGGCATCATCATCGGTGTGGCCTCGGTGGTTTCCATCATGGCGCTGGGGCGCGGCACCCAGCGGCGCATTCAGGACCAGGTGTCCTCCCTGGGCTCCAATCTGCTCATGGTGTTTTCCAAAAGCCGGCGGACGAATGCCGCCGCCGCAGGCAGCGGCGAGTCCAGCAATCTGACGCTGGAGGACGTGGAGGCCATCCGCCGGGAGGTGCGCAGCGTGCAGGCCGCGAGTCCGGAGGTGACGCTCAGCGCGCAGGCCGTCGCCGCCGGGCGGAACTGGAGCACGACCATCGCCGGAGAGTCCGCCGGGTACCTGCGCATACGCGACTGGCCGCTGGCGCGCGGCAGCATGTTTACGGAAAGGGAGGTGCGCAGCTCGGCGCGCGTGGCGGTCATCGGCTCGCGCACGGCACGGGAGCTCTTTGGCCCGCTGGACCCCGTGGGGCAGACGGTGCGGATCAAGAACATGCCTTTCACCATCATCGGCCAGCTTGAGAGCAAGGGCGCAGGCATGGGCGGTGCGAATCAGGACGACCGAATCCTCATTCCCTACACCACGGCCATGCGGCGGCTCACGGGAGACAAGTATCCGCGGCTCGTCACGCTGCAGATCAGCAGCGACGGGCTGATGAACGCCGCGCAGGAGCAGGTGACCGCGCTGCTGCGTCAGCGCCACCGACTGGGCGAAGGCCGCAAGAACGACTTCGACATCGTCAACCAGAAGGAGATCGCTGACACGGTGAACAGCATCACCAGCACGCTCACGTATTTGCTCGGCGGCATCGCGGGGCTGTCGCTTCTCGTCGGCGGCATCGGCATCATGAACATCATGCTCGTGAGCGTGACCGAGCGCACGCGGGAGATCGGCACGCGCATCGCCGTGGGCGCGCAGCCGCGGGACATTTTGCTGCAGTTCCTCATCGAGTCCGTCACCCTGAGCCTGCTCGGCGGGGCCATCGGCGTGGCGCTCGGTTTCGCCGCCAGCGCAGCCGCCAGCATGATCCCCAATTTCCATCCCTCCGTCTCCCTCGGCAGCGTGGTGGTGGCCTTTGGCATCAGCTTCAGCGTGGGCGTGTTCTTTGGCTTCTATCCAGCCCGCAAGGCTGCGAACATGAACCCGATCGCCGCGCTGAGATTTGAATGACACGAGTCTGCGGGAACGCACTGCGGGATTGGTGGCTGTTTCAGACCGGTGCAGAGTTCATCTGGCTTTAATCTTGGAATTTTGTTAATCCTGTCAAAGAAGGCATCTTTTCCGGGGTGCGCGGGATGACAAGGGAATGGGCTATGGCATGGTGGAGCGATGGATGCCTTTCGCCGACAGATGTTGTACCTGCGCTTTTGGGGCATCGTGGTGGTCATGGTGGGGGCGCTGGTGGTGCGAGTGTGGGAGGGCTGGCGGAGGACGCATGAGGAAGGCGAGGAGCAGGAACGCGCGGAGATGGTGGCGATGCGGGAGCGGGTGACGGGAGGTATGGTGCGGGCCATGCCGGAGGTGTTTGGGCGGTTTGCGCTGTGGTATGGAGCGGAGTCGGACCCGGGACGGCTCCTGTGGATGGTGGTGTCGCCGGAGGGGCGCATCGAGAAGTCTTTGAAGTCGCCGCAGGAGGTGCTGGCTTACTTCCAGAGCCTGCCGGCGGAGCGGCGTGCGGAGGGGATGTTTGTGACGATGGACCTGAACCATCTGGCGGAGCCGGAAAGGGCACGAGGGATGATGACGCCGCACATGCTCACGCTGTTTGATGATGCGGCGTGGATGCGAGCGCACGAACAGCAGGTGCAGGCGCTGGTGGAGGTGTGCGAGAAAGCGGGGATCCCGCTGTGCGCGAACATGGACATCGATCGCGGGGGAGAGCAGGTGAGGTTTCGGCGATTGACGCGGTGAGGGGGGGACGGCGGCGGGGCGTGAGTGACGGGAAATGTGCGATGCACACGCGGTCGTCACTTCTCCGGAGGCCTCCTGTTGTAATCCTGAAATTCTGTGATGCCACGCGCCATTGAAAACGGGGCTGAGCAGGCCTTTGCAAGGGGTGCGTGGCAAGCAATCCGTTCGTAGGTTGGACGTGTTTGGCGTCGGGCGTGTATCATGCTCCACGGCACTCTCCGCCAAACCGTCCGACTGCGAGGACGTTCGTACGCCATCAGGCGTTGCGGAACGCTGAAGGACGGGCGGGCTGTCGCCACACCCATCCTACGTATGGCGGGCATGCAAGCCTTGGCTGCCATTGGCTTGTCCGATTTGTATTGAAGCCTTCCACTGAACACAAAGTCTCTTCTTGAGAACCGAATTTTCATCGGAGCCGAAATGGAGCCGTTTTCAATGAATGGTGGTAGTAATCCAGTCAAAGATGGTATCGCACGATCACTGAGGGAACGAACTTGGAGGTTCGTTTGATGGTCGGGCTCTACCACCCGCCGCCCATGGCTTTGATGAGTTTGACGGTGGCGATGAAGCGCTGGGCGGTGACGGAATTGGCCTGGCGTTCGGTTTGCAGGCGGGTGCGTTCGGCGTCGAGGAATTCGAGGTAGCCTACGGTGCCGCTGTCGTAGCGGGCGCGGGTGAGTTCGGCGGCCTGGGAGGCGGCGGCGAGGGCTTCGTTTTGGGCGGCGGACTGCTCGGCGCGGTAGCGGGTTTGGGCGAGGGTGGTCTCGACGTCCTTCAAGGCGGAGAGCACAGCCTGGCGGTAGGTGGCGATGGCTTCCTCGCGGGCTTCGCGTTTGAGGCGCACATTGGCGCGGATGAGGGCGAAGCCGGTGATGGGCAGGCTGAGGCTGGGGCCGAAGGACCAGACGCGGCTGTCGGCGGTGAAGAGATCGCTGGTGTTTTTGCTGAGGTAGCCACCCTGGGCGGTGAGGCTGATGGCGGGGAAGTAGGCGGCGGTGGCGACGCCGATGTCGGCATTGCGCGCAGCGACAAGGCGCTCGGCGGAGGCGACATCGGGTCGGCGCTCGAGGATGCTGGCGGGAAGGCCTGCGGGGATGGCGGGTGGTGAGCCGCGCAGGGGGCGCTCGGCGAGCTTGAAGCTGGTGGCAGGAACACCGCAGAGGAGTGAGAGATTGTCTGCGGCTTCCTGGCGCTGGCGTTTGATGTCGGCGAGTTCGGCCCTGGCGGTGGCGACTTCGGTTTTGGAGCGTGCGACATCCGTCTCCTGAATGGTGCCGGCGGTGAAGCGCTGCTGAATGAGGCCGAGGCTTTTTTCACGCAGGGCGATGGTGCGGCGCAGGGAGGCGAGATCGGCATCGAGCGCACGAATCTGGAAGTAGGTGGCGGCGACGTCTCCGGTGAGGGTGAGGAGGACGTTGTTGAAATCGGCGGCGCTGGATTCGGACTTGGCGCGGGCGGATTCAAAGGAGCGGCGCACCTTGCCCCAGAGATCGAGCTCGTAGCTGAGGTCGAGGGTCTGGCTGAAGGTGTTGATCTGCGCAGAAGGGATGGTGACCGGGACGGGCGTGGGGAGATGCGCGGAGGTGCGCTCGCGCTTGTTGCGTGAGTTCAGGGCGATGTTGGGGAACCAGTCCGTGGCGGCGGCGCGGGCATTGGCGCGTGACTGCTGGATGCGGGCGAAGGCGGCGCGGAGGTTTTGATTGTCGGCGAGGGCGAGGGCTTCGAGGCGGTCGAGCTCGCTGTCGTGGAAGACTTTCCACCAGTCGCCTTTGGGGGCGTCATCGCGTGGAGCGCTGGGCTGCCAGCGCCAGGTGGCGGGAGTGATGTCGGTGGTGTCCGGCTTCTTATAG
>Ga0209066_10003067_pt1 | contig 19543 bp, 17 predicted proteins | sample All_14_2_FD_187198 | JGI IMG/M metagenome (GOLD analysis project Ga0209066, IMG submission 187198) | Freshwater microbial communities in response to fracking from Pennsylvania, USA - Allegheny Zone_MetaG_DW_15 (SPAdes) (version 2) ... | reverse complement strand
GATGCTTTCGCGGGCATCCAGCCGGTTGCTGACACCCAGCCGGTCGGCCGTTTCCTCGGTCAGCATCATCATGCCGCGGACGTTGGTGTAGCTGGTGGCGAACGGGTCCCAGTGGGATTCCTGGTAGGCCAGCGCGGCGATCAGCCGCCAGTCGATGCCGGTGATCCGTTCGGCATCCTGGAAATGCTTGCGCAGCTTGGGCAGCGTCGTTTCGATCTGGCCGAAGAACTTCTCGATATCGATCTGCTTCAGTCGCCGGACGTGGCCGAAATAGCGTTCCTCCAGCCGCGCCAGCGTGCCGTCCTTGCGCACCCGTTCGATGAAGGCGTCGACCCGCGCCTTGACTTCCGGATTCGGCGACTTGCCCAGCCACCAGGTGATCGGCGCGGTATCGCTCAGTTTCAACGTCGTGCGCAGCGTCGGGATGTACTGATTGGCCAGGTCCTCCAGCCGTTCGTCCATTGCCACATAACTGACCTTGTGGTCACCGATCGATTCGAGCAGGTCGAGGATGTCGCCCTGGCCGACTTCGACCAGCGTCAGCTTCGGGATTTCCGCAGCCAGCCGGCGGATCGTTGCCGCCTGCCGGGAACCGGCCAGCGCATGCACCGTCTTGCCGGCCAGTTGTTCGAGTGATGTCAGCGGTAATGAGGCTTCATGCTGGGCGAGCACGTCGTTGGTGCTGAACAGTGCTGGGCTGCCTTGCATTTCGACATGGCTGCTCGGTGACAGCCACGCGGCAGCGATGTGGTATCTGCCCTCGAGCAACTGGCTGCTTAGTTCTCCTGGGGGCAGCACGACGAATTCGGCACGGACGCCCAGTTCCTCGGCCAGAGCGGTTACCAGATCGTATTCGAGGCCGCTGATCGTTCCTGCTTCATCGGCTGAATAAGTCAGCGGGCCGGGCCGCGTCAATACCACCAGATCCTGTTTGCCCGGTGTCGGAAAGGGCAGGGGGGCACGCTTTGCCTCGCCGCACCCGGTGAGCAAAAGAATGAGCAAAAGCGCGAACAGGCTGTTAAAACGGGGCATATCCTGTGCTATTATCTCGGCCGCTGCGGAGAGGTGGCAGAGTGGTCGAATGTACCTGACTCGAAATCAGGCGTACTGCAAGGTACCGTGGGTTCGAATCCCACCCTCTCCGCCAGCACCAACACATTCAAGCGCCTTTTGGGGCGCTTTTTTGTTGTTCCCATATATTTCTCCGTCATTTTTCGGTGCGCCGCAATGATACCGGAACTGCCGACACTCTAACGTGCCGTCGGTCTGATGAACAGACGGCAAGTGCAAGGCTTCCTCAAGAAATGTAAAGTGCTGTCTGGCGGGCGATGGGCCCGCTCCACGCAAGACAGGACAAGCATATGCAAGGGATTGCCAAATTCGTTTCCGCCGCCGCGCTGGCTGCCAGTTTTTCCGTGCACGCCGCGCCGACGGTCGACACCCTGCCTTCGGGCGTTCGTGTCGAGCACGTCACGGTCGGCAAGGGCGCGACGCCAGGCCCGACCAGCATGGTGACCGTGCACTATCGTGGCACGCTGCTCGACGGCAAGGAGTTCGACAGCTCCTACAAACGCAACCAGCCGGCGAGTTTCGGCCTGCATCAGGTCATTCCGTGCTGGACGCAGGGCGTGCAGAAGATGAAGGTTGGCGGTACGGCGAAACTGACCTGCCCGGCCGACACCGCTTACGGCGCGCGCGACCTCGGCGTGATTCCGCCGAACAGCGTGCTGAATTTCGAAATCCAGCTGCTCGACAGCAAGTAAACGCCCGGCCCTGCCTGTTTTCCGGGCAGGGCGGGTAAAAGCCTGTCGTCTCAGTCGCTTGCGGCACAGGTCCAGTCCGGATTCACAGACTTATCCACAGAATTGACTCGGTAGTAAATTAACTACTATTTATGCGGATTGCCGATTTGAATAGGGCCTGCAAGCCGCCATTGTAATAGTAACGCTACTATTACCATTTCAATTGGTTGCTTTTTGGGCAGGGCAAGGGTTTCAACGAGCCTTCCGTAGTAGAGGCGACCCAAAGCTGGCTTCTCCACAGAGTTATGAACAGCTTCTGTGGGCAAACTACTTACTATTCATCACCGATGCGGGGTAGATACCGTATTGCTGTCCGTACGGTTCAGTCGGATAACCCGGTCTCCTGCTGAACGAGAACAGCAACCCCGGTGATATAGTCAATAGGCATAATTGCCTCGGCTTCGTGAGCTATTGCAGTTGCTATGTGATTAACGGCATGCGGACCGTCCTTGCCGTTCTCGTTGATGACCATGTATCGCCCCTGGGGCAGGGCCACGGCTTCAATGAAGCCGCCCACAATATCCTGCAGTTGAAACAGCCGGGCCTTAGCGGGCTTTGCCAGCGTAACGGAATCTATCTCGCCGAACGGCCCGGTTGGACATTGGAGCGGCAGCGGTATTGTTATTGGCACCAATCATGGGCGTGAGAAAATCATGGCACAAGCCGCATAAACACTTGAGCCACAAGGCATGCTGAGGCCGCAAATCGGCAAAGCTGCTCCCTGGTCTTCGGGGTAGGAATAGGCGGCAATTTGCCAGTTCGTTGCCACTTGACCGCTGATGGTGATCAAAATCCGATTCGGTATTCGCGAGGGATCGCACCAACCAAGTTATTCTTTGCCCTATTCACTCAACGGCAGCTTCGCCGCCGCACAGTCTGATCGCTGACTGAGTGGACATTGGTAGAAAATTTCAGAAAACAGATGGCAAACTGAAAGAGAAGACGGTTCCAGTATCCGACGAGCTAACCTCCACGGTGCCGGCATGCGCAGCAAGGATTGAGCGGGTAATTGCCAATCCAAGTCCCGACCCCTCGCTGGTCCGATGTCGCGACCCATCGACACGATAAAAGCGGTCAAACAAGCGGGGCAGGTGTTCGGCCGGGATCATTTCGCCGCTATTCATCACCGACAAGCGGACTCGGCCATCAAGCCTGCTCTCAATATCAACACTGACCCGACCGTGCGCCGGGGTGTGACGCAGGGCATTCGACAGCAGATTGCTGATCGCCCGGCGTAGCATCAGGCGGTCGCCGGTGACGGTAGCCGCACCGTGGCAAGAGAGCTCGACCGATTTTTCTTCGGCAAGCACGGCGTAGAACTCGAGCAGCTCGGTGACCTCGCCGGCCAGATCGACCTGTTCCCGATGTGGGATGATCTGCTGGCTGTCGGCTTTGGCCAGGAAGAGCATGTCGGAAATCATCCGTGACAGGCGCTCGAACTCCTCGATGTTGGAACCGAGAATCTCGCGGTATTCATCCACCGACCGAGCCCGGGTCAGCGTAACCTGCGTCTGCGTCAACAGGTTGCTGACCGGCGTGCGCAATTCGTGCGCCAGGTCCGACGAGAAGTCGGACAGGCGTTGAAATGATTCCTCCAGACGCGACAGCATCAGGTTAAGCGTGCCGGCCAGATCGCCCAGTTCCTCCGGCACCGACTCGACCGGCAGGCGCATGTGCAGGCGATGCGCGGTGATCTCGGCCGCCTGTCGGCTGATCGTGCGCAGCGGGCCAAGACCGCGGCGGACGACGAACCAGCCGAGCACGGCCATCAGCGCCGAGGCGGCGGCGATGAAGGCAAACAGCGTGATGCGGAATTCCGCCATGAATGCTTCGTGGTGCGTCGTGTCCGTGGCAATCAGCACCGTGTAGGGCGTTTGCCCGTCGGCACCGGCCAGCACGCTGGCGGCAATGGCGCGCCAGGGCGAGCCGTCGACGGATTGCCAGAGCAGCATCGGCGTCGCCTCGACCGGTGGCTCGCCTTGCTGCAGCGCCCGAGGGAAATCAAGTGATTCGTTGAGGAAGAGCGGTTGCCGGTCCGGGCCGAGGACGTGCACAACCAGCCCGTGGTGGCCGGTCAGCGCACTGTCCAGTTGTGAAACCAGCATCTCGTCGCCGGGATTGCGCGTCGCCTTCTCCAGGATATGCCGGGTCAGTTCCAGCTTGCCGAAGAGCAGGTCGCGGTCCTGGTCGGCGAAATGATGGTCGACGGTGTGGGCAATCAACACCCCGAGGGCGAACAGCACCACGGCCGCCGACAAGGCAAACAGCAGCGTCAGGTTGAGGGCCAGCGACGGACGCCTGGAACTCACGACGGCACCTCAAGCACATAGCCCATGCCGCGCACGGTCTGGATCAGCTTCGGTTCGAAGCCTTCGTCCACCTTCTGGCGCAGGCGCTTGATCGCCACTTCGATGACGTTGGTGTCGCTATCGAAGTTCATGTCCCAGACCTGCGAGGCGATCAAGGAGCGCGGCAGCACCTCGCCCTGGCGACGCATCAGCAGCTCGAGCAGGGCGAACTCCTTGACCGTCAGGTCGATGCGCGTCCCGGCGCGGCTTACCCGACGGCGCAGCAGATCGAGTTCCAGATCGGCCACACGCAGTTGCTCGGCCTCCTTCATTTTGGCGCCACGCCGCAGCAGCGTACGGATACGGGCCAGCAGTTCGGAGAAGGCGAAGGGTTTGACCAGATAGTCGTCGGCACCCAGTTCCAGCCCCTTGACCCGGTCCTCGACCGGATCGAGCGCGGTCAGGAAGAGCACCGGCGCTTCCTTGCCGGCCCGGCGTATGCCCTGGAGGATCTGCCAGCCATTGATGCCGGGCAGCATGACGTCGAGCACGATCAGCGCATAGCTTTCGTTCAAGGCCAGGTGCAGGCCGTCAAAACCGTCGCTGACCAGATCGACGACGAAACCCGCCTCGCTCAACCCCTGCCGGAGGTAGGCGCCGGTTTTCTCTTCATCTTCGACGACAAGGATTTTCATGGTTCGGAGAGCTGCTGGTGGTAATGACGATGGCCGGATTTTGCCCGTTTTTCGCGGTCGACCGCGAAAACTGACAAGAATGTAATCCGCCGGTCAGCGCTTTGACGGCGAGCGCCTGCAATACTGCGCCGGCAGCCTGGGAGGCGTACGAGCAAAACCCCAGGCATCGACAGGATGGAAAGCAACACATGAAACGAATACCGATCAAGCTCAGCGCTATGCTCATTGCCGGCCTGCTCGCCCTGCCGGCACAGGCGACGCCGACACTGGCCGCCGCCGTCGATGCTGCCTGGGAACGCGCCGTCGCCGCCCGGGCGGCCATTGGCGAGCAGCGCGCAGCTGCCGCTGTTGCCGACAGTGCCGGGCGTTTGTGGGCCGAACCGCCGTCCATCGCCCTGAGTCAGCAGAGCGACCGCTGGCACGACGATGCCGGCAAGCGCGAGTACGGCGTGGACCTCAGCCTGCCCCTGTGGCTGCCCGGTCAGCGCAGTGCTCACGGACAGGCTGCTGCCGCTGGACTAGCTCAGGCCGACGCGGCACAACGGGCAACCCGCTGGCGGATTGCCGGTGAAGTGCGTGAAAGCGCCTGGCGGCTGGCCGCCGTGCAGGCGGAAGCCGCCCAGATGGCAGCAGCGGCCGACAGCCTGAAGCGTCTGGCGGCCGACGTTCGCCGCCGTGTCGATGCTGGCGAACTGCCGCGCACCGACCTGCTGGCGGCCCAGGCAGAAGAACTCGCCGCCCGCAACCGGCACGGCAGCGCCGAACTGCAGGTACGCGAAGCGGCCCTGCAGTGGCGCAGCCTGACCGGTCTCGACAGCCTGCCGGAAGCGGCGGCGCTGGCAGAAAAACTGCCCGCCGAGACCGCCATCGGCGCCGACCATCCGGCATTGCAGGAGGCAGCCGGCGAAGCTGCCAGTGCCGCCAGCCAGCGCGACCTGGCGCGGACCTCACGCAGCGCCCCGCCAGAGCTGACCGTCGGCTGGCGCCGCGACATCGGCGGCCGCGGCATCGACGCCGAAAACAGCGTCGTGCTCGGTGTCCGTCTGCCCTTCGGCGCCGACGATCGCAACAAGCCGCTGCTGGCCCGTGCCGAAGCCGCGGCCGATGTGGCCCGCACCCGCGAGTTGCGGCAGCGGGAACAGGTTGAAGCCAGCCTTACCATCGCCCGCGAGGGATTCAAGCTGGCCGAGGCGCAGGCGGCGGCCGCCAAGGAGCAGGCCCGCCTGCTGCGCGAACGCAGTGACCTGCTTGAACGTGCCTTCGCCGCCGGCGAACTGGCCCTGCCCGAACTCCTGCGCGCCATGGCTGCCGCCGGCGAAGCCGCCGCCAGCAACGCCCGCCAGCAAGCCCTGCTCGGCCTGGCCCGCGCCCGATTACTGCAATCCCTGGGACAACACCCATGAAACCGACCTTCTTCCGCCCCGCCGCGCTGCGTAGTTGCCTGGCTGCCCTGATGCTGACCGTCACCCTACCGCTGGCCGCTGCACCCGGCGCTCACGGACCTAACGGCGAACACCTCGACGCCCCGACCGGGGCCGTCGGCGGCCCGATGCTGCCACGACTGGAAGCCAACTCCGACCTGTTCGAGCTGGTCGCCGAGCTGAAGGACGGCCAACTGCGGATCTATGTCGACCGCTACGCCAGCAACGAGCCGGTAGCCGATGCCTCGGTCGAGGTTGAATCGGGCAGTTTCAAGGCACTGGCCGCCTACCAGGCCGCCGAAGGCCATTATCTGCTGGCCGAGCCCGAGTTCCTCAAGGCGCTCGCCACAGCGGACGAACATTCGCTGGTATTCACCATCCTGGCCGGCGACGACGCCGACCTGCTCAACGGCATTCTCGATACGCGCGGCGCCAATGCCGGAAATGGGCACGGCCACGATCACGGCCACAGCCATGCCCTAGAATGGGCCGCCTGGGGTGTCGGCGGCCTGCTTGCCGCCGGTCTGGTGATCGTTGCGCTGCGCCGGCGGCAGCAGCGTGGACAATTGGGAGGCCTGCAATGAAGCACACGCCGATGCTCCGTCACCGCCTTGCCGGTCTGCTCTGCTGCCTGGCGCTGACTTCCGCCCAGGCGGCACCCGGTGCCCATGGCCCGAATGGCGAACATCTCGATGCCCCCGGTGGTGCGGTCAACGCCTCCGGCCTGGCCCGGCTGCCGGACGGCAGCGTGACCATTCCCAAGGCAGCGCAGCGACGGATGAATATCCGCACCGAACTGTCAGCGGAAACCCAGGCCGCGGCAACGCTGGAACTGCCGGCGGTAGTCGTCATCGACCCGAATGCCGGCGGTCGCGTCCAGACTATCCATGGTGGCCGTGTCGAAGCTGGCGAACGCGGCCTGGCGGCCATCGGCAAGCGCGTGCAGTGCGGCGAAGTGCTGGGTTATGTACGCTTTGAGGGCGATCCCTACGCGCTCGCCGGTCAGCAGGCGCAACTGGCTGAAGTACGCGCCCGGCGGCTGGTTGCCGAACAACGGGCAACGCGGCTGGCCGGGCTGGAAGGTTCGGTGGCACGCAAGGACATCGACGCCGCCCAGGCCGAAGCCCAGGCACTGGTCGAGCAGGAACGCAGTATCGGTGCCGGCATCGGCGCCCGTGAAGCGCTGCGGGCACCGGTCGCCGGCATCGTCGCGCGCGCTGATGCGATCGTCGGTCAGGTGGTCGAACCGCGCGACGTGCTGTTCGAGATCATCGATCCGCAGCGGTTGATGGTCGAGGCCAGCATCGCCGACCCGGCGCTGGCCGGGCGTATTGCCGGCGCGGCATTGAAGGAAGCCGGCGCCGGCGAACTGGCTCTGGTCGGCGCCGGTGCGGCGCTGCGCGAAGGGCGCCTGCCGCTGCGTTTCTCGGTCAAGGGCAAGGAACGTCTGCCGCTCGCCGTCGGCCAGCCGGTCAGCCTGGTCGTCCGCCTCAACGAGGAAATCAAGGGCATCGTGTTGCCGGCCCGGGCGGTGGTCCGCAACCCCTCCAACGAGTCCATCGTCTGGATCAAATCCGGCGCCCACCGCTTCATTCCGCAGCCGGTCCAGTTTCGTACGCTTGACGCTGAGCGAGTGGTGATCACCCACGGCCTGGGTATCGACAACCGCGTCGTGACCGAGGGCGCTGCCTTGGTCGCCCAGATCCGCTGACCGGAGAGCCGCATGTTCAACTGGATCGTTCGCTACAGCCTGCACAACCGGCTGTTCGTGCTCGCCGTCGCCGGCCTGCTGATGGCCTATGGCGCCCTGACTGCCTGGCGCACGCCGGTCGATGTCTTCCCCGACCTCAACAAGCCGGTGATCACCGTACTCACCGAAGCCGGCGGCATGGCCCCGCAGGAAGTCGAGCAACTGGTCACTTTCCCGCTCGAAACCGCGCTGAACGGCATGCCGGGCGTCACTCGCGTGCGTTCAACCTCAGGCGTTGGGCTGTCCATCGTCTATGCCGAGTTCGACTGGGGCACCGACATCTACCGGAACCGTCAGCTGGTCGCTGAGCGCCTGGCGCTGGTCCGCGAACAGATGCCGGGCGACATCACGCCGGTGATGGGGCCGGTATCGTCGATTATGGGCGAGATCATGCTGGTCGCGCTGCCGCTGGTGCCGGGCGACGGCAGCAGCCCGGCGGCGACACCGATGCAGGCACGCGAGTACGCCGATTTCGTGCTCCGCCCACGGCTGCTGTCGATTCCCGGCGTCTCGCAGGTGATCCCGATCGGCGGCGAGGTGCGCACCCTGCGCGTGGCGCCGGATACGGCCCGGATGGCGCAGTTCGACGTTTCTCTGACACAAGTCGAGCAGGCGCTCCAGGGCTATGCTGGCAACGCCGGTGGCGGCTTCATCGACCTGAAAAGCCGCGAATTCCTGATCCGCCACCTTGGCCACAGCAACCGGGTCGAAGACCTGGCCGGCGTCGCCGTGGCCTGGAAGGAGGGGCGTCCGATCCTGCTCGAACAGGTGGCCAGTGTCTCCTTCGCTGCCGGCCTGAAGCGCGGCGACGCGGGTTATAACGGCCTGCCGGCCGTGGTTGTCAGCGTGCAGAAGCAGCCGCAGGCCGACACCGTCAAGCTGACCGGCGAGATCCAGCAGGCGCTGGACGAACTCAAGCAGGGCCTGCCCACAGGACTCGCCGAGCCCCGCGTGCTGTTCCGCCAGGCGGATTTCATCCAGGCCTCGATCGGCAACGTTGCCGAGGCCCTGCGCGACGGTGCCATCATGGTCGCCATCGTGCTCTTTGCCTTCCTGCTGTCGGCGCGCACCACGGTCATCTCACTGACCGCAATTCCGCTGTCGCTGGCGGTGACGGCGCTGGTCTTCCAGTGGCTGGGCCAGTCGATCAACGTGATGACCCTGGGTGGCCTGGCGATTGCCATTGGCGAGCTGGTCGATGACGCGGTGGTCGATGTCGAGAACATCCTGCGCCGGCTCAAGCAGAACCGCCTGGCCGGCAACCCGCTGTCGCTGCTGGAAGTGGTGCGGCGGGCCAGTGTCGAAGTCCGTAGCGGCGTGGTTTACGCGACCATCATCGTCGTCCTCGTCTTCGTGCCGTTGTTCGCCCTGCCAGGCATCGAGGGGCGGCTGTTCACCCCCCTCGGCATCGCCTACATCGTCTCCATCGCTGCCTCACTGCTGGTTGCCATGACGGTGACGCCGGTGATGTGCTACTACCTGCTGCCGACGATGAAGAACCTGGACCATGGCGACAGCCCGCTGGTTGCCTGGCTCAAACGTCAGGATACGCGTCTGCTGTACTGGTCATTTCCGCGCGCCCGCAGCCTGGTGCTGGCTGCCGTGCTGGCCGTGGCCACTGCCGCGGCAACCCTGCCTTTCTTCCCGCGCGCCTTCCTGCCGGCTTTCAACGAAGGCTCGCTGGTGCTCGGCCTGATCATGCAGCCGGGCACCTCGCTGGCCGAGGCCAACCGCATCGGCAGTGTGGCCGAGACGCTGATCGGCGAAGTGCCGGAAGTGACACAGGTCGGTCGCCGTACGGGTCGGGCCGAGCTGGACGAACATGCCGAGGGCGTCCATTCGGCGGAAATCGACGTGGACCTGAAGCGTTCCGAACGCAGCCGCGAGGACGTCATGGCCGACATCCGCGACCGGCTGTCGACGCTGCCGGCCCAAGTAGCCATCGGCCAGCCGATCGGTCACCGCCTGGACCATCTGCTCTCGGGCGTGCGGGCGCAGATTGCGCTGAAGGTCTTCGGCGACGATACCGACACCCTGCGCGGTCTGGCCGAGACGATGCGCAGCCAGTTGGCAGGCGTGCCCGGACTGGTCGACCTGAGCGTCGAAAAGCAGGTACTGATTCCGCAGATCACCGTGCGACTCGATCACCGCAAGGCAGCGCAACTCGGCCTGGCGCCGGGCGAGGCGATCCGTGTCCTGCAGGCACTGACCGACGGTGCTCACGGCGCCCAGATCGTCGACGGTTCCCGTCGCTACGAGCTGGTGCTGCGCCTGCCCGATGAACGGCGCACGCCGCAGGACCTGGCGCAGACGCTGGTCGACACGCCGGCGGGCCGGGTGCCTGTATCGACCTTCGCCAGCGTCGAGGAAGGCGATGGACCCAACCAGATCGGCCGGGAAAATGGCCGGCGCCGGATCGTCGTCTACGCCAACACCGATGGCCGCGACATGAGCCAGGTCATTGCCGACATCCGCGGCATCGTCGCCGCCCAGGCCTTGCCGACCGGCTACTTCATCAGCCTCGAAGGTCAGTTTCAGGCCCAGGAGCAGGCGACCCGACTGATTGCCGGACTGTCGCTGGTCTCGCTGACGATGATCTTCCTGGTCCTCTACTCGCGCTACCGTTCGGCGGTGCTCGCCGGCATCGTCATGGCCAACATTCCGCTGGCCCTGATCGGCTCGGTCGTTGCCATGTGGCTGGCCGGCGTCCAGTTGTCGGTTGCTTCGATGGTCGGTTTCATCACGCTGGCCGGCATCGCCACGCGCAACGGCATCCTCAAGATCAGCCATTACATCAACCTGTGCAAGTTCGAAGGCGAGCGTTTCTCGCCGGAGATGATCGTGCGCGGTTCGCTGGAACGGCTGACCCCGGTGCTGATGACCGCCCTGGTTGCCGCCTTCGCGCTGACCCCGCTGCTGCTGGCGGCCGATGCACCGGGCAAGGAAATCCTGCATCCGGTGGCGGTGGTCATCTTCGGCGGTCTGGTCAGTTCGACCTTGCTGGATACATTGCTGACGCCGGTGCTTTACTGGCTGTTTGGCCGTGAGCCGACGGCCCGTTTGCTGGCGGGGAGATCCGAGCGCGACGAAAATAGCGAAACCTTCTGACAGGCCAAGGGTGGCCGCCTATGCAAGCGCTGCCCAAGCAATTGGAGAAATGAAATGTTCAAGAAATACGCCGGTATTGCCCTGATCACCCTGGCTACGCTCGCTGCCGGCCCGGTGCTGGCCCACGGTGGCGCGGTTGCCAAACACGGTGGCATCGTCCAAATGGCCAGCGACCTGTCTTTCGAACTGGTCCCTGGCGCGGATGGTGCGGCGATCTATGTCGAAGACCACGGCAAGCCGTTGGCACCGGCCGGCATGAGCGGCAAGCTGACCATCCTCAATGGCGCAGAAAAATCGGAAGCAACGCTGGAAGTCGCGGGTGACAAGCTCGAAGCCAAGGGCGTCAAGCTGGCTAAGGGCAGCAAGATCGTTGCCAACCTGAAAACGGCTCAGCAGAAATCGATCACGGTCAGGTTTACCGTCCGCTAAACCTTGCCCCGATCCCGTCTTGCAAGCCACTACCGGGATCTGGAGTTGATTGGCAACCATGAACAATGTCCATGTGGTCCATGCGCTGCTCGCAGCGGCCTTGTTCGGTGCCAGCACACCGTTCGCCAAGCTGCTGCTTGGTGACCTGTCGCCCTGGTTGCTGGCCGGACTGCTCTATCTCGGTAGTGGACTCGGGCTGGCAGCAGCACGCCTGATCCGCGACCGGGGCTGGCAGCCTTCCGGTCTGGCTACTGGCGAATGGCCTTGGCTGCTCGGCGCGATCTTCTTCGGCGGCGTGCTGGGGCCAGTGGCGCTGATGTTCGGCCTGACGCGCACCAGCGGCTCGAGCGCGTCGCTGCTGCTCAACCTCGAAGCGGTGCTGACCGCCGTGATTGCCTGGCTTGTCTTCAAGGAAAACGCCGACCGTCGCATCGTGCTCGGCATGCTCGCCATTGTCGCCGGCGGTGTCGTGCTGTCATGGTCGGGCGGTGCAGGGGGAACAGACGATTGGCTCGGCCCGCTGGCCATCGCCGCCGGCTGCCTGTGCTGGGCGATCGACAACAACCTGACGCGGCGTGTCTCGGCCTCGGACGCGCTGTTCATCGCCAGCACCAAGGGCGGTGTTGCGGGAACGGTCAACGTCGCATTGGCCTTCATGCTCGGTGCTAGCCTGCCGGGTGTTCAGCTCCTGCTCGGCAGCATGGTCATCGGCTTGTTGGGATATGGGATCAGTCTGGTGCTTTTCGTGCTCGCACTACGCGGCCTGGGGACGGCCCGCACCGGCGCCTATTTTTCGACCGCGCCCTTCATCGGCGCGGCGGTGTCGCTGCTTCTGCTGGGCGAATCCACCTCGCCCGCGTTCTGGCTTGCTGCAGCCCTGATGGCCTGGGGGGTGTGGTTGCACCTCAGCGAGCACCATGAGCACGAGCATGGGCATGAACCGGTGGAGCATAGCCACCGGCACACCCATGATGAACACCACCAGCACCAACACGACCTGGCTTGGGCCGGTGATGAGCCGCATGTGCACCAGCACCGCCATGAGGCACTGGTGCACAAACACCCGCATTTTCCAGACACCCATCACCGCCATCTGCATTGACTGACGGTCTGCTTATGGGCATCAGGTTCGCCACTCAGCCATGTATCCCGGGGCCGCGGCGGTCAAGCAGCTTGCGCTGATCAGGGTTCAGAACCTCGTACAGCAGCTTGCTGGCCTTGCTGACATCAGCAAAAGCTGCGTCGCGCTCATGGGCAAACTTTTCCGCTTGCTCGATGCGCTCAGGCAGGGTGCGGGGCGTATCCCACATCGTTTCGCGCATTTCACTCATGCGCTTGGCCTGTTTTTCCACTGCCGTGGCGAAGTTGTTCCAGGCTTGTTCCTGTTCTGTGCCGAGTTTCAGCGAACGCTTGAGGCTGTCGAGCTGATACCCGACTTTGTCCTCGACAGTGAAGGCCGCGCGATGCGGACCGCCCCAGCCGTGCCCCATCATACCCGGTCCGAAGTTGCTGCCCATCCAGGCAGCGGGGCCGTGACCGCCACGGCCACCACAGTCGGGGCCGCCAGCCAGTGCCAGTGAGCCGCTGGCCAGCGTGAGGCCGGCAACACCGGCAAGAATCAGATTGCGCACAGTCTTGTTCATGAGAATCTCCTTTTGCGAAGTACAGTTGATGCCAATTGGCAAGACGAATGTTGCGCGCCGGATGTAAGCCAGATGTGTCCCGGAACTGCCCTTTTGGTAAGCCAGGATGACAGGCCGGCGGCTTGACATACTGTGTTACCAAGTCGCCGGGACAGGCGGTCGCAGCACTCCCAGAATGCACACACATTCACTTTTCGGGAGTCTCACGATGTCATCCATTCGTTACGCCAAATCCCAGATTGCCATTCACTGGCTGGCAGCGGCATTGATCATCTTCCTGTTGGTCACAGGCAGTCTGGTGCTGGCCGATCTGCCCAATACCGCCGAAAAAATCGGCAACCTGCGCATCCACATGATCCTCGGCGTCCTCGCCGGGATTCTGGTCATCGCCCGGGTCATCCAGCGTAAACGCCTGCCGGCGCTTCCGGCGGTTCACGGGGAGATGTTCGCCCGGCTCGGGCACATGGCGCTCAACCTGATCATCCTGCTGCTGGTATTCAGCGGTGCCATGCTGATGCTGCAGAGCGGCGCGCTGGAAGCCTTGTTTGGTAGTGCGGCCTTGCCGGCTGACTTCAAGGAATTCACACCGCGCCGGATTCATGGCCTGGCCTCACGGGCTGCCATGGCCCTGATCGCCCTGCATGTTCTGGCCGCCCTCTACCATCAGTTCATCGTCAAGGACGGGCTGCTTGCCCGCATGGGTATCGGCTCGAACAAGATCGGGCGGCAGTGATGAAACTGCATCTCGACAAGCAATGGAAGATCGCAATTGGCATCCTGCTGCTGGCTGGGATTGGTCTTCTGATCTTGCGCAACAGTCCGCTGGCGCCAATGACGAAAGTGACGACTGAGCCTGTGGAACGTGTCAGCTTGCAGGCTTCGCTGTTTGGTATCGGTATCGTCGAATCGCGCAACAATATCCTGATTGGCCCGACGACTGCCGGGCGTGTCGCCCGAGTGCTTGTTGACCAGGGCGAAACGGTGGCAGCCGGTCAGGTGGTCGCCGAAATCGACCCCATCGATCTGCAGGCGCGCTTGGCTGCAGCCCGTCATGGGCAGGCCAGGGCCGACTCGGCGCTGGCCGCAGCCGAGGCCCTGGGCCGCGAGGCGGAAAGCCGGCTGGTGACCGCCGAGGCCAGCGCCCGGCGCTATGCCGAATTGCGTGAGCAGGGTTATGTCAGCACCGAGGCGGAACGCGCCAAAGGCCATGAGTTCCGTGCCGCTGGCGCTGCCCAGGCGGCCAGTCTGGCCAATGTTGCGGCGGCTCGCGCCGAGGGCGAGCGCTCCAGGGCAGAGGCTGAGGCATTGGTGCGCCAACTGGGCAACATGCGTCTGCTGGCGCCGGTAGCTGGCCTGATCGTCGCCCGAGATATCGAGCCGGGTAGTACGGCTGTCGCCGGGCAGGCCGTAGTACGCATGGTCGAGACGGATTCTTTCTGGCTGCGGGTACGTATCGACCAGGGGCGTTCCGCCGGGCTGGCAACCGGCCAGACGGCCAGCATTGTTCTGCGCAGCCGTCCGGGAGAGACATTCACCGGCAAGGTCGCGCGCATCGAACAGTTGTCGGATGCGGTGACCGAGGAGCGGATTGCCATGGTGGCATTCGACAGCCTGCCGGCGGGATTGACCCTGAACGAGATGGCCGAAGTCACGGTGAACATGCCGGCACGGCCGCCTGCACTGGCCGTGCCGCCGGCTGCGCTGGTGCGTCAGGACGGTCGCAGCGGTGTTTTCCTGGCAATCGATGGCAAGGCGCAGTTTGTGCCGATCAGGGCCGGTTTGCGTGCGGCAAGCGGCATCGAAGTACTCGAAGGTTTGCGTGGCGGTGAGGCAGTCATCGTCACCCGTGCCCGCCCGCTTGCCGATGGCGACCGGGTTCGCGTGACGGATGCCGGGGGAGCGCAGTCGTGATCAATCTGGCTGCCCGGGATATCGGCCATCACCTCGGCCGCTTCATCTTCACCGGCATCGGCCTCGGGCTGTTGATCGGCGTCACCCTGACCATGGCCGGTGTTTATCGCGGCATGGTTGCCGACGGCCGCGCCGTGATTGCCGCCTCTGGCGCCGATATCTGGGTTGTGCAGAAGGATACGCTGGGTCCGTGGGCCGAGCCTTCGTCGATCCGTGACGACCTCTACCGCAGCATGGCCGGGCTGAGTGGCGTCGCCGAGGCGGCCAACGTTGCTTACCTGACCATGCAGGTGCAGATCAATGGCAAGGATGTGCGCGTCATGCTGGCCGGCATCGAGCCGGGTGCGCTCGGCGAACCAGCGCAGGTGATCGCCGGGCGCCCGCTATTGCGCAGCCATTACGAAGCCGTCGCCGACGAGAAGGCCGGTCTGCTGGTTGGCGATGTCGTGCGCATCCGCCGTCACGAGTACACCGTGGTCGGGCTGGCTCGCCGAGCGACCTCGTCTTCCGGTGATCCGATGATCTACATTCCGCTCAAGGATGCCCAGGAAGTCCAGTTCCTCAAGGACAACGACAGCCTGATCGCCGAGCGGGCGCGTACGACGGCGAATCCGGCCATCAATCGCCCGGGGGTGCCGGGCCTGCTCGATGCCGTAGTGGCTACGCAAACCAGCAGCCGCAACGTCAATGCCGTGCTGCTGCGTCTGGCTCCGGGCTATCCCGCAGAAGAAGTCAAAGCCGAGATCGGCCGCTGGAAACATCTGACCGCCTGGACCCGCGCCGACATGGAAGAGATCCTGGTGGCCAAGCTGATTGCCACGTCCGCCAAGCAGATCGGCATGTTTCTGGTGATCCTGGCGATCGTCAGTGCGGCCATTGTTGCTTTCATCATTTACACCATGACCATCAACAAGCAGCGGGAAATCGCCGTGCTCAAGCTGATCGGCGTGCGTGACCGGAGCATTGCCACGATGATCCTCCAGCAGGCGCTCGCCTTGGGCCTTATCGGCTACATCGTCGGTCAGGTTTCGGCGACCTTGTGGGCGCCTTTTTTCCCCCGCCATGTCCTGCTTGAATCGGGTGATGCCGTGCGCGGCCTGGTCGTCACCCTGGTGGTTTGTGCCCTGGCCAGTGTCCTGGCGATTCGAGCGGCCCTGCGCATCGACCCGGCCGATGCCATAGGAGGTTGATCATGCAGAATCCAACAGCAAACAAGGAAGTTGCCATCCGCCTGAGCGGCCTGACCAAGACCTACGGTCAGGGCGCGAATGTGGTGCATGCATTGCGCGGTGTCGACATGACCATTCATCGCGGCGAAGTCGTCGGTCTGGTTGGCCCCAGTGGCTCGGGCAAGAGCACCCTGCTCAAATGCCTGGGAGCCGTGATCGAACCGACCGGCGGTCACATCGAACTCGGTGGCGAGCGCATTTTTGACGAGCAGGCCGGTGGCTGGCAGATCGATGACTTGCGTGCACTGCGCCGTGACCGCATCGGTTTCATCTTCCAGGCCCCGTACCTGATTCCCTTTCTTGACGTGACAGACAACGTTGCCCTGCTACCCATGCTCGCCGGCACGCCAAACGAAGAAGCACGACAGCGAGCCCGTGAGCTGATCGAAGCGCTCGACGTCGGCCATCGGGTCGGGGTCCGCGTTTCCATGCTCTCTGGTGGCGAGCAGCAGCGAGTGGCAATCGCCCGCTCCCTGGTCAATCACCCGCCAGTGATCCTCGCCGACGAACCCACTGCACCACTGGATTCGACCCGCGCGCTGGCAGTGATGCGGATACTCAATGACATGGCACAACGCTACGGGGCCGCCATCATCGTTGTCACCCATGACGAAAAGATCATTCCGACTTTCAAACGCATTTATCACATCCGCGATGGCCGTACCGAAGAGGAAGCCGGTGAAGGCCGGGAAATCACATCATGACCCTACGCAAACTTGCTCTTTCACTTACCCTGCTGGGCAGTGTTTCGCTGACCCAGGGCGCTGACCTGCTTGAGGTTTACCGTGCGGCCCGCAACTACGATGCAGGCTACGCGGCGGCCAGTGCAGCGCGCGATGCCGAGCGCGAGAAAGCCCCGCAGGCACGGGCCGGCCTGCTGCCCAGCATTGGCCTGGCAGCCAACACTACCCACAACCGGGTGGAATCCACACCGCGTGCCGGCGGGCTCGCCAGTGATGCCGAATACAACAGCAATGGTTGGACGATTTCCCTGAGCCAACCGCTGTTCCGCTGGCAAAACTGGCAGGGCTACCAGCAGGGCGAACTGCTAGCGGCGAACGCCGAGGCCAGGTTTGTGCAAGCCGGGCAGGAACTGCTGCTGCGTGTCACCCAGGCCTATTTTGATGTGCTGCTGGCGCAGGAAACCGTGGCCAGTGTTCAGGCGCTGAAGCTGGCCACGGTCGAACAACTGGCATCAGCCAGGCGCAATTTCGAGGTCGGCACTGCCACCATCACCGATACGCACGAGGCACAGGCGCGTCACGACCTGATCGTGGCCCAGGAAATCGCCGCCGCCAACGACCTGGCGGTCAGACAACAGTTTCTCCTTAGCTTGACGGGCGAAGCGTACTCACAACTCAATGGACTGAAGCAGGACGTCAACATCGGCCGGCCGATGCCCGATGACATGGCGCAATGGGCCAGTCTGGCCGAACGGGGAAACATCGGCGTACAAGTTGCCGAAACCGCAAGGGAGGTTGCCCGTCGCGAGGTGGAAAAGCAGAGCGCCGGGCACTATCCGACGGTGGATCTGGTCGCCAGCCATGGTCGAAGTGCCACGGGCTTCAGCCCGACATTACCGGGCGGCCTGGATAGCCATACCACGACCATCGGACTGCAGTTGAATTTGCCCATTTTTGCCGGCGGGTCTGTATCTTCAAAAAGCCGGGAGGCGGCCTTCCTGCACGAGAAATCCCGGGCAGAACTGGAGAACGCGCGCCGGCAGGCGGTGTTGGCGGCACGCCAGGCCTATCTCGCCTTCAGCAATGGCCAGGCTCAGATCAAGGCTTTCGAGGCCGGGGTCACTTCCTCGCAGTTGGCCCTGGATGCCAACAAGCTCGGCTACGAGGTCGGCATTCGCATCAACATGGATATCCTGAATGCGCAAAGTCAGTTATTCGACACACGGGTCAAACTGGTCAAGTCACGCCTGGATACCATGCTATCGTTGCTCCGTCTGAAACAGGCGGCAGGGATTCTGGCAGAAGAAGACCTGGCGGCGATCAACACCCTCCTGAAACGATGATGACAGTACGTAGCGAGCACCTGCTGGTCGTCGATGACGACCGCGAAATCCGGCGTTTGCTGGAAGAATATCTTGAACAATCCGGCTACCGGATAAGCAGCGTTGCCGATGGCAAGGCGATGCGCAAGGTACTGGAGAGTCACCGGATCGATCTGGTGATTCTCGACCTGATGCTGCCCGGCGAAGATGGTTTGAGCCTGTGCCGTGAACTGAGGACACATTCGAACCTGCCAGTCCTGATGCTGACTGCCCGTGGTTCGGAAATCGATCGCATCATCGGCCTGGAAATGGGGGCCGACGATTATCTGGGCAAGCCATTCAATCCACGGGAACTGCTGGCGCGGGTCAAGAGCATCCTGCGGCGCGCGCATTCGCTGCCGCCAAATCTGCAAAGCACCGAGGCGACGGCTTACCGTTTTGCCGGCTGGACCCTGGACGTCTCGGCGCGCAACGCCATTGCCCCGGACGGCCTCGTCGTCCCGTTGTCAGGAGCGGAGTTCCGGCTGTTGAGCGTCTTTCTCGAACACCCGCAGCGTGTCCTGTCACGGGACCAGATTCTTGAACTGATCGCCGGGCGGGAATCGCTGCCCTTCGAGCGCAGCATTGATGTGCTGATCGGCCGCTTGCGCAAGCGTCTTCAGGATGATGGCAAGGAACCCGCCCTGATCAAGACGGTTCGCGGCGAAGGCTATGTGCTGGCGGCCCAGGTGGAGGCCGTCTGATGCGCTGGCTGCCGCGTTCTCTGTTCGGCCGTCTGCTGCTGCTGATGACGGTGGGACTGGTGCTCGCCCAACTGGCCGGAACCGCCATCCATTTACGGGAACGGCAACGTTCGCTGGGCGACATCGTCAGTCAGGAGATGGTCCAGCGCTTTGCCGCCATTCACCGGGCGATCGATGGCGAGCCCGAAGCAGTACGTCAGCGGCTGGCCGATCGCTTGTCGACCCCGCGGCTGGCCCTGAGTATCGAAGCATCGGCGCCGCAGGCGAGTCAGGCCCAGACGATGCTGACCGATTTTGTCCTGCGGATGCGCGAGCAACTGGGCGCCGGCATCGAGGTCCGAACCGTGGCCTTGCCGCGTTTTGGCGCCTTTGCCTTCGACATGTATCTGCAGCTTTCGGATGGCAGCTGGCTGCACATCAACGGCAGCGCGCCCGATGACATTCTTGCCCAGCCCTGGCATGTGCTGATCAACCTGGGTGTGATGTTGCTGGCGATTGTCGTCCTGGTTGCCTTTGTCG
>Ga0209066_10003064_pt1 | contig 19556 bp, 34 predicted proteins | sample All_14_2_FD_187198 | JGI IMG/M metagenome (GOLD analysis project Ga0209066, IMG submission 187198) | Freshwater microbial communities in response to fracking from Pennsylvania, USA - Allegheny Zone_MetaG_DW_15 (SPAdes) (version 2) ... | reverse complement strand
TTGAGAAAAAAGGATGTCCTGCAACTGCATCATGGTGGCTCATTCGGCACGGACGATCCGTACCGCCGGAAAAAGAAAAAGCCACCGGGCCGCAAGGCCAGGTGGCTGATTCTGATGAGGTGGTGGGCTGGGGTCAATCGAAAGATGTCTGTAAACCCGCATGAATGCTAGGTTTTCTCTGCATCGGCTTCGATTTGTTCCCCCCATTGTTCCCCACACTTTAAAAAGCTACCTGCCAAAGCCGCAGGAAGTTCAAGCGGGGAACTATACCAAGCAGAGCGGTGAAAATTTTGTGGCCATGGAGCTACACACGATGCAATGAAGGGCTCGCCTACTCAGAAGGCTAAACCATCAGTCTTGAGCAGGGGGCCGAACAAGAGGGACGTGGCCGGTGCATCCCCTTCGCCACAGGCTTACAGCCCCGATAGGAGCGGATAGCCTGAGTCGTTGCGTTCACCACACGCAGGTCCGCCGGGGGGTGTGCCAAAATGTTTCCAACACCAACAGAGGGAGGAAACATGCAGAAACTGGCATTTGCGCTTTCGGCAAGGACGTGATCAAGAACCTCAGGGCCGTTGCGGTAGCAGCAGCCATGTTGGTCACTGCTGCACACGCCTTGCCCCCAACCGAGGCCCCTATTTCCCGAGCGGATATGGGCGCGGCGTGGCCCTTCACTGTTGAGTCCGGTGTGTTGGGCTGCGAGCGAGGCATAGCCATCAAATTCCTGGCCAATCGCAAGACGTACTCGATCAACGGAACGGCTCAGGCCTACAGCAAGCAGCTCGGTTTCGGCTGGCTTCCGGTCAACAGCATCTGGGCCGACAACCACGACATTCCAGGAACCAAAATCAACATCGGCCCGCTGATCACCAGAGGCCAAAAGCTGTGCAAGAAGTGGCCGTAAATATGGCGCGACAGAAAACATAAAAACCAGGAGGAAAAATGAAGTTGAAGAACCAATGCGAGAGGGGCAACGTGTGGATCATCCTGCTGGTGCTCGTAGCCATCGTCGTGGGGGGCTGGCAGTACAGCGAACATCAGGAGGAGAAGAAACGTTTGGAGCTGGCCGCCATCGCACAGAAAGATCTCGAGGCAAAGCGCGAGGCTGAACGGGTTGCACTTGAGCAAAGGCTGGCGCAGGAGAAGGAGCAAAAAAACGCTCTGATCGCTTCAAACAAGGCACTGGATGCAATCCTGGCCCGATGGGAAGACGCCGTAAATCTGGCGGGAACTACCGGCAGGATCGCCTTGTCTACACCGGTTTCAACGCTTCAGACCATCCGGCGTGAAGCCGGCGATCTGACTGTTGTCCCGTGCCTGGTTCCGGCAATGGAACACCTACAGAAGAGCATGAAAAGCACCATTGACGGGTTCATCACCTTCATGAGAAACGAGCTCAAGATCGGCGAAGAGCTCGCGCAGATCGATTTCAGAGCGGCTACCGGGCACTTGTCGGCGTTCAAGCAGGCCCGCCAAGGCTGCTCAAACTAGGGCTCCAATAGCTCACGAAGAGGGGAAGCATGATCATCAAAGCCCTGACCATCGTGGCCGCTGCCCTCGCGGTGTCACCCGCTAGGGCTATCAACAAGTGCACCCCGCCCGCCGGGTTGATCGCCTTCCAGCACATGGACATCCCGACAGACGAAACCGACATGGAGATCATGGGTCATGCACAGTGGATGGGCGCGAGGCTGTGAACTTTCTTTCATAATTCCCACACAAAACCCCTTGCAACTGTTTTCCAGTGACAGGTGGCGTGTTTTTCAACGTATGATTCATGGCCCAGATTGACAAACTGATTCAAAAACTGTTGCGTTCGCCTGCCCCAACTGACTTAAGGTGGGTTGAGCTGGTCACCATACTTGAGCACTTTTGCTTTACACAAGAATCAAACGATGGCTCCCGCCGAAGGTTTCACCATGAGGCCACCGGGACCATCATCAGCCTGCACAAGCCGCACCCCAGTCCGGAGGTCAAGCGGTATGTAATCGCGCAGGTGGTGAAGCAGCTTCAAGAAATGGCACTGATAAAAGGAGAAAAGGAATGACAACTCTGATTTACAAGGGGTATCAAGGGTCGGTCGAAGCCGACTTCGAAGACGGGGTTTTGCACGGACAGCTTCTTTTTGTGAACGACCTGATTTCATACGAAGGGGCAACTGTTCCTGAAATCAAGGCCGAGTTCGAAAGCGCCGTTGACGACTACCTCGCCACATGCGCTCGCCTGGGTAAGAGCCCCAACAAGCCCTTCAGCGGGGTCTTCAATGTCCGAACAGGCGCCGATCTGCACCGCGCCGCTGCGCTGAAAGCCTCAAGCGAAGGAAAGAGCCTCAACAACCTAGTGGTGTCGGCCATTCAGCGCTACGTGGAAGAGCCGCAGGTCCAAAACCACGTCCACAAGCACAAGCACGAGCACGAGCACGTTGTCGTACCTCAAGGCCCACAAGGCGTCAGCATCACAGCCGACCAAGCGCAATGGCAGACCTTCTCGATGAGCAGTTCCGATGACAACAACACCCGACACCCAAAGCACTGACCCCCATGATCCAGAACGTGCGCTCGACCTGCGGGCGCTTGCGATTGTTCTGGTGAAGCACTATGGCCTGCATGACGGGCGCTTCCAGGTGGCTCTGAAATTTCGCATTGGTGCGGGCGCAGTAACCTCCGGCAAGCAAGATGACGCCCCTTTGCCCGGCGTGGTGGTTGGGGTTGAAGGCGTTGCGCTCAACATCGCCAAAGACGGCGCCCAAGCACTCGATGTTGTTGACGCAGCAGAAGTGAATCCTCGCGTGGCTGCCAAGGCCAAAAACAAGGCCAAAGCCAAATAAGGCCGAACTCCCGTTCTGAAAGCCCACCACGAGTGGGCTTTTCTCTGCCCCCCGACATGCGCTGTGGCTGGGCGAGAGGCTGTAGCACAACAGCCCAAGGCTGAAGACATCCCGAAGGAAACCAGCCAGACGCCCTAGACTTCGAGCGCCCCACAAAGCAGCCCACCAAGGCGGCTTTGTTTTGCCATATCAAGGCAAGTGCATGGGCGCCAGGACCTCCACATGACTTTGTAACCACCCCGGTTCAAAGAGAGCCTTCGCCCGCCTGGTTGCCGCAGACAGCCGGGCCACGGCCAAAAAAGCTCGACCGGCGGTAAGCCAATCAGCGCTTCTTGCGCCACTCCCATGGCGCAACAGGTGCAATGTCCGCCCAAAGGCCACGCCTCCCGCCCCTGGCTGTGTCCTGAAGCCGATACAAGTGCTCATAGCCCTCAGCGTACCGGTCGAACACCCAGGCCATGCCAGCGGCCACCTGGGCCTTTCCAACATCCTGTCCCTTGCACTGCACATCGGCCACGGTGCGGCGGTATCGGTCGCGGGACAACGGCTTGATGGTCGCGGCTTCTCGGAAGCAAAGGTCAGACAGAGACTGCTTCGACCGTTGCCCAAATGGCTGTGACTTCTCCGGCGCATCGATCGCAGCTATGCGAACCTTCACCTGTTCATGGGCACTGGTTTCGCAACATCAAGCGGTCAGCAGGCGATGACCAGGAAGAAAACCACCACGGGTCCCATTTCAATGGCAGTGGTAGTCGCCAGTCTTGGTGTTGTTGTGGCAGCCGTCCTTATTTGTCCTGCCGGAGTGGGCAAACACTGCAGTGCACAGAAGCGTGGCAAGAGCCACAAGAATGATTTTCTTCATTTGGATTTCCCTTCGTCAACTTCGAACCGTTCGACCATGCGGATTGGCCGGTCTGAGTGTCTCAGGGCTTACTTTGGCACGCACTTGAAGTACAGCAGCGCGCTTCCCTGGCGAACAAACGGGATTGCTGGCTTCGCCTCAATGCTCACGGTTTCCACTGCGTTTCCGGTGCGTGCGCAGTATTCGTTGGCTTCAACGTAGATGTCGGCTCGAACGCCGTCGGGTGTGCCAAACACTCCGGCAGCACTTTGTTTAGAAATCATGTAAGTACCTCGATCTGCGGGGACGACGCCGGTTGAGGCGCATCCAACAAGTGCGAGCGAGAGTGCGGCGACGGCAGTCGCAATAGTAAGTCTCTTCATCTGACCCTTCCCTGATTGAGTGCCACGATCATATTCTTGACAGTTTTCTTGGTGAGTCTGCGGAGCAGTGCGGGCTGAAAAACGACATAAACCGCCCCCATTCTCCTCCCTACCGGTCCCAATGACTGTATAAAATCACAGCCCCAAGGCACTCACCTACTGACTCCCCATGCAAGCCTCTGTTTACCGCCTGCGCGAACAAGGCATCAAGCTGCCCCGGCCGTCACCGCCGCGCTCGGGCGATGTGCTGCTGGGCACGGTGGACCGAGGCGACAAGAAGCTCATGCAGGCCCGCCTGGTGAATGGAACGCAAGACTTGCTACCCCCACTGTTCGGCGCCTTGATCACGCGCGTGACCAGAAACGGCATGGTGATTCAGGGCGCGGAGATGTCGTCCAGGGTGGCAGGCAGCAGCAAGGCGAAGGTGGCGACCCACCGGCAAACCTGGTGGGTGCTTGTGATGTGCAATTCGGCGGACGGCATTGACGTGCTTGATGAGATCGCCAATGGCGAAGATCCACTATTCCCCGAGCCGACCCTTGATGCATCACCACCAGCTTGGCAGCGCGCAAGGGGAGCATGAACCGGAGGCGTGGTGCCCAGGCACGCGCAGTCTCAAAGCAGCAACTGCGCCGACTTTCCGCGATCAGCAGGGCCGTGGTCGAGTAGTTCGACGGGTGGCACGCGGATGAGGGCTTCGGCGGCTTCCTTCGCCCCGTGTAGCCAGCTATCCCAGTCGGCCCGCTCAATGGGCACCACGGAGCGTTTGTCCTGCTTGTCGTGGGGTAGTTCTTTCTCGGGGCGGTGCATCAGCCCCAGCACCGGGTGACCATCACAGTTCTGCGTGAGCATGGTGTAACTTGGCACCACCTCACCAGTGGTCGGGTCGGTCCATTCGTTCCACAAGCCCGCCAGCATCCACGGCGTACCGTCCGCCCTGCGAAAGTGCCATGGAATGCTCTTCGGCGTGGCCGCCATCAGATCGGTGTGGCTGATCCCCCAATAGGGCTCCTGGTACCACCATGCCGGGATCAAGCAGCGCTGCCCCCGCGCCCACGGGAAACGGTAGGTCCAGGCCGTGGCCACCGTCTCGCGCCGCGCGTTGTTGGTACTGAGGCGTCTGCCCTCGCGTGTCTTGGGTGTACGTTCTTTCGAGCTTGGGGGAATCATTCCCCACTGCCCCACTTGGGCGCGGTTGCCCTGCCTGATGTAGACGCCACGTCCTAGGGGCGCCACGATGTTGTCCCAGGTCGCCCCGTCCAGGTCGAGGAACAACTGGGATCGGAGTTGTTCAGCGTCGGTGGTGCCGTAGAGATTGCACACCGGTCACATCTCTATAAATTTGCGAGTGACGTACACCTCAATGTGTTCAGGAAGGCCCGCCTCGAACCACTCGACAGGCTTCCATTCAGGCAATGGATTCTGGACAAGATCTTCGGCTGTTGTCCGTTCAAGCAGCGCATCCACAGCACCCTTCCCATCGCTGATGGGCAGCTCTGGAATGATCGTGGGTTCGACACTCCAGTCCTCAATGCTGATAATGTCCTCGGACTCAATCCAGTCACTGGCCATCTGCACATTCCCAACACGGTTCATGTACCCCATATTCTTGTCAGCATCGTAAAGAACGAGCCACTGGAAGCACAGGCCCCTGTAGTGAACGACCGCGCTGAGTACTGCATTCCGAATGTCCATGGTCCCAAGAATACCCCGAAGAACATAGGCCCCAAGCCTGAGGGGCGTTTGTAAAATCTTCGCTAAACTGACGACGCGCCCTTGTGCGCCCGGCTTTACCTCCCTGAGCCGGCACCGTCACGGTGTTCAGCCCGGCCAAGTCGCCGGGTTTTCTTTTTGACCACGTCATAGATCGCCCGTGGACAATGCAGCGCACAAACATTCAGGGAGATGGGCATGCGCGAAGCGGTGTTGCTGGTCTTGTTTTTCCTTGGTGGGGCTTCCTTCTGCCGCTGCCCACGGCCCCCGCGCTGGCTGCTCCTGCGCCTTGCCCCATAGAATCGCCAGCGGCAGGTGTGACACGGTGAAAATCTCCCGGCCGTAGCACGGCGCCAAGCCGGCGCGCAATGTTGGGTTGCTATCTCGGGATGGACGGGAGGCCCCATCACCTGTCACCCGTTCGGCAACCCAAGGGCGCGAAATAGCCCCGTGCGGGCCTGTGCCTGGCCCTTCATACAGGGTGCAATCAGCGGATATGCAGGCGATGCTCGTCGTCCCAGCGCCCAAGCATCCGAACCACTGTATCCAAATTGTCTCGATAGTGGCTGCCGTCCTGAGTGTCTGGCTTCACCCAACCGCGTGCCGCCAGCACCCCTAGCTTTGCCTCGTCACGAATCGTGTCCATATGGCACATGAAAGAGCGAACAACCTGCATGACCATGCTTGTGTCTGGATGGATTCGCTCCACCTCTGACAGTACCTGCTCGACCTGGCTGCGACTGGCCCAAATGACCCTGACGGGGTACTCCTTTGCAGCTCCATTCAAGCCAAGCCCGGGCTGAATACCAGATAGCACCGGCGGCAGCTCAATCTCCCCGAACTTCACGATTTCCTTCGAGACAGTTTCAGGCCTCAGATGCGGATCAACGGGCGGTGCCTTCCGGCCTGGGTTGCCGATCACAGGCACCGTAACGGCGTCATCGCGGGACTCTTGTGTAGACTCACTTCTAGCCATGATTGATCCTCCATAGATCAGGTGTGGTCAGGGACGGCCGGTGGTTCCAGCACCGGCCGTCCCGCCTTAGCCACTTAGCCGTATTGGCCAGTTAGCCACATACCGCAGGGCCGCTGCGTTGCCGGTTGCCGTTCGGCCGAGACGCCGGCCGAACGAGGCTACTTGTCAACGATGTCCGGCCAGCGCTTGAGCCGCTTCAGTACCTCAGCATCGTTGACGATGCGCACACGGTAGACCGCGAGTGTTCCGTTTGTGTTTGATAGGCGCACATACCGCAGACCTCCCCGTTCTATCTCGCTCACATCACCTGGCTGATCAAAGTGTCCCGACCCGTCCCAAGCCTTGAGGTATGCAGCAAGCGCGCGCGTTTCCAGTTGATTCATTTGTGGTGCCTTCTTGGTTCCGGAAAATGCGTTTTAAAAACGCATGTCGCATGTTAAGAGCGATTGGAGCGTTTGTCAAACACAAGATGGACCACACGAGGCTACGCAGTCCGGTGATGGTGTCCATCCCCTGGGGTGGGGATGCGCGCGGCCGAATGCCGGGACACACTTGACATAGCAAGTTCGCAGATCCAATTTCAATGATTGAACCGACAGCACAGGCTTTGCCGGCAGACTCTTGTGAAGGGTGAGACGAAATGACAGATGACCAGATCATCAAACGCTCGGAGTTGCCAAAGCTCTTGGGCGTGTGTAGCGACACGGTGCGCAAGTGGGCTCGAAGCGGGAAGCTTCCGGCCTATGACGTGGCCTTGTCTCGGAAGACCTGCGGCTGGAAACGATCTACGCTCAAGGCTGCAGGGGTAAACCTGTAGCGAAGCTACTAGGCGGGCCAGGTTGATGGAGGGATTCGCGCCGCCAAAGAGCGATGGGGTAGCAGGTCTGACGATGCGACCAGCAACCCTCCGACGCTTTCGGATATGGGTATCAGCAAAGACCAATCCTCCCGCTGGCAATCCCTCGCCAGCATGAGCGAATCACTCATAGCCGCTCACAAACATTGTTGGCCGCGTGTCTTTGTCGGTCCTTGTCCCCCCTCTGTCTTGATCACAGCGGGCACCGCTGATTCGTCGTCGCCAGGACAACAAGTCCAAGCAATCTAGTTGACCGTGTGCAACGCGGCGACTAGAGTCAAACGAACACGAAAGGGAGGAATTACATGAGATGGAAACTCGCCATCGCGATCTTGTTCGTCGCGTCACAGGCACAGGCACAAGTCTTCAGATGCCCAGACCGCGCTACTGGAAAGATCACCTACAGCGACTCCCCATGCTCTGACGGTGCGCAAATTGTGAGACAGCGCTCAGCCGACGAAATGGCGTTGGATGGCGAGCGCGCCGCACTGGCAAGGGAACGACTCGCCCTTGAGCGCGAACGCCAACAGATGAGGGAACAATCCCAGACCTATGCAGCCCCACCGGCCATGGTTGAGCCGTCACGATCAACCTCTCGTGAGTGTGAGATTGCACAGAAGAACGCGTGGGGTGTGAATCGTGCTCAGGCTCAGCGAAAAGCCGACCTCGCATGTCTGGGGCCAGAGGGCGCTGCTCGGGTTCAGGCAGAGCGTGAGAGAAGAAGGCCAGTGGTGACGAACTGCTTTCGAAACGGCGCCTGGATCAATTGTGTGTCGAGATAGATACCGCCTGGACGATTCAGCTCTCCAAGCACTCGACATACCACCAAAGAAAGGTATTCGGCGAAAGGGTCGAAACGCTGGTACGCAACGAAGCGGTACGCAGCGAGGTACGCACCATCGGCCCCCGTGCCGGCAAGGATCACAACAACGTGCTCCGCGACATCAAAGAACATGGCCGATCAGCTTTACCCCAGCTTTGGGGAAAGACCGAAAGCTCCACGGGTGGCCGCCCGACCAAGGTGTTCATGCTCCCGAAGTGCGAAACGCTGGTCCTGTTGCCTGGTCGTCAACAGCTTGACCGAAGCTTGACCACACCTTGACCTGATTGGTATCCACTGCGTGAGGCGCAGTTTCACGGATACCAGCTTGGATACCGCTGCCTTTCAACAGCTTCTGATTCCATGGTTACAGCCTTGGAAACAGCGACTTTGGAAACGGCGTCTTCCCCGCAACCTTGGTGGGCAGGCCCTCCTCCACGGTTGCGACTGATGGCTGGTCTTGACAGGTTTTTCGTGTTAACCGGTCTGGTAACCACGCGCTTGGTAACCTGTGACGGCAATGTTTTGGACCTGCCTGGACTCAAGATTGTTCAGGCTCTGGCGACTCGTTGAGAGATGACAGTTCATTGAGTGGCCGCATTGCATTCGCAGGCATTGAAAGAAGGCCGCTCCAGTAGATTCCACGTACTCGGGCTTGGTAGGCTGTCCGGAGAACGCTTACCTGCAAATCCTCCGCGGTCACCAGCGTCACGACTTGGTCTCCCAGCTTGTATTGCACCCGGCCTTCAGGAAGTTCAACCCTGATCAACAACCAGTAGCCATCGGGATCGAGCACGAATACCGACCCACTGACATCGATCTCCCAGCGGCCATTTGGGTGCGAACTGACTTTGATGGAACGGAGCGGACTTGGTGGATGTGCTGGCTCGTATTGCGAATTGATCAGCCGCTTGAGCTCGCCGTCATCGGTGAGCACCTTGAGGCGGTCATCCACCACGGTCATCTTCAGTTCTGTCAATGCCTGGACGGAGTAGCGACTTGCAACTCTGCCCTGTTCGCAGAGCGTCCGCACTGCTTCAAAGACAATCTCCGTCGAGGTAGGCATGTCGGACATGGTTGGGACTTCGAACTTCCACCAACATCCCGCGGCCTGGGTTGCAGTGGAGTGGTGGCACCTCATCAGGCAGCGTGCTCAAAACACAATCTGAGGTTTTATCAGGTTCCTCCGAGAGCCACGCCCCATGAGGGGATCTGCCGACAGCGCGTGCGGAACCATAACTTTTGATAGCAGGGCACTAACATTTACTAACAGGCGGCCCGACTGGTCTTGGGGAGCGGCCGCGCTGACCGTCTGCTGACTCTTGCTGATCTATTCGTCAACTGGTGCCTTGACTGCAAATGGTCGCCGACAAGATCACAGAAGGTCACACCACCGTCACAGGATCCGTACTTGTGACGACAGAAGTCCGCAGGATAGATGCCGGCTGCATCGAACTGTCGGCCTTCTATTTCGCTCAGGACTTGGACAGCACCTTGGCGGCCGAGCCCTTCCCATAGAAGGAGTCGAACTTGTCGGCCAACGAAGGATTTCGCTTAAGAATTGCAATGTCGTTCAGCATCCTCTCCGTCCTCTTGGGGGCACCAACGTCCACAACTTCACCTGTCCGTCTGTTGACGATCAAATCAGGGTTCTTGTAAGGGGTGCCCATTTTGTCCAGCGCCTCTCCGCCGCTGATTGACATGTAGTCATCGACGGGCTGTGTCTTCCCGCTCAGCGCTTGCATCTTTCGCATCGCGACGGCGCGTTCCACGTCATCGGTGGCGGACAAGTATTCGTCCTGCAGCCGCTGTAAGCGCCGGGCTTGGCTGACCTCGAAGCCTCGGGCCTCGATGTCCGATGCCACCCTCTGGCTTTCCAGCCCAGTGCGAGCGGTTTCATTGGCGAGTTGGACAGCACGGAAGCCGCGGTCCGAACGCATGTTTTCCGCCTTGAGCGCGCGATTCTCGGTGCCGGCAGCGACATCGGCGGCCAGTCGGTCACGCTCGATCTGCTGGCCTGGTGCCGCGGCCTGCTGTTGCAGCAGCGACTTGACCATGGTTTTCCCGCCGGCATCGCCCTGGTTGGCGTCGATCATGGCGTTGCGCAGTGCGATGCGGTTCTTGTCGAGCAAGCCATAGCCGCCCGTGTCTTGCGGGATGACGGCTTGCGGCGCCTGTGGCTGCACTTCCTGCGCCCGTGGCGTGAACCCACGGGCGGCGGATCGCTGCGCCAGGTTGTCGGCGGCAGCCATGTTCTGCGCGTTGGGCTGGCCGGTGAAGCCGGGTTTGAAGCCCATGCCGGCGGCGTTGTCGCTGTACTGGCCGCGCCCGTGCTGGTAAACGCCCGGGACGAAACCTTGGGCCTGCGGCTGCGGTGCCGTGGACTGCATGTTGGTCTGGGCGGCGGGTGTTCCGGGTTTTTCAGGCATGCCGGATGCAACTGGTGCGCCAGGGCGTGCCTGAGGCGTGAAACCGGCAGCGCGCGGCACTACTGCGGGCGACGGCGTTTCATCCGGCTTTGCTGCGTTTTGCAGTGCCGACAACCCTATAGCCGGGATGCCATATGACAGCGCCTTGTCTACAACAGGAGATGCTGAGGCAACGCGCGCGACAGTCGACCCGGCCTTCATGAAGCCGGACACGGCCGGCGCCAGCGCACCTCCGACCGGGGCCAGCGCGTTCATCGTGTTGGATACGTTGCGGGTGAAATCGGTCCCGGTGACACGCTCGCCTTTGCCACCCGTCCAGCCGGCCGGTGCACTGTTCGGGATCTGGTCGACCACGGATCCGGTATTCGGCTTGGGCGCAGCGGGATTCGTGGTTGTTGCAGGTGCCCCGATTGAAGTTGCTGCTGGGGATGCTGGGGCCCCGATCACCTGTTTCTTTTCGTCCAAGCCCCCGTTGGCAAAAAAGAACTTGGGCTCGCCTGGGATGTTCTGGTCAGGTACCGGCGTATGGGTGGCTTCGCGGAATTTCTCCAGCGCCTCGACACCGCCTGCGGCTTCAACCTGTTCAGGCGTCAGGACCAGTTCACCATCGCTCAGCATCGCCTCTCGCATGCGCGGTTTGAAACCCAGTGCGGCGCCATCACCACGAGCGCTCCTTTGACGCATGCCAGGCTTGAACCCAAGCGCCTGGGTGCTGTCGGCGGGCATGACGTAGCCGCCATTGGGCACCGTGGCCAGCACATCGTCGGACGTGCCCGTGCCAGGGCCTCGGACGATGCCGCCATCGGTGTAGTTCTTGACCTGGGTCTTGTGTTTCTGCGGGTGAAAGCCTTGCATGGTTGGATACCTCGAAAGTTGATTGATGCTCAGGCCACACCAAGAGCGCGTTTGATGTCATCCACGGGCCACGCCAAACGCCTGTTGACGCGAAGTGGCTTGATCGGACTAGCCTCCCCCGCAGTTGCCCACAACCGAAGGGTGCGCGGCGCACGGCAAAGATAGAAGGCCGCCTGCGCAGTCGCGACCGCGGGACGCGTTTCCGCCTCCAGTGGGGGAAATACAGGAGAGGCTTTCTGTTTGCGATTCACGGCTTGATCCTTTTTCATGGGTTTCGGGGCTGTCGCGCAATTGGTTGAGTGCTTGAACATGATCATTCCCGACCTGTGATGAACCTCAAAACCTTATGCCGGTCAGCGCGTGGGCGCGGCTTCTTCACCCATCGATCGTCTGCACTCAATCGCCATCACCGAAGCCTCTGCGCCTTCCCGTGCTCGGGACGCTGAGCGCCTTGAGGTCTTCGGTGCTCTCTCCCCATGACTGGTGGGCGCCGTCAAAGTGCAACGCGACCTCCCCCGTTCGGCCCTGCCGGTTTTTCGGTAGGTCCATACCAACCAGCCGGCACCCGTTGCCCAGGTCCCTGGCGGTCCACAGCATTGCCACCACGTCGGCGTCCTGCTCGATGGCGCCTGAGTCCCGCAAATCGGCGAGGATTGGCCGCTTGCTGGCACGTTCCTCAACCTTGCGGTTGAGTTGAGACAGGGCAATCACGGCGATCCCCATCTCCTTGGCCAGTTGCTTCAGGCCGCGGCTGATCTGTTCAAGTTCGGTGTTTCGGTTCGCCTCTCGCCCGGATGAGCCCGCGCACAGTTGCAGGTAGTCCAAGATCAGGACTTTCAGGCCCTTGACCTGCTTCGCCTTAGCCCGAACGTCCAGGAGGGTCAAGGCGGGCTGGTCGTCCACGTAGAAGTTGCGCAGCTCGGGCGCGTCCTGCAGCTCGACAATGCGCGCCCAGTCGTCGCGGGTCATGCCGCCGGTTTGCAGCGTGTCGGCGTCGATCTGGCCGGCACTGCTCAGCCCACGGTCTGCCAGCTCTGCCTCGGGCATTTCCTGCGACAGGAACAGGCACGGGCGGCCGGCGCGGGCTTGCTGCATGCCCAGCCACTGCGCCTTGCTGGATTTGCCAATGGAAGGGCGCGCAGCGAGGATGTACACCGCCCCGGGGCGCAGCCCACCACCGAGCAGGCGGTCCAGGCCAGGGATGCCAGTCCGCCATCCAGGCTCGACCGTTCCGCGCTCGACGGCCTCAAGGTGCTCAGTGCGCACCAGCACCGCTTCGGCAAGGCTGCGAGGTGCACGGGCGATCTGCTCGCGCTGCAGGCCCACGAACAGGCTGGCGATCTGGTCCGTCAAGGTGGCCATGTCTGCGCCGGGTGTCCGGGCCAACTCCTGCGCCTTGTCAGTCGCGTCGATGAGCGCGCGCCGCTGAGCCATCTCTCGAATGCGCCGGGCATGCTCTGCAACGTGGCGGACATTCGTGCCCACGTCGACGACCTGCTGCAGGTACTCCATGTCCACAGGGTCGCCATGCTGCCCGTCCTTCAGCCACTCGAACACCGTCACCAGATCGATCGGCCGACGCTTCGTGTGCAGGTGGTGAATAGCCGCGAAGATGTCCGCGTGCACCTCGGTGAAGAAGTCCGACGCTTTCAAGGTTTGCACGGCCTCGACCGATGCCCCGGTCATCAAAGCACACAGGCAAGCCTGTTCGGACTCGACCGATATCGGAATGAACGTGGCGGGGTTCATGCTGGCACCTCCACAGCATCCAGTTCACGCTGAGCCTGAACCCCTTGCGTCGTCAGTCGATACCCATCGTCTGCGGCCATCCAGAGCTTGAACCAGTTCCCCTCAATCGCATTGCGGAAAACCTGCCGCCAGTCCTTGTAGCGCTTGTTTCGGTATTGGGGGTCTTGCAGGTAGCGCCGCTTGAACTGCAGCCATGCCAACTCGACAAACTCGGCAGGCAGTCTGATCCGCTGGACGTAGTCCCATAGCGCCTGGTGGTCGGTGATGGCGCGCTCGCCTGCTGCCTTGATGGTCTCCATCCAGCTCGAAAACGTGACCGACTTGGAGGGTGATGGCGGCTTGTCCGCCTCCCCTTGTGAAGCTGAAGATGAAGCTGAAGATGAAGAGCCGTCACCAAAGGGGGGCATTGGTGCTGCCTTTGGTGATTGCTTGGGTGACAAATTGTCTTGAGCATCGTCAGCCCCATCTGCGTCACCAAAGCGGGTTCCACTGCCACGATGCTGACGCACGTACTCGTCTCGCACCATCCTGCTGGAGAACCAGATCGGGCCTACCTGTGCCGGTATGAGGACCACGGGCGCACCATCACGGCGACCACTGCGAGGGACATAAATGAATGGATCAGGCAACCGCTGATCACTGCCCTTGAGCACGCCCTTGCTGATCAACCCCTTGAGGTCTCCCAGCCTGCACGAGGTCGCCGCTGCGATCTCCTTGAGCGGCCAGCGAAGAACGCCGTACTCTTCGGAGTCGTGCATCAGGCACATGACATCGACCCACGCGCCCTTCTCAGCGTGCGAGCAGCGGCGCAGGTTCGTATTGCCCAGCCAGTCGGCCGGGTAGAACTGAAACGACGGGCGCCGCATCACGCCTCCCCAACGCGCTGGGCAAATGCCTCCAGTGCTTCCAGAGTTGCGCAAAACTGCGTGCGGTCCCAGCGGCAGATGTTCCAGCCCCCATCGCTGCCGTCAACGACTGCAAATCCTGCCAGCGCCAATCTGGCCTTCACGGTGGCCAGCCGTTTTTTTGCCGACGCGATCATGCTGTAACTCCGGTCAGCCGCTCAAGAAGCGGACGTTCCTGGTATTCACCGAAGGCGCCGTCAAAGTGCTTGTTCGCCTCGTCGTGGACGGCTCGATCAAGCTCTGGCCTGGTGCTCAGTTCATGGAAGAACGCCATCTGATGGCACCACCGCAGCGGCTGCATCTCATGATCGTGCGCCCAGAAATCGCCACGGCAAGATGCCGAGTTTTCGAGACCGAGGACGGCAATCAGGTTGAGGGCTTTGTCTCCGTACTTCTTGACGTTCTCGCTCACGCGGTCGGCACGGTTGGTGTTGATCGTGTCGAAGATCGCCTCTTTCGAAACGCCCTTCCGGTCCAACTCTCTGCAGAGACGGAACAGAAAGCGGCCGGCCGAAATCTCGTCAAAACGCCGGTTCAGAAGCCACTCGTCCAACCTTGCGCACTCGTCGGCGACATCTTTCCGCCACGGACCAAACGGAGTGTCGACATTGGCCTCTGCAACCAAGTCCCCTTTGCGCTTTCGTGCTCGCGCTGCACTGGCCTGCATGATGCTTTCAGCTAGCCTAAGGTGTGCCAGCATCTTCAGGAGCTGCTCCCCTGTTTCGTTTCCGGTGATCTCAAAGGCTGTCATTTCGCCTCCTTGTTGGCGGGCTCGCTCTCCAGCGAGTACAGAGCAATTCCTCGGTGCTGGAATCCGTCTCTATCCCACAGGGACACCCGTGATGTCTGGATCTGATACCCACGCTCCCGCAGTTCGTAGATCCGGGTGGGGGCCTGGTAGCAACCTAGCCGGCGAAGGTCTTCAGTGGTCTTCGGACCTGCACGTAGCGCCCGCAGAATCCGTCTGCGTTGAGCAGCGGCAGCGGTGATGCCAGGGGTTTGGCGCGGCTTCATGCGACCATCCGTTCGGCATAGAGGTGCGGGGCGCGCGCGGCGATCTTCTTGCTGATGCCAACGAATCGGGCGCAGGTGATGCAGGAATAGTTTGGGCCAGCCTGGCGCCCGGGGCCGCAGTAGCAGGGCTGATCTCCACCGAACGCTGACTTTGCGCTAGACTGGCGACGCTGTTTGACCGCAGCAATGTGCTCTTCAGAAATGCCTCGGGTGGCCAGACCCGGGGCATTTCGCTTTTTGGGGGCTGCCATCAAACCACCCCCAGTGCTTCCGCCATTTCTTGGCGCTGGGCGTGCAGCCGATTCACCAGCTCCCGCAGTTGCTCTTCTGATTTGCCAGCAGCGCGAGCGATGTTGATGGCATTGACTTCGTGGTCAGGCCAGCCAACAGAGCGTCGCCCTATGGGAATTTGCTTCGTGAACAGGCCCTGTCGGATCAGGCCATAGATGCTCGCATGGGTCTTGTACCCAGTTTCGGCCATCACGGCCGGGAGTCTCAGTAAGCGCATTTACTTGCCCTCAGTTCTCTCCCTTTGCCGGATCGGCTGTGGGAGTGAGGGCAGTTTTAAAAATGCGGACTCATTTGCATAGACGCGCGGACATGTCAACGTCATACGTGAACGTGTTCACGTATGTTCAGTGCCTAGATTTGAATCTTCCCGGATCAATGCCATCCTTGACCCAACCGTCGATGGTCCGTTTTGCGTTGTTCTTGACCAAGTGATCTTTATCGAGGTCGCGTGCAGCTACGCAGACTTGGTCCAGGATCTTCGTCACAACGAACGCCCTGGAAGGTGGACTATTGCACCCCTCAAGCACACTATTGGCCAGTTCAATTGCTTTCTTCCGTGCATGTTTCAGTCGGGACTTTCCCATCGAGGAGAAGTGCTCTATCCGCTGCTTTTCATGCTCGCGCATTGCAATGGCGAGTGTTTCCCGATGCGCGCGTGGAATCGCGCGGTAGCAGACCGACATCCACATCAGCGCATCTTGGGTGGCCCAAGGTACGCTGCAATGCTCTCGCACAAGATCTACCAGCTGTTCAGCTTTCAGACCCGTGCCAACACACTCAACCATGACGTCGGCACCGTGTCTGGTCAGGACTTCGTGCCAAGCAAGGTTGTCAACAAAATCGCGGTCTGCTGTGTGAAATCCTCTTGGGTAGCTTCTTGCCTTCCCGTACTGGGGGCGCACATCTTCTCGGACTTTTTCAATGGCCTTCGACAACTGTTCCAAAGCGCGCCGGTCTTCTTCACTGGCGCCTTGAGAAACTTCGTCCGACAAAAGCACGCCACTCTTTTGAGTCATGCAGCGCATCCTTCTCGGCGCCCTTCAAGAGGATGCCCCGGCAGGCGGGTGAAGGTTTCCCGCTCTTCGGTTCGCGGGCCTAGCCGGGACGAATGGGTCACAAGTCAAGTCGCTTGATTGCGGCGGCGGGCTTGAACCAGCAGGTTGGTTACGCGGCTTTGGACGTCCATCAGTCCACCAATATCGGCCAAATTTTCACCGTTTTCGTTCAGGTCAGCAGCGGCATAAATCAATGTCAAGACGTCGAACATCAGCGCACCGCTTTCTTGGGCGTGTTCATATGGAACGCTGCCGGTTGCAATGTTGGATACAGTCGCGATAGCCATTTTCAAAGTTCCTTTTTGAAGGTGGTCAGGCGACCGGGAAGCCTGAGAACAACCCGGTCGCCGCCTTTGCCCTGGTAACACCGCGCCAGGGAATCGCGTTTTTCGTCAGGATGCGTCCCCGAGCGCGACTCGGGCCCGCTGCCTAAGGTCCCATGCGTCGTCGGGACCGTTCTCAATGATCCACTCAAGTGCAGTTCTCATGCGTTGTGCTTCGTCGTCAGTGATTCCGGCCGCCTTGCCAGTCTGCAATATGCCACCGCTCAACGTGGGCAGGTCTTCACCCTCCTTGGGGCTTTGGGGCACCAGGGCCGGGCGGATGCGCAACGGCGTTGCCTTGAGCAACTGGCGGGCCTGCCATTCGTCATAGGCGGCCTGCTGCGCCAGCCACAGGCGAGCCGCGCCGCCGCGGTCAACACCCAGCCAGGCCTCAAGGCGCAAGGCAAGCGCGGGCGATACGGCTGCATGAGCGTTCAACACACGGGACAGCGCCACGCGGGACACGCCCAACTGTTCGGCGGCTTGCGTCACATTCAAGCCCAGCGCAGGCAACACGTCGTCACGCAGCGTCAGGCCAGGGTGCGGGGGGTTCTTCATCATGTTGGCTCTCCGGTGGAGTCGCGTTCAGTGGTAATCGAGGTAATCGAGCAGCACCGCGTCAGTGCCCTCAAAGGTAAATGTCATGCGCCAGTTGCCGTTCACCGACACGGCCCAATGGTTCGCCAAGCTCCCGTGCAAGGGGTGCAGGCCCCAGCCGGGCAGGTTCATATCAGTAGGGCTCTGTGCATCGTCGAGGCGGGCCAGCAATCGGGCCAGCAATCGGGCCAGCTTGGGTGCATGCGCGGCCTGAATGCCTGCCTTGGTGCCCCGCTCGAAGTAGGACTGCAGGCCTTTGTGTCGGAATGACTTGATCACGAATTTAGTGTATCGCGTTGCGTTACGAGATGCAATGGGTTCGCCGACTTTTTCAGTGTTCCGCCGTGAATGGCATGGGCGCAATAATGCGTCAGGCGGTCCGATGGTGCAGCGGGATCACGTCCGCACCCTTGCGCAACCTGTCCAAGTAGTCGGCCCACTGCTGGATCTGCTCGAATCGCTGAGCCAGGTACTTGGTCCGGTTGTAGCTTCGGCCGTTGGAGTCCTTCACCGCGTGGGCCAGGTTGGCTTCGATGGCCAGAGGGTCTAGGTCAAGCTGGTCAACCAGCATCGTTCGGGCGCTCGCTCGGAATCCGTGCCAGCTCTGCTCCTTGCCAAATCCAAGGCTGTACAGCGCGCTGCGAACCGAGTTGTCGGACATCGGGCGGTCATGGTCACGCTGGCCAGAGAACACATAGCGGCCGCGGCCGGTCAATGGCTGCAGCTCGCGAAGCAAGGAAACCGCCTGCGTGGGCAGCGGCACCACATGGTCTTCGCCGTTTGCCTTCTCTTGCTTGGAGCGCTTCATCTTGGCGCTGGGAATGGTCCAGATGGCCTCCTCAAGGTCCATCTCGGACCATTCCATCATTCGCAGGTTGCCGGGTCGCTGATACAGGATGGGTGCCAGCAGGAGGGCCGTGCGAACAATCAGCCCTCCCTTGTAGGCGTACATCGCGCGCAGCAGCTCGCCAAAGCGCTGCGGCTCCACGATGGCCGGGAAGTTCAGACCTCGGTAAGGGGTCAGGCGCTTTTTCAGCCCATCCGTGATGTTCCGCTGTTCCTTGTCGGCTGCCGGTAGCCAGTAGTCGAAGATCTGGCGCGCCAGCATCAGAGCACGGTCGGCTGTCTCCACGGCACCCCGCTGCTCGATCTTCTGCAGCACCGCCAGCAGTTCCATAGGCTCGACCTTTGACATTGGGCGTTCGCCCAGCCAGGGAAAAAGGTCACGCTCCATCTGGCGCAGGGTGCGTTTGGCATGATCTGGGCTCCAGCTTTCGACCTGCTTGCCATGCCACTCCAAGGCAACTTCCTTGAAAGTGTGGCCCTGAATGGTTCCCTTGAGCTTGGTCAGCTTCTTCGCCTGCACGGGGTCGGTCCCACCGGCACGCTGGAGTCTCGCTGCATCACGAGAGCGCCGAGCAGCGGCCAGGCCTATGGCCGGGTAGCTTCCGAGGGCAATCCGGGTGTCACTGGCCCCCTTCCGGAACTTCCAGAACCAGCGCTTTGATCCAGCCGGGCTGACCTCAAGGTATAGGCCACCGGCATCTGTGAGGCGCAACCGCTTTTTGTCAGGCGGGCAGATGGCATTTTTGCAATCGGCATCAGTGAGCATGTGGGGTCGGGATCTTGATCGTTCCCCACACTATGTGGGGTAAACGGGTATGTTCCCCACTATGTTCCCCACGTTGGCCCCGTCTGTCAACATCTGTTCTTGTCGGTCCTCGACATGAAAGCCGTTGATTTTCCATAGAAAAAGGCCGCCGGATATACATCCTTGGCGGCCTTTGTCATTTGTGGTGGTGGAGCTGGGGGGAATTGAACCCCCGTCCGCAAGCCTTCTTCGCGCAGTTCTACATGTGTAGCCATCTGATTTGAGTCTCGCTTCCTGTATCGCGCAGCGGCACGCTATACAGAACGCCAGC
>Ga0209066_10003063_pt1 | contig 19558 bp, 20 predicted proteins | sample All_14_2_FD_187198 | JGI IMG/M metagenome (GOLD analysis project Ga0209066, IMG submission 187198) | Freshwater microbial communities in response to fracking from Pennsylvania, USA - Allegheny Zone_MetaG_DW_15 (SPAdes) (version 2) ... | reverse complement strand
GAACTGCTGGTCGGTCATCGACCACAGGTTTCCTGCCGTCGGCGTGTCGCTGCCGATCTGGCCGCGGGCTAGACGATAGGTATCGCCGTCGTAGTGGGCCTCGTAGCTCGCTCCGGGCAGGAGATCGCCAGCGCTGAGTTCGAGGTCGAGCGAGTTCCGCAACGGCTTGGACGACGTGCCGTCGATCACGAGCGTGACCGGGCCAGCGTTCGACGCACCGGCGGGGCAGCGGAAAACGATCAGGCCCGGCCGCGATGTCGTGGTTGGCGGCTGATCGCTTGTGAGGCCGATGACGGTCCCGCTCGCCGTGTTGGCGATATACGTCTGCCCGACGAGGTAAGATGTGAGGCCGCGCTTCATCGGCGCGATGGCCGTCTGCAGATGCGACGTGTTCACCGCCTTGGTGCTGTTGTCGCCTTCAGGCGCAGTCGGCACGCGGACATTGTCGCCGGTGAAGTTTGGGTTGTTTAGATCGGCCTTGGTAGCAAGGCTGGCAGCGGTGACACCTACGCCGCCGCCAATAAGCCGGAACTGTGTTCCATCATACTCAATAACATACATAACGCCGGACACAAGCGTCCCGGAGGCAAGTTGGTTATCCGAAGCGTCTCGGACCTGCTTGGCTCCACGGCTGTCAATGTTGATCGTCACGTCGCCGGTGTTGTCGGCCGCGGCGATGAAGCTGAACTTCATTCCCGTCGCGTAAGCATCAAGGGTCGGCGTGACCGCGCCCGTGATGGCGTTGCCCGTACCGCCGACAGAGGACACCGGAAGGGCTGAGACGTCCCAAAGCGCATGCACCTCTTCATCGGTCTGCGAGACGTGCGACCCGAGCGACACTGTGCCCGAAATCGAAACGTGGCGATCAACGGCCATGCGGGCGCTCCAGTATCAGTCGATCAGGAGAAGTTGGGGAACGGAAGATCGGGCGCTTCGTCCACCGCCGTAATCGTGGCGATGTGACGTCCTTCTTCCGGCAACACAGACATGACGATGAGCCGGCGATGATCGCCACGCTGAACCGTCCCGGTCGTCACCATCGCGCCTACCCATGGCTCCGGGTCTTGCGACGACGGCTCCCGATCCGCGATCGGCTCATCAAACTCAATCAGGAACCGCCCCGAAATCATGATGTCGCGCTCGACGACATCACCATTCCTGAAGGCGATGGTGCATCTCATGTACTTCTCGTCGATGAGAAGTGTGGACTCGTCGACCGACGTAGACGATGTCGCTGAGGCTGGAAGGTCCAAATCGTCGCTGGATTCAACCGGCGTTGCTTCTACAGCCGGGGCATCGTAGCCAACGGGAATTTCAGCGTCGAGGTAGGCTGCAACGACTTCTTCCCCGGTCTCGTCATAGATGACCCGCGTGATACGCGCGAACCCTATCGCACGGTCAAAGCTGTCGTGCGCGACGCCGATAAGGTCGCCGCGGCGCTTTGACAGCGACTTGCGCCCCGCCTTGAACGAGTAACGCGACATTCGCGCCCGAGCGACGGCATCGTCAAACTCTGCCCGTGCCTCCGCCTTCTCGCTCTCGACGATCCCGATGTACTCAAGAACCTCGTATAGCGTCGCGCTACTGTCGTCGTAGCCGTCGGCGTACACGATAAGCTCGTCCTGCCTGTAGTCGTCTTCCTTGTTCAGGAAGCGCACCACATAAGCGTGCGGCAGCTCGTCGGTGTTCTTTTCAACGTTCCAGTCAGAGATGTCGCGCGGCGAAAATAGTGCCGTCACGCTTTCTGCCGACCGATCCTTGTCCTCGACGACACCCCAAAGATCATTCCAATAGACTTGCGCATATCCACAAGACGCAACGATGCGGGCGACCTCGGCGACAGTCTGCCCCTTGACTTCCAAATCACAGGTATAACCGCGATTTGCGCATCGTGTCCGCCAGGACTCAAGCCCATCATCGTCGATCAAGGCAGACGGTATCTTCTTTGGGTTCCGCTTGCCTCGCAGGATGTCACGCATCCACGGGGCGGGGTTGCTGGTCGTGGTTTCGTTGTCCCACGCACTGCCGTCAAGATCGTCAACGAACCCCTTAGCGATCGCCGAGATGGTCCCTAGCGTCCGGCCTTTGACCTTGGCGGAGATGACGGCCCACTCTCCAGGCGCGGTGATCGGGTGCGTGTTCCAGACCGATGCGACGCGCTCGATGCCGACGGTCTGGTACAAGTCGAGCTGGTCGCGGGGGGCCTTGTGGTCCGATCCGTCCGTCCAGTAGTCGAACAAATCGTCTCCGGCGCCGTCATATCCAGAAGTCGCGTAATCGCTGTTGCTCGAAATATCGCCCGGGTCCCCGCCGCCGATGCGCTCAATGGAACCCTTCTTGATCTCGATTTCATAGGGTTCGGTTTGGTCGTAGGTCGCCGGGTTCAGGTAAATAAGCGCCTGATGCTGGTCGAGGATGACGCGGCGAACCCCGGTCGTGTCGTCCCAGTTGCTCGGGTCAAGCCACTCGTCGCCGGACCCGTCGTAAAAATAGCTATCCGCAGCCCAAGCCGATCCGACGGCAACGAAGCATTGGGCAAAGCCGCGATCCGGCCGCGGCTTCGTCATTGACGGGGCCGCCTCCCAAATGAATTTGATGCAGTATTTTGAGGGGTCGCCCTGCCGCGAAAGGATATGGAACTCCGGCGTATTGATCCATGTCCCCGACCCCTCTTGCCGGAAACGAAGGCGTAGCGGCAGAACGACGGGCTTGGCCGAAGAAGCGCCGCCGCTGGCGTCATAAATACCCTGTGGACAGGCTAGGTTTATCCAGAACTCATCACAGCCGCGCCGAGTGCGCAGCGCGTGCCAAATAGGCGAGGCATTTGCAGGCGTTGACTGGTTTTCCAGCAAGTCGCCGTCTTCTTCGTCGACCCGAAAGCCGGTCAGTTCAAGGTTCAGATTCTCTTGCCGGCCATACCGCTCGACGTTGTCGGTGGCCGTGTCGCCGGATCGACCCTCGCGGGTTTGAATTGACAGTTCTTCAATGCGGTCGACGCTGACTTCATCAACGCGGATGTCAGACCACTCCACCGGGCCGTCATAAATCAGGACAACCTCTGCCGTTTCGCGGTCATCGCCCACCAGTTCGATAAGCGGGCGACAAGCCGCGGGCGGCTCAACGCGCATTGTGCCAATGACCGAAGGGACGATGCCGCCCGGCTCAAGCACGTTGCCGCTCACCCCGGCGAAGCGTTGCTTGCGCTCGTCGGGCTGCTTCGGCTGTACGGGCGGCGGGGTAAGCGCGGAGATCAGCAGTGAGCCCGCGATTCCGATGCCCGCGGAAAGAACCTTCGCCGAAGTGGAGCCCGCCGCAAACAGGCCGCCAGCGGTGGCAAATGCACCGGCCGCGGCACCAGATGTAGCGAGAATGAGACCGATCGACGCCACGGCGCCGAGAATTTGCTTTCCGGCTCCGCCGCCACCTTTGCCTCCGTGCATCGGATAGAACAGCGAAACCAAGACCGGTTCAGCCAAGCCACCCCTTGGCCGCACGACTCTCCAAAGATGCCGAGGGACGATATTATCCCCGATAAGGACCGTGCCGACGCTGGCGAAATCGTCCGGCAAGCCCGGCACCGATGCGACGATCTCAGCCACCGTCTCGCCGGCAGGCCGCACGTCCCGGTGCAGGCCGGGGGCAAATGGCTCCCGCCACGTCACCTCGAAACGCGGGGCAACGGTCATGCAAGCGCCTCGTGTCGACGAAAGCAGGCTATGCGGTGCCGGACATCGTCGGCGGTAATCCGCGCGATGCTGGCGCCGGTCTCTTCCTCGGTGTGCAGCACGTGCCGGTCATCGACCATGATGCCGACGTGTCCGCGCAAGCGTCGGAAGCGACCGCCGACCTTGGCGTCAGCAAACATCACCACGACGTCAAGGGCGCGCGGCGCATCCACCGGGAGCCACGGGCCGCCGTCGCTGTCCTTTGTCATCCTGCGGGCCACACGTGCCCGCTCAGAGGCGGCAATCTCTCCGTAGGACGGAAGGGATACCCCGCCGCGCTCGCGCATGACGAGCCGCACCAGCCCCCAGCAGTCGGCCCCCGCGAAATCGCGCCCACCATCGCGGTACGGCACGGCTACGAACGGTTCAGCCCAACGCGGAGGCCCCATCAGACGTAGAGCCCCGGCAGGCTGCTCTTGCGCGCCCGCCTCCCGTACTGCTCGGCGCCCGGGTCTACGACGAAGATTTCAGCGGTCGCGCGCGCTGCATTGATGCTGAAGTTCCGCAGCTTGTAGCCCGGCCAAGTCGCCTCAATTGCCGGCGTTCCAATAGGCGTGCGCGGCGAGACCGTCTGGTCAAACTCGGTGCTTTTGATGACCCAAATATCGCAATCGACCGGGCCGGTAATGGCGTCAACTCCCTCGCCGATGCGCTTGTCAATGTTCGCGATCGTGATGGTGCCGAAAGGAGCCTCTTCGGTGTCGCTCGGCAACGCGATGGTGAAGCCGCAGGGCGACCACTCTTTGTTCCCGCCCGAACCCTCGTTCCAGACATACGGGGCGCCGTCCGAAACCACCCGGATCGGGCTATCCCAAGAGTCGTGGTCAAGCTTGACGAAAACGAGCGCGACGACGCCCGACTGTTCATCGTTGGCCGCAATCGTCATGCCGGCCGAGAACGATCTAGGCATTTACGCAAAAGCCTTTGTCTGGAGCAGCGACAGGCTCAGCGTCCACATCGTCGGCCCGACCCATTCGGCTTCAGGCCCATCGCCAACAATGTCCCACAGAGCAAGAGCCCCATCTTCGGCGGGGTCGCCCCAGTAGAACGGGAGGGCTCCGTTGTTCAGGTCGTCGCGATAGAACGTCCAGAACCGCGCGATCTCATTCGGCGTACACTCGAAAGTGACGCTCACCTCGCGCACGAAAACGGTGGACGTCGCCCATCGGAGCGGGCGACCTTCCTCGGTGTCGAAACTGTCCCCGGCTATACGGGCACGGACACTGTAGTCCGACGGCACCTGAGGCAGGTTTGACGGCCACGTAGCGATGACAGCCATCGGCTACCTCGGAACGTAGGCGCGGCGGATGCCGTTCGCGGCCATGTTCTTCGCGTTGAGACCCCCGGGCGCATTGGACCGGACGTTTTCATCGCGAATGATGATGCGAAGCTGCTCCTCGCCGTTCGGGCCCATGACGCTCTTCCTCTGAACATCAGGGGAGCCCTTGCGGCGCTGGTCGATGATCTGGACCACCGTACCCGAGCCGCCTCGCCCGCCGCCCATTGCGGCCATCTGTTCGCGGGTGAAGACACCCTCGCCGCGGCGAAGGATTGCGGGCACCTCATCACCGGCAAGCCCGCCGGTGTGCATGCGGCGAGCGCCGGCGAAAACGTTGTCGTTGACGGAGCGCATCGTGGTCGCTGCGCCAGCGATTCCGCCCGAGTGCATCACCGGGACCAGCGCATTCGTCTGAGAACCGAACAGCCCAGAGAAGACGCTGAACACGCCACCTCCGGCAGAGGTCGGCGCGTTCGAGAACAGTGAGGCGATAGCCTGCCCGAAGCCACCGACCTGCGGCGTCGTCGCCTGCAGCGCGCCACCAAGCTGCTGGAAGCTCTGCGTAGCGACCTGCGCCGACTGTGCGGCCGTCGCCATCGCAGCATCCGCGCCACCAGCCATTGCGCCACCGGCGGGCAGGTAGCCGTTCACCGTGCCGATGTAGTCCCGCGTTTCCGCCGGCAGACGCCCCATGTCGCCAGACCAGCGCGCCGCGCGCGCCGGACCCCAATTGTAGGCCGCTAGGGTGCGGTTGATGTCGCCCCCAAAGCGGCTGTACTGCTGGCCGAGGTAGCGGACGCCGCCCTGAATGTTCTGCGTCGGGTCGTAGGGGTTGACGCCGAGGTCCCGAGCCGTGCCCGGCATCAACTGCATGAGGCCAATCGCGCCAGCCGGCGAGACGGCATTCGGATTGCCGCGGCTTTCCGCCGCCATAACGGCGAGGGCGAGGTCAGTAGGCACGCCGTACTGCTGGGCAAACTGTGCGACCGTCGGACGATAGCCCTCAACGGCACCGGGAAGCGCGCGACCGCCGCCAGTGGCAAGCGTCGACATAGCACCAAGCGCAGGCAACGCCGTCGTAGCAACAGGCGTTACCGGGGCGCCACCGACAACGTTGGAGTTGGCGGGAATGCCGACCGGCAAGGTCGGGGTCCCGAAGCCGAACAGGCTTCCGATCAGGCCGGTCTCAGTCGTGCCGCGCCGACCGAGAAGCGCGTCGACTAGCTGCGTGTTCAGCCGATCGGCGATCTCGTCAATGACGCGGTTCGCCGCGTTGCCGAACGCCGTCCAGAGATCAGCCCCCTGCCGAAGATCGTTAAGAAAGCCAGACAGCACGCCATCAGCCGCGCGTCGAATATCATCCATGCTCTGGATAGCCGCCTCGCGAAGCTGAAGTGCCATCTCCTCACGAAGCTGTCGGGCAGTGGCCGTCTGTGCAGCAAACGGGTCTTCGGCCAGAGAGCGAAGGGGGCTCGGCCGCGGGAGCGGAATGCCAAAGCCCGCCGCCGTGTTTGCGCTTCGCTGCGATTGGTAACGGTCTATGATCGCTTCGCGTCGCGCGTCTGGCGGGATGGCCAGCCGCTGGGCATCCTGCAGCGACTTGAGTTGCGCCTCAGCTTGACGAGCCGCCTCAATGATGTCGAAAAGCTGCAGCGCCAGTTCAGTAAGCGCCTTGTTCTCAGGCTCCCGATTCGCCCGGCCAGACACGGCATCGTAAAGGGCAATGAAGGCAGGCTTCCCCTCAAGTGCAAGCTTGCCAGCCGCTTCGATTTCCTCGCGGAATACCTCGAACGGCGAGTTGGGCGAAAATCGGCCGCGGCTGCGCATGCCAAGTTCGCCGAGCGTCGTCGGAACAAGAGCATCAAAACGCGCCTGCGTCTCAAAAAGACCGGCGCGAATTTGAGTGTTTAGGACTGATTGGCTGGCTGCCGTGTAGTCTCGGAGGCCGTCGGCCGCATCGCCATAAGCATCCTTGAAGCTGCGGATGAGATCGGCGTGCCGCTTCAGAACGTCTTCTGACTTGTCGCCTTCATCGCTGATCGTTGAAAACAGGAGAGACGCGCCACCAGCGGCTGCCGCAAGGCCGATAACCGCAAGGTTGATCGGGTTGAGCATAGACAGAAAGGCCGACCCGAGCGCCCCAGCGGCGCTCCTAAGCGTTGAGCCGGGGCCGAACATCTGCGAGACCTGCATGCCCTGTTGCATCAGGACCATAAACGGCGACTGACCGGACGCCAGCGAGACCGCCAAGTCGTTTAGCTGGTAGGTCATGCCGGTGATCTGGTTCGTCGAAAGCTCGGTTGCGCGTCCGACGCCCGACACCATCCCGATAGCCTGGGAATACCTCTGCTGATTCAGAGCCGACAGACGCTCAAGGCCGGGGATGCCGGCTGCGATGCCCGCATTGATGTCCCGCTGCACCCGCTCATACTGCAACTGAGCCCGGTAGGTGGCGTCCAGCGACCGGCGGTGCCGCTCAAGTGCATCAGCCACCGACAGGGTCCGCTTGCTGGCCATGTCGGTGACGTTGGCCATCACCGCGCCGCTGTTCGCTACATTCTGCTGCGCGGCAGCGACACCCTGCAGGTCCGCCTTGACTTGGTCCATGCCCTCGGTGCGGCCACGGACAAGAACCTCGCGGATGGTCTGCAGCGTAGTCGCCATCAACCCCTCCGATTCTCTTCCTCCGCCTTACGGCGGGCTTCCTGATGTTCGGCGCGAGCGCCCTCCATTGCCCTGATCAGGGTGCGGAAGCGGTCGAAGGCGTCGATGTCGTGAATGCCGTATCGGGAAGCATAGGAGTCGATTGCAGAAAACGGGATACGGCCAGCCGCGAAGCCGATGGCACGGTCACTGTTTAGTTCCCAAAACGCTTGCCAAACAAAAACCAAATGGTCTGCGACCTCCGGCCTAGCCTCAAGTGCCGGCATCGACCGGCCTTCTGCTTCGTTAGCCTCAAGCCACTCCGCCCTGTCGCCCCACTCCAATTGCCAGCGAAGGGCGGCGGTCAGTTTCCCGCGTCAGCCTCACCGCTGTCCTCAGCGCGATCCGCAACCACCGAGGCCGCCCAAATGACACCCGCACGGAAAACCGCGAGGTCCGGGTCGCTCAACAGTTCCTTTGCTCTGTCCGCGCTGTACGGGATCGGAACGCCGTCGTCGTCTCCGACGTTCTCCCAGCCGAGAAGGATGGTTTCAACAAGAAGCTGCACGTCGATGGCGTCAAGAGCCGCCACGTCCTTGCGCTGTACGCGGGGGAGCGCCGCAACAAGTTCGCCGCGGCGGCGGCGGTGGTCCGCGTTTCCGATACCGCGCACCTTTAGTCGGATGTCGCCGAGGTCCGGGATGTCGCCGACCCAGTCACCTTTTTCCAACTTGGCGGCGTCGATCTTCAGCGCGGAAAGCTTCACGACTTGGCGTCCTTCTTCGGTTTCAGGAAGGGCTCTTCAATCACTTCGACGTGCCCCTTTTTGGCGTAGAGTTCGGCGTCCGCGTCGCTGATCTCGACCACGTCACCGGCTTGAAACGGGCGACGCCCATCGGGGCCGCCCGTGAAAGTTTCGCGCACCCGAACGGTTTTCATTACGACACCGCCCGAGTAATGACGATTGAGGCCGCATCGCTGGAATTGTAGAGACCGCGGAATGGGATATTGACCATGATGTCGGACCCGTTACCGCCGACGACGCGACGGCCGGAGCCGAGCTTCGCCGACGGAATTTCGATCGTGTACTTCTCGCTCGTCACGGTCCCGAGCGTGGTCTCGATCGCGATCGTGTCGTGGTCAAGAACCGCTTGGTACAGAGCATTGGAAGCAAAGTAGCATTCCAGATTGCCGGTTACATCGCAGCGGCCGACACCCGGCTCATCAGTGTAAAGCGAGTTGACAACAGTACGTCTCCGCAGATTACGATTAATCTGAAGCTGTAGGCGCCGGACAAGCGGAGCGGGCGAGATGGAACCTACTGTCAATGCGCCAACGCTGGCCGCTCCAGTCATAACAGCCTTGGTGTTTGCCGCAGTGTAGGTCGCTCCCGAAATGATGGCAGTAGCCAGCGTCTCCGACTTGCCGATCAGCCCGAACGAACCCGTGATTGCCTGCCTCGCCGTGATGTCCAGCGTGAAACTGTCGACCATGCATCCGACAAACCGCGAGAAGCTGTCTGTCGAGCCAAGTTCGATTGTCTCTTCAAACGTGAAGAACTTCGGCGTCATGCCGTTTTTCAAAACGTTTGTGGACCACGACGCTGCGAGCGCGCCAGCGAGGATGTCGTCCAGCGTTCCGTATGAAAGCTCAAAGTTGTATGAGCCTTCAACGTCCATCCCGAGAAGGAACTCGTCGGGAACGTTTCCGTCAGCGCGCAGGTCCTGCGACGTGCCGGTCAGTTTGTTTGTCGCCAAACCAGCGTTCGTGGTGCGGAGAACCTGGAAGGTCGGTGTCGAGGGAGTGGTTCCGAAAGCAGACTCCGCGATGTAGGCAACGCGGGTCCCATCGGCGGTTCCTGTCGCCATAGCGGGGGCTCCATCTTAGGGAAGGGCGCGTCTCGCGACGGGCCGGGTTCGCCTTGCCCAAGGGCGATGTGGGGCGGGCTGCCGGCGGGTGCCGATCAGCCGATAAGGTCGTACCAGTAGGGGACGGCAAAGCTGACTTTGTACCAGCCCCCCTGATAGTTGCGGTCGTCGATGACCGGCGATGTTGGCGCCCAAGTCGTGACGCCGTCAAAGCTCTTGCCGCGGAAGATCGCTGCAAGTCCGTCCGCCCACTCAAGCGCGCGGTCGATGCCGTCGCCGACTTCAACACCGACTACGATGCGGAAGGCGCCTTCTTCTCGCCAGACATTCGCGCCGGGCGAGCCAAGCGACATCTGCTGCGAATTGGACACGGGATAGGTCACGCGAAGCCAAGGCGTCACGCCCGACACCGTCTCACCATCCTGGTTTGGCGTGGGTATCTCACCATCACGGTTCACGAAGCGAAACGGGAACTCGTTCCACTCAGTCGAGAGCCGCGCCTCGACGGCATCCTTGACCGCTTTCAGCGCCATTCCGTTACCTTCTCGTCAGAACAATGGCCGGCTGCCGGCGAAGCCATGCGTCGCGCTTGGCGCCGTTGCTGGTCCTGCCCTTAGCCGCCGTCTTCGATGCCCACGCATTGATCCCGCCGAAGTCCGGCGAGCGGAAAGAGAAACGCACCTTGACAATGTTACCAAAGCGGCGAGCCGCCAGAGCCGCCACCGCCTCGTAGACACCGTCCGGCGCTTGGTCGGACAGACCCTTCTCAATCTTGCGGGCGTAAGGCGTTGTGTTGATGAACACAATCTCGCCGAACTCTGGCGGGATCGGATCGTTGAAGTTAATGGCCTCGCCATCGACGACGATGACATGAGAGCGGGCATATTCGCCGCTCAGCACGGGAGAGTGCAAAACAAGTTGCTGCCCGATCCATTGCAAAGTGTCTTCAAGCAGATCGAACTCGGCGAGGATCGCCCCATTGACCGGGCGCACGGTTTCCAGCGGCGCATTCTCGCGCCCGTCCACATAGACGCGCTTCGCCGGCACCGAACCAAGCACCCGAGCGTTAATGTCTTCCGCCTCGTCGATCGCCTCACGGGCGGCGCCCGCAATAGCCTTGCTGGCTGCTTCCGGCGACAGATCGGCGGAGATGATCAGTTCGATGTCGCGGGTGATACTGTCGACGCGCGCAGAGACGGCCATCACCGCCCGCCGATGACGTGGAACTCATAGGCGATCAGCTCGCCGCCCACTCGGCGGGTGCTATCGTCGATAAAGTCGATCGTGCACGGTGCGCCGCGCAGAACAATACGATCAAGCCCCCGCTCGCGTAGCGGCCAGAACGTTTCCGGCACATCTTCCGCCATCACAACGATTTTGCGCTTCCCCTGTTGCAAAGCATCGTCGTCAGCGTCTGCGGTAGTCCCTTCGATGACCCGGGCTAGGACGTCCGCGTCTATTGGCGCGGCTGGATAGGTGTTGAGCCGACGTAAAGTGACGGTCTCCCCACTTGCGGCCAGAAGCCGGCGATACATTGCCTTGGCCGCTTCGGGACTCATCAAACCACCGCAAGACGATAAGGAGCTATCGCGGCCGCGACAGACGGCGGCAATGCCCCCATTGTGTCGCGAGCAAGGCCCCCGACCTGAAAGTCCATCCGCCCCACTCCGTCGACAGTCTCGCTGCGCAAGAGCGGGTCACGAGAAGCCGCCGACCACTGCTCGCGCAGGACTTCAAGGCACACCTGTTGCAAATCCTCAGGCACCTCGGAGAACCCGGCGGCATAGGTCACGACCACTTTCCCGGTCCAGACGGATTCAACATCCGAACGAAGCCGGGTGAGCATGCGACCTTGCAGAAAGTAGTCAGTTTCGCCGAGTTCGACGCCGGCTTCAGTGATCGAATAAATAGTTGTCACAAAGCCACGAGAGAGAAGCAGCGAATAACCATGCGTGCCGCGGAACGTCTCAATCAAGTCTTCCGACTTCAGACTTGGCGGCACGCCTCCGATAGAATCCAAGCCGCACTGCCTCGTGATCAGGTCCGATGCTCTCAGAATGGCCGACAAGACCGCGGCATCGCTGCCGCTGCCCGTGATGCCGAGTGCCGCCTTGGCGCTTTCCAGCGATACCAACGACCTGTCATCGGTTGGAAGCGTAATTTCGATTGACATCGGTCACGCCCCCAACTTCGACAGCAAGGGGTAAAGATCGCACTGGACCGTGCTGCCGTCGGCATTGGTAAGGGTCAGCAAGCCATCGCCATCCACGTCGATGGCAATCACTGAGGCGCCCGGCTCGCCGCGGTCGCCCTTTAAGCCGCGTTCCCCGCGCTCACCACGGTCCCCGCGCTTGCCGACGCCCGACAAAAGCTGCCATCCGTCTCCAGGGCACGGGCCGGGCTCATCGCGCTTGGCGACGAAAGAGGCGCCATTAAACGCCACGAACTCCAGTGCCTTGTAGCTCTCGCCTTCGCGCCAAGTCCCGCGCGGCACAAGACTGCGGCCATCGTGCCCGTCACGCCCGTCGGCACCACGGGCCGCAATGCAAATCCAGTCGTCGTGCGGCGGAGCCTTGCCGGTATCCCTAACCGCCTGCCAACTGCCGCCATCATGCGCGACGACAGCGCCGGCATAGTGGATGCGGTCTTCCCAAGCCCGGACCTCACTCAGGAAGCCAGCCGGGCCACGCTCGCCCGGGATACCATCTTTGCCGGGAGGTCCCGCCTCGCCATCCCTGCCGGGCTCCCCACGCTCGCCCTGAGGCGCCGGGGGCAATGCAGACACCACCTCCCGCACCATCACGAGCACGTCAGCGGGATCGACGCTGCGCCCGTCCTCGCCACGCTCGCCGGGAGGACCACGCTCGCCCTGCGGCCCCGGCTCGCCGTCACGCGGCTTGGGAATAGCCTCAACAGCACGAGCTACGGCGGCTGCGATCTCGTCAGGGTCAGCGTCACGGCCGGGAGGTCCAGCCGGTCCCTGAATGCTTTCTCCCGGCGGCCCCCGTTCGCCCGGCGGCCCGGGCTCGCCGTCTCTCCCGCGCTCTCCGTCCTTGACTGCGGAGAGCCGTTCCGCAATGGAACGCTCCAACTCCACAAGGCGAAGCTCAGCCTCACGAGCACGAGCATCCGTCGCCGCCACGATGGCAGCGGATCGCTCCTTCAGAAGCTCAATCTCGCCGCGAGCACGGGCGACAATCTCGCCCATCGCGCGCTCAAGCGCGTCAGTGTAGGCGCGCAAATTCGTTGATCCTGGCGACGATGGCGCTGGGCGAATCCCGTTCTGCATCGCCATCCTCGTCTTCGCTGTCATCGCCAGCATCAGCGGGCGGCCCCTGCACCGGAGCGGCCGCATTCGGATCAGGCGGCCTCATGCCAAACCCGTAGCTGAGGGGCACGACCTGCTGCTGCACGCGGGGCTCCGAGCCTGCCCCGCCGGCAACGGCAGGCAATCCCTCCGATGCCCTGGCTTCGTCGGGGCTGAAAATGCCGGAGATCACGCCGCGGGAGAGAGCTTCGATCCGGTCCTTATAGGCAGACCGCATCAGCGCATTTGTATCAAGCTCAAGGTACTCGTCCGGCTGGCCGCGAAGCCCGAACAAGAGCCCAAACGCTTCCTCAATATGATTGAGCGCAAACCCAAGACCGGACGCTTTCCACGAAGCCATAAGGGCTTCGGTTGACGCGAAAGGAGTGCCGCCGATGCCGAGAATCTGGAGAGGGATGCGGAACGCCAAAGCAACGTTCTGCTCACTCATCTTGAGAAGATCGGCAATCTCCCCGTCCTTGGCGGAAACCGTCACTGGCTTGGCTTTGAGCCCCCACGAGAGGATCGGGGTGCCGCCGGCATTATCGCCTTGCGTCTGCGCATTCCAAAGCTCGCGCAGTTCCTTCGTCTGCTGTGTGGTGAGCTTTTCTTCCGTCTCAAGCATGAAGCTCGGCCGAGCCTGATTGAGATAGAATGCGACTTGCTGATTTTGCAGAGCGCCCGTCAGAGCGAGGTCGAGCGCCGTTGAAAGGATCGGGCTTTCACCCTTGAGCGGATGGCGCGGCGTGTGCAGCCGAACATGCATAACATCTCGCGCGGGGATTGGGTAGTAGAGATCAAACCTCCGGTCGACAATTTCGTTGCCGGACAAGCTGTAAAAGATGGAGCCGTCCTCGCCGATGTACGGGATGCCCTCGCGCATCAGATGCAGTTCGTCAATCTCGTTGCGGTCATTGCGAATGCCGACGGCAAACGCCTCGCCGCGCGTGTAGAGCCTGCGGGATAGGTTGAGGAGGAAGTCAGACGTCGATTGGTAGTCGTTGGGACGCCGCATCACGCGCGACAGCGCCGAGGTCGTCACCCGCTCGCGGCTACCGTCTGGCAGAGTGCGCCAGTGATCCCCCGGACACATGGCGATCGTCTGCGCATAGGCGGAGACGCACGCCTCGACCATCGCGCTGCCCTCGCCATAGGGCTGCGGCGTGTAACCGAGCTGCCACCAGTTCAGCGATCGGCCGGCAGTTGCGGAAAGCCAGCCATCAGGAAGCAGATAGGGGCCCGGCCGATAGGCACCCTCAGCGGCGCGCTTGGCACGCCCCGGCAGGATGCGGTCGAGCCATTTCGCCATCTTTAGCCCTCGATCTTGAAAAACTGGATGACAGCCACGAGCAGCATCCTTATATTGTGGATATGACTGCAGCCCAATTTAGTGCATGGCTTGCTGCCATGAAGATCAGCGGCGCAGAGGCCGGAAGGCTTCTCGGCGTCAACCCGAACACGATCACCCGCTACAAACGCGACGGGGCACCGAAAGCTATCGGGCTCGCCTGCGCTGCATTGTACCATCGACTGGGAGAGTGGAAGTGACCAAGGCGCCCGCACCAGACATCCCGGCGCTCAAAGGTGCCCTGAGTGCCAGAGCTAGGCGCGCCCTTTTGTCGTTCTGGGCGGATGGCAAGCCTGCCGGAACAGATTCTGAGGATGCCTGGAAAGCATATGCGCGTGGTATAACCGCGCATGAATGGTCGCGTCAGCCCGGTGTAGGGAAGAACACCGTCGCAGAGATCATCGGGTGGGCCGGGCTCGCTATGCCGAAGACCGCTAAAGAGCGGCTTGCCGATATTGATGCCCGCGTTTTTGATCTTCACCAGAATGGTGCTTCGTGGGAAGAGATCGCGAACGACGATCAGGTCAAGGATTTCCGCAGGCGCGACCGAAAAGTCAACGTCGTGTCAGCTTTTTGGCGTCACTGCCAAGCGAATGGGATAGACCCAAGCGGGCCAACATTGGCGGAAATCGCACGCAAGAGGTCAGACCCGCTTGCGCTGCCATACAGCTACACCCGGCTCGACCCGTTTGGGACGGACGTGGCAATTCCAGTCAGTTACCCTCTGGTCTTGTACTTTGCCACCGCGAAAGACCGAACTGCCTTCGCAAGAGCAATCAAGGCGGCCATCAAGGCGGGTGGCCGATGGCGCGTCGGGCACCTGCGATAGGCGGCATGGTCAGCGGACCTTGCTTTCGCGCGTCTTGTAGGTGCGCTTCGGCTCATCGGAAACCATCTCGCGCGTCGCGCGCTGCTGGGCGACATCAACGCCAGTAGAGCGCGGGCCATGCGGGCCAATGGCCACCGCCACCCCGTTCTTATGGCGCAGAACCCCATGCTGATCCGGCCCGACCTCCTTCGGATCGGCTGGCGTCCCATCCTCCAGAATGTACCACGTCTCGCGCATGCTTTATTCCTTTGCCAAGAGGAGTGGCCGGAGCGATTGCTCGCCCCGGCCACCTATCACTTGCCGTCGTCAACCAGAATGGTGAACGAGCCGGTCGTGGCGTTGCCACCGGAAGCGATCACGATCTTGACGCGATCACGGCCGAGGGCGATGCGGTCATTGACGGCCTCGCCAGCCGATGCATAAAGCGCCGCAACACCCGCGGTATTATGCGTGGCCTGCCGCGGAGCCTTAACAGCGGCGGCATTGACGTTGGACTCCGTCCAGATCGTGCGCCCAGTAGCCTCAGCAGTGATGGTGAAGTCGACACCATCCGTGAAATTGGTTTTCACGTAATGGATTTCGTGGATGTAGCCCGAGAGATACGGGCTATACACGGTCGCACTGCCGTCCGAGGCGGTCGTAACGGGAACAGTAAATCGACGAATTGCCATAGTATTCAACCTTCTACATCACGTGGATGGATAGCCGGCGGAGTTGCATTAGCCTCCGCCGGCCGTTTTTCAGTAGCTGGTGCCGTCGATCCACTGGACCATCGACGGACGGCCCATGACCCACGAGACGTCCATGAGCATGCGGACGCCAACGGTGGCGGTCTGGAAGAACGACCGCACCGGATCGGCCGTGGTCGGGCCGGTGCCGCTCACGATCTCCAGAGGAGTCGTGTCTTCCATGTGGACGGTCGCAGTCTCGTTGATGTCGAACTCGGGCGCATCGCCGACGGCAGTGTAGAAGTCCGAGTTGCGGATCGCGATAAGGCGGTTCGCCGTCGCATAGGTCGACTCAACGATGTTGACGCGGCTCGCAATGCTGGAGAACCAGCCAACATTGTTGTCCGGGCCGTCCATCATGGAGATCGCGAGACCCTGAGCCGGGTTCATGATCACCGTGATGTTGTCCGCCGCATTGGCCGCAATGAACGGGGCGAGGAGGGCCTTGAAGTCCTCCTTGACCGCCACGTGGTCGCCGCCGCCGTAGCCCGTCGCCACGGCCGACACGCCGTTGAGGAGGCCTGCCGGACGCGCGGTGCTAACCGCGGTGGCGTCCAGCAGAGCCGCGTCAAGGATCGCCGCGGTGTCCTCAAGGATGGCCTGCCGAACGATGGCCTCGATGGCCGGGGTCGAACGGCGAGCCAGCTCGCGCGAGAACGGAACGATGACGCCCATCTTCTTCGGGGTCAGTTCCGCAGCCGCGGTCGTCACGCGACCGACGCGGATCGGCGAGCCTTCCGCAACGAAGCCACCACCAGCACCGCCGGCCGTGCGACGCGGAAGCTTGATCGTGCCCGTGCCGTCGAAGCTCAGGCCGACGCCGCGCTCGCGCAGACGCGGATACACCGACATGCCGGTGAGCGCCTGAAGGAAGCCGGAGTTGACGGTCTGAAGCAGCTCAGACGCCCAGCCGGACACCGTGGTCGTGCCGATGGTCTGATCAGCACGGGTGACCAGGTTGTGGGTCGCCTCATGGCCCGGATACCGCTCGTCAAGCACGCGCTCGATCGGCTGCCGGTTGAAGTGCGAGATGCCGTTGGCGGTGATGGCACGGACCAGAAGGTCAAGGCCGTTGACGTCACGCTGCGGGAAGCCCAGAGGTCGGCGGTTGACAGCCGGAGCAGACGGAGAACCGCCAGCCGCGGACTGCGCATTGATGCCGATGCGGGCTTCCGAGGTCTTTAGAGCCGCGACGGTGCGCTCGGAAGCCTCGATCTGCTCATTGAGAGCCTCGATGGCGTCGATGTCGGGCGCATCCGAGTTCGTCAGTTCGACGAGCCGGTCACGCTTGGCGACAAGATCGCTCTGCGCATGCTCGATGCGCTGGGAAAGGGTCGACATTGGGTTCACCTTGGGTCGCAGCCGGTTTGCGCTATGCGCAGGGGTTCGGGCCGCAGTCGTCGTCTCGGCGTGCTCGCCGGCCTTGAATTCCCCGCGCCTTTTCTCGGCATGCTCGCCAAAGGCTAGGGAGAGCGTCTCGTTGGAGACGTTGAGCCCTCGCGCCAGCGCAAGGGCATTCTTGTTCGAGCCGACAGAGACGAGGGAAACCTCGTGCAGTTCCTGCCGCTCGTATTCATACTGGCTCTTGCCGGGCTTGCCTTCTTCAATCGGCGAGAAGCCGACGGAGACAGCCCGAAGAATGCCTTGTTCTACCAGACTGATCAGTTCATCAATTCTGTCGCTGGTGCCCCGGGCTGCCAGCTTTAGCCGCCCCATCAACTTGTCGCCTTCGACGCGGACATTCTCCCAAGTTCCGATGGGGAAGCTGCTGGAGTGACCGAACAAGGCGATAGGGTTGGCGCGGAACGCGGTAAGGTCCCAGCCCTTTGGATTGATCCTGGTCCCGTGGCGGTCACGGCTTCCGTCCGACAGGACGAAGTCGAGCCCGCGCCCGGCCGTTTCGGCCGTGCGGTACTGCAGTTCCATCGCTGTCTCCGTAAGCTTCAGCCGATCATCGCGAGAACGTTAAGTTCTGGATCGGCCTCGTACGCGCCCGCTGCGCCGACCATCATTGCAAGAGCAACCATGCCGTCGATGCGGCCTCGGCTGCGGTCCTTGACAAGTTTGCGGTTGCCCGCCGGATCGGACTGCACAACGGCATTGGCCGCGCACATCGTCAGGACCGGGTGCCCGCCGTGCGCCATCCTGCCGTTGAGGAGCATCCCCTCAAGGTCTCGCAAAGCCGGACTCATGGACTGGAAGCCCTGTCCAAACTCTACAAACCGCTCTAACTCGGCTTCCGTAAAACCGGCTTTTTCCAACCACGGCCGCAGGAACTTGAACGCCCAACGATCAAATGCGAGTTGCCGGACGTCGTAACGATCAAACACGCCGCGAAGGTGCTGAGCGACAAACTCATATTCCACAGCGCGACCCGGCGTCGTTTCTATGAAGCCCTGATCACGCCACACGTCGTAAGGAACGCGGTCCTTACGCGAACGCTCAGCTAAACCAAACTCCGGCAACCAGAACGTCGGCCGAACGTGCCAGACGCTTCCCTCCGGCGCCCCTAGTACAAGCGCCGTCAGGTCGTTGACCTGCGATAGGTCAAGACCGCCGTAAACGGGTCGTCTTCCAAAATCCTCCAATGGCGCCGCGGCGCAAGACATCCACAGCGCCCGCGAAACAAACGGGCTGCTGGTCTCCACGCGCTGGTTGAGGACCAGATTCCGATATTCAGCTTCTCTCGCCGGCATCCGCGAGGCATCGTGCGCCATTGACCTGACAAGATCGGCGTTCAGAAAATCGCCGAATGCCGGGTTGGCGGCACGCATCGCCTCGTCCGAAAACGGATCAAGACCGTCATCAGCCGTATACAGGCTAAGCACGACTTGCGGATCGTGCCCCTCCTTCGCGTCGTCAATTAGGACCGAGAGAAGATCAGCGTCGGTCGGGGCCTGTGTTGAGATCACGATGGACAGCGGGGCGTCCTGCGCGCCAACCGCCGTCTCTAGGGCATCGTAGAGAGCCGAACGAGGCCCCTTAACCTGCCCAAGCTCATCGTGGATGATAAGCACCGGCGACAGACCGTAGGCAGTCGTAGCGTCCGCCGAAAGAGCCCGGTACATGGCCCCAAGCTCTGGACAATTCAGTTGCTTGGAGCTGTCGACTGGTATGACGTAGGCCGACAGACTCGGCGACATTCTGACGACCTTTGCCGCCAGATTGAACAAGATAGCCGCCTGATCCCGAGACTGCGCTGCGGAATAAAGCTGCGAGTTTGGCTTTGCCTCCGGCCCACACAGATGCAAAAGCAGAATGAACGACGCAAGCGCCGTCTTTCCATTCTTACGCCCGAACGAGATGATTGCGCGGCGCGTCCCATGCGGATTATCATAAATCCGCTTGAGTTCCAGCCTTTGCCACGGCCGTAACCGAACCGGCTTCCCAACGTCCCGCCCCTCGGGAACCCTGCAGTTCTCCTCGATCCAACGGATATTACGATCGCCACGGGTCTCCGCCTGCGGCTTCCGTCTCAACCCTCCCAAGGCTTCTTCACCATCGGAGGCTTCTTCGTCTTTTCGCTCATGGTCGACTGCTGCGTGATCCGCAGCCGCGTCGCCAGTGAGGAGAGCGCCCGCCCCTCGCGCTCCTGCATCTTCAGCAACTGGTCATAGCGGTCAACGTCGAGGCGTTCCTCAGCCTCGCACGACGCCACAAGCTGCGCCACACGGCGCGCGGCGACCACGTGCCGGCAATATTGGCTTAGCAAGCCGTGCGTTTCCCGCGGAAACCAGTCCGCAGGCAGCCGGTTGACAACTGACCACCACTCTTCCGATTGCTCATCCGTCAAGTCATAAGGCGCATCCGGCCGCGAGACCGTCTCAATGC
>Ga0209066_10003061_pt1 | contig 19559 bp, 16 predicted proteins | sample All_14_2_FD_187198 | JGI IMG/M metagenome (GOLD analysis project Ga0209066, IMG submission 187198) | Freshwater microbial communities in response to fracking from Pennsylvania, USA - Allegheny Zone_MetaG_DW_15 (SPAdes) (version 2) ... | reverse complement strand
GCGATGCGATGTATCTCACCGGGAAGTGAAGGCGGACTGGAGGAGTAGCGTCCAAAGTTCTGGGTGTAGTACAGACGACCGTTCGCATTTGCGGCAACGCCGATGCCGATGTCGGTCGAGTTCGAGAGCAGGTTCGTGCGGTGACCGGCCGAACCAGCCCACGCGCCGACAACGCGGTTGGCTGCGTATCCGGCCGCGACGTTCTCGGCCGCGCGAGTCCAGCCGCTGGGGTACATCGCGGTGAAGTCGGGACGATGCGACATTGTGCTCGCGCGCGCCTGCTGCTGCGACCAGTCTTGCGCCAAGTCGTTGAGCGCCGGGTTGAGGCGCAATGGGGGCAACCCGTTCTGGCTGCGCAGAGTGTTCGTCTGCTGCAGGATGATCGCGCGCTCATCGGCGAACTCGTCAACGGGCGCCAGGCTCGCCGCACTCGCGACAGCAGGCGTCAAGAACGCCCCGACAACGAGCGCGAGGGAGCTGACAGCCGCCAGCAATGAACGCGAAGCCTTCACGGTTCCCCCCGGACCCTGTCGGCACCCCGCTTGACCCCCCGGCCGAGCGGATGATGCGCGCGACCGGACGGCCGCGATGACCCAAAGTCTAGGCGAGATGGGCGCGCCGAGGTGTGAGGATGTTCGCTACGACGACCACCGCCACAAGAATCAGCGCAACGAACGACAGGCCCGAGTATCCGCTCAGGGCGAGCACGAGCCCCGCCAGCGCACCACCCGCAGCGCCGCTGCCGCTCATGATGAGGTCGCTACGGCCCTGCACTGTCGTGCGACGAGCCAGTGAGGCGGAGTCGGTCAGCAACGCTGAACCTGCGACGGTGCTGGCGCTCCAGCCGAGCCCCAAGAAGATGAGGCCTGCCACGACCCACCCTTCGACCTCGGCGCCGAAACCGGTCATGAGCAGGCTTGCGGCGAGCATCCCCTGTCCCAGCACTATTGTCGGCCGGCGACCGAAACGGTCGGCGAGCACACCGAACACGGGTGAGAGTGCGTACATGCCAGCGATGTGCAAGCTGATCGTGAACCCGACGATCACGAGACTTGCGCCGTGATCGGTGAGATGCACGGGTGTCATCGCCATGACGGCGACCATCGTCGCGTGGCTGAGCGCGATCGACATCACTGCCAGACGGATGCCCGAACGATCATCAACGTCAACACTCTGCTGCTCGTCGCCCGCGTGCGGAGTTCCCGCAGCCACGCGCTCGACATCGGCCACGCGCTGCTGCTCAGCTCGCCACGCCGCCGCGAGCACGAGCGGGTCGGGCCGCAACCCGAGCAAGTACAGAACCGCAGCGAGACTTTGCGCCACGAGCGTGAACAAGAACGGCCCGGTCAACTCGGGCATACCGAGTACGCCGCCGAGTTGCTCACCAGGCCCGATGAGGTTGGGGCCAGCTACTGCGCCTACCGTTGTCGCCCAGACCACGAGCGACAGGTCTCGGCCGCGAGTCTGGGGCTCGGCGAGGTCGGCCGCGGCGAAACGAGACTGCAAGTTGACGGCCGTGCCGCTACCAATGAGTGCGAGCCCGAGCAACAGCAGGGGAAAGCTGTGCACGCCAGCCGCCACGGTAGAGATCACCGCGCCTGACGCAGCCGTGAGAGCACCGGTCGCGAGTGCGGGCGCACGACCAGCCGCTCGTGCAAGGCGCGCGAGCGGCACGGCTGCGAGCGCTGCCCCGAGAGTGACCATCGTCGCTGCCATGCCGCTGAAGGCGGGCGAGCCGGAGATCTCCCCCGCGAGGATCGCGCCGATCGAGAGCGTCGCCCCCATACCGAGGCCAGCGAGTACCTGGCCGACCATGAGTACCGTTCGGGTGCGGCGCTGCGCCCTCGAGACGTCAGCAACGGTGAGCACGAGCGGGCTACTCGGCGTCGACGCGGTCGTCGCGGTTCCTGGCCGGGTTGCGCAGCGTGCCGAGACCCTCGATGGAGATCTCGACCACCTGCCCGTCAACGAAGCCGCCGAGCCCGTCAGGAGTGCCGGTCATGATGATGTCGCCAGGAAGCAGAGTCCACGCATCGCTCACGAACTCGATGATCTCGGGCACGCCGTAGATCATGTCTCGCGTGTTGCCCTTGCGGCGAAGTTCGCCGTCGACGCGCGTCTCGATCTCGAGGCCGCTCGGGTCGAGCTCGGTCTCGATGAACGGACCGATGGGGGCGAAAGTGTCGTAGCCTTTCGCGCGCGCCCACTGGCCGTCGGCAAACATGACGTCGCGAGCCGAAACGTCATTGCCGATCGTGTAGCCGAAAACGACGTCGCGCCAGTTCTCTTTCTTGACCCGCTTCGCGACGGCACCGATGACGACGACGAGCTCGCCTTCGTGCGTGATGCGGCCGTCGACGGGGGGCAGGATGATCGGCTCGTCCGGCCCGATGACGGCGGTGTTGGGTTTGAGAAAGATGAGGGGGTTCTGCGGGCCGTCATACTGCATCGTCTGCACGTGTGCCGCGTAGTTCATGCCGATGCAGACCACCTTGGAGCGCGGGATGACCGGCGCGAGCAACTTCGCATCAGCGAGTCGCACGCGCTCTCCTGTCGTCTCGTAGCCGTGGAACATCGGGTCGCCGGAGAGCACCACGAGTTCGTCGTCATCGACGATGCCGTACTGGGGGTCAGCACCGACGCTGAAACGTGCGATCTTCACTCGTTCACCCTAACTGCACTGGGTCAGAGAGAGGTCACGACGTAGGTCGCCGTCACGACGCCCTCGCCGTCGGTCGCGACTGACAGATCGACCCGGAATGCCTCGCTCGTGAAGGCACCGTAGCCACTGGCGGCATCGCTGGAGACGCCGGAGGGGTCGAACCCCGCCGACTCGAGGGCAGCGGCTGCATCGTCGAAACCGAGACCACCCTCGAGGAGCGTGCGGACTACCCAGGCAGAACCCTCGGGACCTGCTCCCCCACCGAGAACCTCACCGGTCAGCGGTACGTCGCTCGGGAAGCTCGCGGGCACCGTGCCGTCTGTGGTGATCTCGACTCCGCCGAGCACATCATCGACAAGCCCGCGAATCTGCTCGTCGATCCCTGCGCTGATCTGATCGACGCCCTGCTCGACAAGCCCCTCGACGATGTTGTCGAGCGGGGTTCCCGTGCTGCAACCGGTCGCGCCTACAGCAAGCGCTCCGGCGAGCGCGATCGCGGCGAAGTGAGTGCGGGGTCGGATGCTCATCGCGATTCTCCTCAAGCCTCAGCGGTCGGCGACCAATGCTCTGGCGTTCGTGTCGCTCAGGCGTTCTGCTTCTTCAGTCGTGACGCCGCGCGCGCCCTCAAGGTTTGATCGAGCTCAACCTTGCGAATGCGCACCTTCTCGGGCGTCACCTCGACGCACTCGTCCTCTCGAGCGAACTCGAGGCACTCTTCGAGAGTGAGTTGACGAGGAGGCGTGAGGCGCTCGAGCTCTTCCGCCGTCGACGAACGAATGTTGTTGAGTTTCTTCTCTTTCGTGATGTTGACGTCCATGTCGTCAGCCCGCGAATTCTCGCCCACAACCATGCCTTCGTAGACCTCTTCTGTCGGGTTGACGAAGAAGGTCATGCGCTCCTGCAGGGTCATCATCGCGTTGCTCGTGACCACTCCGGCCCGGTCGGCGACGATCGAGCCGTTGTTGCGCGAGACGATCGACCCGGCCCAGGGCTCGTAGCCGTGCGCGATCGCATTGGCGATGCCCGTACCGCGCGTCGTCGTGAGGAACTCGGTACGGAAGCCGATGAGACCGCGGCTCGGCACTATGAACTCCATGCGCACCCAGCCGGTGCCGTGGTTGGTCATGCCTTCCATGCGACCTCGGCGGGCAGCAAGCAACTGGGTAATGGCGCCGAGATACTCTTCGGGCGCGTCGATCGTCAGGTGCTCGAAGGGCTCGTGCAGCTTGCCGTCGATCGTCTTCGTGACCACTTGAGGCTTGCCCACCGTGAGTTCGAAGCCTTCGCGCCTCATGTTCTCGACGAGGATCGCGAGAGCGAGTTCGCCGCGACCCTGCACTTCCCACGCGTCAGGTCGCCCGATATCGACGACCCGAATCGACACGTTACCGATGAGCTCACGATCGAGGCGGTCTTTCACCATACGGGCGGTGAGCTTGTGGCCCTTGACCTTGCCGACGAGCGGTGAGGTGTTGGTGCCGATCGTCATCGAGATCGCCGGCTCGTCGACGGTGATGGCGGGCAGCGGGCGGATGTCGTCGAGATCGGCGATCGTCTCGCCGATCGTGATGTCTTCGATGCCTGCAATGGCGACGATGTCGCCAGCCATGGCTGACTCCGCCGGATACCGCTCGAGCGCGCGGGTCTTGAGCAGCTCGGTGATGCGCATCGAGCTGTGCGAGCCGTCATGACGCACCCACGCGACCTGCTGGCCCTTCTTGAGTGTGCCGTTGAAGATGCGCAGAAGCGCGATACGACCCAGGAACGGGCTCGCGTCGAGGTTGGTGACGTGGGCCTGCAAGGGGTGCTCGTCGTCGTAGCTCGGCGCAGGGATGTGCGTGAGGATCGCCTCGAAGAGCGGCTCGAGGTCGTCATTGTCAGGAAGCTGGCCGTCGGCGGGACGGGTTCGACTCGCTGCTCCGGCGCGGCCAGAGGCGTAGATGACCGGCAGGTCGAGAATCGCGTCGACGTCGAGGTCAGGGACCTCGTCTTGCAGGTCGCTCGCGAGCCCGAGCAGAAGGTCGTGGGTCTCTTCTTCGACCGCTTCGATTCGGGCATCTGGCCGGTCGGTCTTGTTGACCAGCAGAATCACCGGAAGCTTGGCCGCGAGTGCTTTGCGCAACACGAAGCGAGTCTGCGGCAGCGGGCCCTCGCTCGCGTCGACGAGCAACACAACGCCGTCGACCATGCTCAGTCCGCGCTCGACCTCCCCACCGAAGTCGGCGTGCCCCGGGGTGTCGATCACGTTGATGGTGATGTCTTCACCACCGGAGTGCTTGCCCTTATAGGTGACCGCGGTGTTCTTCGCGAGGATCGTGATGCCCTTTTCGCGCTCGAGGTCGTTCGAGTCCATCGCGCGGTCCTCAAGGTGCGCGTGAGCAGCGAACGAGTCCGTCTGGCGAAGCATGGCGTCGACGAGAGTGGTCTTGCCGTGGTCGACGTGGGCGACGATCGCCACGTTGCGCAGATCGGTGCGGATGCGGGTAGCCATTGCTCTATCCTCCCAGACTCCGGGGCCCTCGCCGCGCGCGCGGCTTCAGGCCCCGGAGCCGGGGCACGATGATGGCTGCCGCGCTCTACAGGCTCGTGCGCCGCGCCTCGCGACGAGCGCGCTGCTCATCCGGGTCGGGCACCGGCACCGCCGCGATGAGCCGCTTCGTGTAGTCCTGCTGCGGGTTGCGGAGGATCTGCTCTTTCGACCCTTGCTCGACGATGCGCCCGCGGTGCATCACCGCGATGCGGTCTGCCAGCAGGTCAACGACAGCGAGGTCGTGGCTGACGAACAGGGTGGCGAACTGCTGCTCGCGCTGGATCTGCTGCAACAACTCCAGTACGCGGGCTTGCACCGAGACGTCGAGCGCGCTTGTGGGCTCGTCAGCGACGAGCACCTTCGGGTTGAGCGCGAGCGCGCGGGCGATACCGATGCGCTGTCGCTGGCCGCCCGACAACTCGTGCGGGAAACGGTTGCGGTAGCTGTGCGGCAGCTCAACCATGTCGAGCAAGTCGTCGACCCGTTTCGTGATGACCTTTTGGTCTTTCTCGCCCGCAAGCTGCAGGGGCTCGCCGATCGACTCCCCTACTGGCCAGCGAGGGTTGAGAGATGAGCCCGGGTCTTGGAAGACGATGCCGATCTGGCGGCGGATGTTGCGCAGGTCATCCTTCGACACACCGACCATGTTCTGGCCCGCGACGGAGAGCTCGCCGCTCGTCGCGGGCATCAGCCCGATGACGGCGCGGGCAATCGTCGTCTTGCCCGAGCCTGACTCGCCGACAAGGCCCAGCACTTCGCCCGGATAGATCTCGAGATTGGCATCTTCCACAGCACGGAAGGCAGGTACTCGCCCACGCTTGGGGTACTCGACGACGAGGTCGGTCATGCGCAGTGCAGGCTCGACCCCCGGCTCGCGGTGCGCGACGCTCTCTTCGGCGGCGGCCCCGGTGCCGAGGTGCGGTACAGCAGCGAGCAGTGCCTGCGTGTAAGGGTGCGTTGGCTCGCGGAAGATCTGCCGCACCTCACCGGTCTCGACAACCTTGCCGTCTTTCATCACGATGACGGAGTCGGCGAGGTCGGCGACGACACCCATGTCATGGGTGATGAGGATGATGCCGCTGCCGAGTCGCTTGTTGAGGTCGCGCAACAAGTCGATGATCTCGGCTTGCACCGTGACGTCGAGCGCGGTGGTGGGCTCGTCGGCGATGAGTAGCGCCGGGTCGCACGAGAGCGACTGCGCGATCATGGCGCGCTGTCGCTGTCCGCCCGAGAGCTGGTGCGGGTATGAGTCGAACGCCTTCTGCGGGTCAGGCATCTCGACAAGTCGCAGCAACTCGAGGGCCCGGGCACGGGCCTCTTTGCGCAACATCTTCGGGTAGTGCACTTTGAGCGCTTCGACGATCTGGAACCCGACGGTGTACACCGGGTTGAGTGCCGTCATGGGCTCCTGGAAGATGACGGCGATACCGCTACCGCGAATCTCGCGCAACCGTTGCATGCTCGCATCGATGAGTTGTTCACCCTTGAGCTTGACGCTGCCCGAAGCGCGGCCGTTCTGCGGCAGCAGCCCCAGAAGTGCCATCGACGAGGTGCTCTTGCCGGAACCCGACTCACCCACGATCGCGAGCACCTCACCGGGCTGCACCGTGTACGTCACGCCCTCGGCTGCGGTCATCCATTCGCCCTCGACCCAGAAGTCGACGCCGAGGTCGGTCGCCTCCAGAATCGGGCCAGGCTTCTGACTCGTCTCGGTCACCGTGCTCCTCGCATTCGTGCTGTCAGGGGAAAGTCGTTCGGGGTGCGCGTGGCACCATGGGGTTCGTGAGCCAGCAGCGCATCGTCTACCGATCCACGACCAGCCGCGTTCTCGCGGTCGTCATCTTCGTCGGTGCCGCCGCGGGGATGCTCGCCGCGGTGCTCGCGGAAGGCCTCCCCGGCGCGCTCACGCTCGCGCCGCTGCTCGCGCTCATCGCGGGCTTCGGCTGGGCGGCATACTGGCGCCCCGCGGTCGTTGTGCACGAACACGGCGTCGACCTCGTGCAGGTGCTCTCGACGCTTCAGGTGCCGTGGGAGAGCATCCAATCGGTCGATACACGCTGGGCGCTGACTCTGCAGACGCCGCGCGGAAACCACGCCGCCTGGGCCGCGCCGGCTCCGAGCCGCTACGGCCTCTACCGCGTGTCGAAAGACGAGAACCGAACCCTCGCCGAGGGTGCGTACCTCGACGGAACGATCAGGCTCGGCGACGCCCTCTCGAGCGACTCGGGTCAGGCTGCAGAGATCGTGCGTCGCACCTGGCAGGCCTGGCGCGACGACGTCGACGCGGGAGAGCGGGCGCGACGCGATGCCACGGAGCGCCGGCACTGGCACACGGCGACCATTGCGGTCGGTGCCGTGCTGGCCGTGCTCGCCGCACTGCCACTGCTGCTCGGCTAGAGACTGCACACCAGCCACGATCAGCGCCTCAGGTTCACGGCGTCGCGGTCACGACGGGCCGACCCGAACCAGCCCGACACCATCTCGCGGGCCTGAACTCGCAACGGCCGCAGGTTCGGCATGCCCTTCTGGCGCGGGTCGAAAGCGTCACGCAGGCCGTCACCCACGAAGTTGATCGCGAGCGCGATGATGATGATGAAGAGGCCCGGCCACCAGAACAACCAGGGTCGGGTGTTGAAGGCAGCCTCGTACTCGCTGATGATCTGGCCCAGCGAGATGTCGGGCGTCTTGATGCCGAACTGCAGGTAGCTCAGCGAGGTCTCAATGAGAATCGCAGCGCTCATGAGCAACGTGGCGTTGACGATGATGATGCCGACAGTGTTGGGCAGGATGTGGCGGAAGATGATGCGCCAGTCGCTCGCGCCTGCGACGCGAGCCGCATCAACGAACTCGCGCTCGCGCAACGCGAGAAACTCCGCGCGAACGAGTCGGGCGAGAAGCGGCCACGAGATGAGACCGAGCATCACGCCGAGGGCGATCGCGTTGCCACCAATCGTGCGACCCAACACCGCGCCGAGCACGAGCACCGGAATGATGAGGATCACGTCGGTGCCGCGCATCAGGAGCGTGTCGACCTTGCCGCGGAAGTAGCCCGAGATGGCTCCGACGAGGGTGCCGATCACGGTCGACAGCAGACCGACGAGCACGATGACCGTGATCGACTGCTGCGTGCCGCGCATCACGCGCGCAAAGATGTCTTTGCCCGTGGTGTCTTGGCCGAAGGGGTGGTCGCCGATCGCGAACGGCCACAGCGTGAGGGTCGGAGCACCGCCAGGGTTGAGCACGGGGTACGACTCGTACCAATTGTACTTCCACCAGCCGGGAATGCGCAGGCCGTCGACCACCAGGCGACCCGTCTCAGGGTCAGCGACGAGTCGGCCGTTACCGCCAATGACTGTGCCCACCGAGGTGAAGGCGACGAGAGCGATGAGGCCCAGCACGATGAGCGCCCCCATCGCGAGCTTGTGCCGCAAGAACTTGCGGCGCACGAGCGTGCCGAGGCTGAGACCTTCGACGGCACGCTGCTCGAGAGTGATCTCGCTTCCGCGCGACTCGTCTGCAGCCACCGGGGCAGCGGACTCTGTGTTTTTCTTGGCCATGTCAGCTCACCCGAATTCTGGGGTCGAGGGCCGAGTACAACACATCGGCGATCACGTTGAATACGACGGTGAGAACGCCCGTCACGAGGAAGAAGCCCATCACGAGGTTCACATCGACGGCCTCGAGGCCCTGGGTGAACAACTGCCCCATGCCCTGCCAGGCGAACACCCGCTCGGTGATGACGGCACCACCGATCACAGCACCGATGTCGATCGCGATGATCGTCGCGATGGGGATCATCGCGTTGCGGAAGGCGTGCCGCATGACGACCGTGCGCTCGGTAAGGCCCTTCGCGCGGGCGGTACGGATGTAGTCCTGGTTGAGCACTTCGAGAAGGCTTGATCTCGCGTATCGCGTGTAGCTCGCGAGCGAGATGATCATGAGTGCGATCGTCGGCAGAACGAGGTGCGCGGCACTGTCGAGGAAGTGGATCCACATGTCGTCGAGTCGGGCGAGCGAGGGCGTCGTCGCGCCGATCGTCGAGATGACGCCCGACTGAAGCGGAATGCGCTGAACATACTCCTCCCACCGCAAGAACATCTGGTCGAGGATGAACGGCAGTACTTGCAGTCCACCGATGATCGCCGCGAGCCGCATGATGGTTCGGCGGTCGTCTCCGCCGACGAGGAAGCCGACGAGCAGGCCGATACCGACGAGGCCCACGAAGACGATCGCGATCGAGAGTGGGCTGTTCATGTAGAAGAACAAGAACTGCAGCGGATACCACGCGATGAGCGCGACAGCCACCATGATGCCGCCAGCGACGAGCGCCCTGCGGTTCGCGAGCCCGGTTCCGAGCAACACGACCACCGCCGCGATGAGCAAGCTGAGCAGGCCGACACCGATGATGCCGATCGACGGGCTCGCAAGCCACTGCGTCAGCTGAAGGAAGGTGAGGAGGATTGCCGTCGCGGCACCCACCAAGAGGAAGCTTCGGATGCGAATCGGTAGGTCGCCGCCGACGATCGCTGAACCTATGAAGGCGATGACGAGCGAGATGCCGATGATGGCGAGTATCGGAATCTGCGGATCGTCGAGGAACTGGTTGAAGCGAATGGCACCGAACTCCTTGAGCAGCACGGCCACCCAGAAGATCGGCAATGAGTAGAAGACGAAGGCGAAGAACGTGACCGTGTAGTCGTAGCCCGAGTACTGCCGCAACGCCGTGGTCATGCCGATCGCGACGCCCAACACGATGGCGAGCACGGTCGAGAGCGTCACGAGTTGCAGAGTCGAGCCTGCCGCGGTGGCGATGGCATCGCTGACGAGTTGGTCACCGCGCGAGACGGAAATGCCGAGATCGCAGCGGCCGACGAAGCAGCCGGCGACACCGCCCAGCCAGGTGAAGTACCGCAAGAGGGGTGGAGTATCGAGGTCGAGCCTTTCGGCGAGGCTCTCGAGTCGAGCCTGCACGCCGGGGTCATTGCTGCCTCGAAGTTCTGCGAGGGGGTCACCGCTGTTCGCGGTGAGTTGGTAGACGACGAACGAGGCGACCAGCAACACGATGATGGTCGCGAGCGTGCGTCGAAGCACGAAAGTGAGCACGAGAGATCTTCCAGAGCGTCAGAGTGACGCGGTGCGAGATGCCCGGGTATGGGCATCCCGCACCGCGATCGGGCTGTCCGGGGGCGGGCCGTCGACGCTCACGCCGACGACCCGTCCCAGAGCGGTACCTGCCTTACTCGGCAGTGGCTCCGACCGGCTCCCACTCCCAGAAGTTCCAGAAGTAGGTCGGCGAGAGCGGGCTCGGGTCAACGCCCGCGACGTCCGCGTCCCACCAGGTCAGACCCGGGAACTGGAAGATGGTCACACCGTAACCGGCCTCCCACAGGATCTTCTCGACCTCGATCTGGATCTCGATCTGACGCTCAGGGTCGAGCTCGGTCTCGAGCTCCTTGAGCAGGGCGTCGACCTCGTCGCTCGCGAAGCCGGTCCAGTTCGACACCTGGCCTGAGCCGAGGTACTGGTCAGAACCGGTGACGGCGAGGCTCGTCGACTGCCATCCGAAGATCACCGCGTCGTGCGGGTTGATCGGGAACAGCGACGGGTCAGTGAACTCCCAGTTCGGCTCCGACTCGTCGACGACGTTGAAGCCGGCGAGAGCACCGTTCTGCGCGATGAGCTCGAACTCCGCGGCGCGGCGAACATTGCCCTCGGGGTACCAGAAGCCCACCTCGACGGGGGTCTCGACGCCAGCCTGGGCGAGGAGTTCCTTGGCCTGCTCGACGCCAGCAGCGTCACCAGTCCCGTAGAAGTCGCTGCCATTGTTCGCGACCATGTCGTCGTAACCGGGTGCGCCCGGAATGATGAGGATCGAGTTACGAATCTCAGCGTTCGGGTTGAGCGGTTTGATGAGCGTGTCGACGATCTGCTGACGCGGAATGATCGACAGGAAGGCCTGACGGACAAGCTTGGCCGTCTCTTCGTCGCCGCCGTAGGTGGCGGGGTCGAAGGGACCACCGTTGTTGAAGGTCAGGTCGACGTGCTCGTACGTGGCCTCGTCACCCGTGGCGAAGTCGCCGTTGCTCAGGCCCTCGACGAGCTGCAGCACGTCGGGCGTGGGCTGACCGGCAGCGATCTGCACGTCACCGTTCTCGACGGCCTGCACAGCGGCAGTCGGGTCAGCGAGCTCGCGCACCGTGATGCGCTCGTACTTCGGGCTCGGGCCCCAGGTGTAGAGCTCGTTGGCGACGAGCGTCACGTAGCTGTCTTCGACGAGCTCCTCGACCACGTACGGGCCGCTCGAGAGCGACACCAGCGGGTTGTCGGGAGTGTTCGGCGACTGGTAGCCGGTGTTCCAGACCTCGGCGACGGGGGTCAGCCACTCGACATCCTTCTCTTGGATCGCCGTGATGAGCTGCTCCTTGGCCTCAGCCGGGTCGGTGATCTCGGGGTAGGCCATCATGACCGTGCCGTGAGCCGAGACACCCAGACCGAACTGCGTGGGCCAGTCGACGTATGCCACGTCGTAGACGAGGGTCAGCTTGCGACCGTCGATCTCAGGCGTCGCCGTGGCGAGCTCCGAGCGCGGGTTGGCGTGCGCGAAGAGCGGCTCGCCGTCAGCGTTCTGTACCGCGTTGAAGATGGTCGCCCACGCGAGCAGGAGGTCGGCACCGTCGATGTCGACGCCGTCGGACCACTTGACACCGTCGTTGATGGTGTACTCGACCGTGAGGGGGTCGTCGCTCGTCTTCTCGTAGGTGCCGAAGTCGGTAGCGTCGACCAGCGAAGGCTCGCTGTCGTAGTAGTTGAAGCCAGAGCTCGTCATGTAGAGCACGATCGCGTTCGCGGTGTTGTTGCCGCTTGCGCTGTTCTGGTTGAAGTCGTTGATGAGGTCGTTCCAAGCCACGGTGATTTCCGTGCCCTCGATCACCTCCGACTCATACGGCAGTGAGCAGCCGCTCACGACGAGCGCGCTCGCCGCGACCGCGGCGACTCCCGCGACTCCGAGTTTGCTGATACGCAATTTTCCTCCTGTGCAAGATGGATGCGTGGCGGCACGTTTTCCGAGCGCGCCGTCACGCCTGTTGGTATGACCCTAAGAGGGGGGTCACGCCCCCGGCAAACTGTAGGCGCTTTCGTTACACAGCAGTAACGACTGCGCAGGGAACTGTTCGCTTTCGCCAGATATATGCGCGAACCGCCCCATCAGACGCACGATTGTTGCGTGAACGCGCATCAGTTCTGCCTTTCGGCTGGCTTTGTGCGATTAGGCTCTGCAGCGTGCACGAAGGGCGACTATCGATGACCACCAAAGAGCAACGGCCGTCGACGGGGTCGGCTTGCAGAGCATCCACAAGGGCGCACAAGTGCGCAGTGAGCGCGCTATGAGGCCGACGTTGCCGTCCGTGGATGCTCGACCCTCCCTCCTCGAGCCTGAGAGCGATCGGCGACTCTGGGGTGAACTGCTCATTGTGCTCTCGCTCTCGCTCGGTGCGAGTGCCGTCTACTCGCTCGTGGCGATCGTCAACCGGCTCACGCGCGAGGTCGCGCTCGGAGACCAGACGGCGACGCTCAACCCTCCTCGCGATGAGCGGCCGATCTTCGACCTGATCTACCAACTGCTCGGCGTCTTCTTCGACCTCATGCCCGTCGTGCTCGTCTGCTGGCTGCTGTGGAGCACTGCACGGCCACACCTCGGCCGCCTCGGCATCGACGGTTCGCGCCCGTGGCGAGACACCCGAGACGGTCTCGGGCTGGCCCTCGTCATCGGGTTGCCGGGCATCGGCGTCTACCTGCTCGGACGAGAGCTAGGGCTCACCGTGACCGTCGTGCCGACGGCTCTTGACGAGCACTGGTGGACTGTTCCGGTGCTGCTGCTCTCGGCAGCGCGCGCAGGGATCGTCGAAGAGGTCATCGTTGTCGGGTATCTCTTTGCACGGCTACGCGACCTGCGGTGGGGGCCCTGGGCGATCATTCTCGCCAGTGCGCTCCTGCGTGCGACGTACCACCTCTACCAAGGCTTCGGCGCCTTCGTCGGCAACTTCGCGATGGGACTGCTGTTCGGCTGGCTCTACACGAGGTTCGGGCGCGTGCTACCGCTCGTCATCGCCCACTTCATCATCGATGCGGTGATCTTCATCGGCTACCCCTGGGCTGCCGCGACCTTCCCCGGACTCTTCGCGCCGCCCGCGGGCTAGCGCGCGCCGAGCGCCAGCCCGCGCGCGAGTCGCGCGAGGAGCCGCTAGGCGAACGCCTCGATCGGCGGACACGCGCACACGAGGTTGCGGTCGCCGAACGCCTGGTCGATGCGGCGCACCGGGGGCCAGTACTTGTCGGCTCGAGTAGCCCCGAAGCCTCCCGATGCGTCGGCGATCGGCTCGCGAGCGGTCTCGGGCGCGAGTGACGCAGGGTAGATGGCGAGCTCGCGACTATAGGGGTGCATCCACTCGCCCGCAATGGCGCTCTCGGCCGTGTGTGGGGCGTTCACGAGCGGGTTGTCGTCGGCAGGCCACTTTCCGGCGGCGACCGCGTCGGCCTCGAGGCGAATGGCGATCATGGCCTGGATGAACCGCTCGAGCTCGGCGAGGTCTTCCGACTCGGTCGGCTCGATCATGAGCGTGCCTGCGACGGGGAACGACATGGTGGGCGCGTGGAACCCGTAGTCGATGAGGCGCTTCGCGACATCGTCGACCGTGATACCCGTGGCGTCGCGCAGCGGTCGCAGATCGAGAATGCACTCGTGTGCGACGAGTCCGTTCTCGCCCGCGTAGAGCACGGGGTAGTGCCCGCGCAGCCGCACGGCGATGTAGTTGGCGGCGAGCACGGCCGAAGCTGTCGCGTCGCGCAAGCCTTCGGCTCCCATGAGGCGGGCGTAGGCCCACGAAATCGGCAGAATGCTCGCACTGCCGTAGGGGGCAGCAGAGACGGGCGCCCCGCGGTGCAGCACCGTTCCTGCTTCGCCCGTCGTGTGATCGAACGGCGGGTGCTCGTGCATTTGAGCGAGCGGATGCCCTGGCAAGAACTCGGCGAGGTGCGCCTTGGCCGCCACCGGCCCGACGCCCGGCCCTCCCCCGCCGTGCGGGATGCAGAAGGTCTTGTGCAGGTTGAGGTGGCTGACGTCGCCGCCGATGTCTCCGTAGCGCGCGTAGCCGAGCAGCGCGTTGAGGTTGGCACCGTCGATGTAGACCTGCCCGCCTGCCTCGTGCACGGCGGCGGTCACCTCCATCACGTCGTGCTCGTACACGCCGTGGGTCGAGGGGTACGTGATCATGAGCGCGGCAAGCTGGTCGCGGTGCGCCTCGATCTTGGCGCGCAGGTCGGCGAGGTCAACATCTCCGGTGTCGGTCGTCGCGACGACGACGACGCGCATGCCCGCGAGCACGGCGCTCGCAGCGTTGGTGCCGTGGGCGCTCGAGGGAATGAGGCATACGGTGCGCTCGTGGTCTCCACGCGAGCGGTGGTAGCCGCGAATCGCGAGCAGCCCGGCGAGTTCGCCTTGCGAGCCAGCGTTGGGTTGCAGAGACACCGCGTCGTAGCCGGTGAGTTCGGCGAGCCAGGTCTCGAGGTGCCCGATCATGACGAGCGAGCCTTGCACGTCGTCGAGGGGCGCGAAGGGGTGCAGCCTGCTGAATTCGGGCCACGTGACGGCCGCCATCTCGGTGGCAGCGTTGAGCTTCATGGTGCACGAGCCGAGCGGAATCATGCCGCGGTCGAGCGCGTAGTCGCGATCAGCCAGGCGCTTGAGGTAGCGCATCATGGCGGTCTCGCTGCGGTGGGTGTGGAACACCGGGTGGGTCATGAATGTGGATGCTCGCCGCAAGCTCGCGGGAAGGCGCAGAGCATCCACTCGCCCTTCATTCAGTTGCGCGGCCGACGTCACTGCGAAGGCTGCGAGCAGCGCTGACTCATCGGCGTCGGTCGTCGTTTCGTCGACCGAGAAGCGCACTTCGTCGTCGCTGTGCTTCCACAGCAGCAGATCGCGCGCGGCGGCGTCGGCGACGACCTGAGAGGCTCGGCCAGGCACACGCACCGAGACGGTGTCGAAGAGCCTTTCGTGTCGCACCGCGTGGCCAGCGTTGCTCAGGGTGTCGGCGAGGCGGGCGGCGCGCTCGGCGACCCGGCGGGCGATGCGGGTGAGCCCGTCTGGCCCGTGGTACACGCCGTACATGCCCGCCATGACGGCGAGGAGCACTTGCGCAGTGCAGATGTTCGAGGTGGCCTTGTCGCGGCGGATGTGCTGTTCACGTGTCTGCAGGGTGAGCCGGTAGGCGGGGCGGCCGTCTGCGTCTTTCGAGACTCCGACGAGGCGCCCGGGCATCTGTCGCTCGAGGCCTTCACGCACGGCGAGGTAGCCCGCGTGCGGACCGCCGAAGCCCATGGGCACGCCGAAGCGCTGCGTCGTACCGACGGCGACGTCGGCACCGAGCTCACCGGGGCTCGTGAGCAGCGTGAGCGCGAGCAGGTCGGCGGCGACGACCGCGAGACCGCCCGTGCCCTTGACCTGGGCGATGATGTCGCTCGGGTCCCACACGCGACCGGAGGCTCCGGGGTACTGCACGAGCACGCCGAAGGCTTCTGGCAGATCGATGGGGTCGGCGTCGGCGAGGTCAACGACGACGAGTTCGATGCCGAGCGCTTCGGCTCGGCCCGCGAGTACCGCGTGCGTCTGGGCGAAAGCGTCTGCGTCGACGAGAAAGCGGTTCGCGGCGACTGCCGAAGCGCGGCGGGCGAGCAGCATGCCTTCGACGACAGCGGTGGCCTCGTCGAGCATCGAAGCGTTCGCGGTGTGCAGGCCGGCGAGCTCGCTCACCATGGTCTGAAAGTTCAGCAGCGCTTCGAGTCGCCCTTGCGAGATCTCTGGCTGGTAGGGCGTGTACGCCGTGTACCAGCTCGGGCTCTCGAGCACGTTGCGCTGAATCACCGAGGGTGTGACGGTGCCGTAGTACCCCTGCCCGATCATGCTGCGCCGCACTCGGTTGTGTTCGGCGAGCGCCCGCAGCTCGGCCAGCACCTCGGTCTCACTCGCAGGCGCCGGCAGGCTGCGGAGCACCGCCGACTGGCGGATCGCCGTCGGCACGGCGGCGTCCATGAGTTCAGCGAGCGAGGAGTAGCCGAGCGCGTCGAGCATGAGCTGGCGGGCGTCGGCGTCGATGCCGATGTGGCGGTCGACGAAGGGGATGCTCACAGCGGGTGTCTCCTCAGAAGAGTCGTATCGGTGCAGCTTGGTGTCGGTGCAGGTTCGAGTCGGTGCACGTTCGTGGTCGTGGTGGTGCGGGGTCGTCCCGGTGGCCTACTCGCCGATGAGAGCGCGATACTCGTCGGCGCTCAGTAGCGTGGGTGTGTTCGACACGCGCACCTTCACGAGCCAGCCCTCTCCGTAGGGGTCACTGTTGATCGTCTCGGGGGCGTCGACGACAGCGCCGTTGGCTTCGACGACCTCACCGTCGAGCGGTGCGTAGAGCTCACCGACCGACTTCGTCGATTCGACCTCACCGACGATCGATCCCGCGGTCAGCGAGGCCCCTGCCTTGGGCAGGTCGACGTAGACGACGTCACCGAGGGCGTCGGCGGCGTATTGCGTGATGCCCACCGTCGCGACATCGCCATCGAGGCGCACCCACTCGTGCTCGGCGGTGTACTGCAGGTCTGCGGGGATGCTGCTCATGGTCGGTCCTCTCAGGCGGGGGTGGTGGCGGCCGTGCTCTGCTGAGCGCGGCGATAGAACGGAAGGTCAACGACGGTCGCGGCGATGCGCGTGCCGCGCACATCGAGTTCGAGAGCGGTGCCCACAGTGGCCACAGCCGGGTCGATGAACGCCATCGCGATGGGGTGACCGAGAGTGGGTGACAGTGCGCCGGAGGTCACTTCGCCCACGAGGCGATCGCCCTCGAACACGGCGTACTCGGCGCGCGCGGCTCTGCGCCCTTCGGCGACGAGGCCCACGAGCACCGGAGCACCGTCTGCGGGGCCCTCAAGAATGGCGGCCTTCCCGACGAAGTCGGGTTTGTCGGTCGCGACCACGCGGGCGAGGCCCGCTTGCACCGGCTGGATGCCCAGCCCCAGCTCGTGCCCATAGAGCGGCATGCCAGCCTCGAGCCGGAGTGTGTCACGGGCGGCGAGCCCGCAGGGCACGAGCCCCAGCGGCTCGCCAGCGGCAGTAAGCGCCGCCCACAGCGGCTCGGCGTGCTCGACGGGCACGTAGAGTTCGACGCCGTCCTCCCCGGTGTAGCCGGTGCGCGCGACGATCACGTCGGCACCGTCGAAGCTGCCCGGGCTCCAGGCGTAGTACCGCAACTCGTCGAGCTGCGGAATCTGTAGGCCTTCGCTGGCGGCGAGTACCGCTGCCGACGCCCGGCCTTGCACGGCTATCAGGGCGAGCTGCTCAGTGCGATCGTCGAGCTCGACGTCGAAACCGCTCGCGCGCTCGGCGAGCGCCTCCACGACCGCGAAGCGGTTCGCGGCGTTCGCCACCACGAGAAACGAGGTGTCGCTCATGCGGTACACGATGAGGTCATCGACGATGCCACCGTGCTCGTTGAGCACGAGGGAATACTTGGCTTTGCCCGGCGCTATTGCCGAGAGGCGCCCGGCGAGTGCGTAGTCGAGGAAGGGTGCAGCATCCACTCCGTCGACTGTGATCTCGGCCATGTGACTGATGTCGAAGATGCCGGCGGCACTGCGCACGGCGTGGTGCTCGGCGAGGTCGCTTGAGTACCGCACGGGCATCTGCCAGCCGGCGAAGTCGGTGAAGGCGGCTCCGAGCGACTCGTGCACAGCGTGCAGCGGCGAGTGGCGCTGCGATAGATCACGCTGCGGGGCGGGAGTGTCGGACACGGAGTTCTCCTGACGCTGAAAGGTCGGTGGAACTCCCCCTCTGTCATGGTGCCTGAGAGTTTCGCGCCGCTCGACCGATCGCGACAGCGTGCGCGCGGTAGGAGGAGAGGGGCTTTCACCGTGGGCGAGAGCGGCTGGATGCTGCCCTGCTTTTCAGAGTGGCCTCGACGTTGCGGTACACGGACCTGAGAGATTGGCGGGGAGGCTTGCTCCTTCGGTGCCTTCGTACTGAGCGAAGGCTCTCCCGCAACGCGGTGACGGCCGAGTGTTCAGTTGTGTCGCCACTCTAGCGCGACCACAGCGTTAGGGGCGGTCGTCGTCGCGGTTGTCGCGGAAGTACCGCACGGTCTGCCAGATGAGCACGACCACGCCCGCTACGGCCATGAGAGCGAACACCGGCACCGCCCAGGCGGCCGTGGCGGCATCGACGGGCACCGGGAAGGCGTCGATCTCGATCATGGTGCGAGGCTACTCGGGGTCGGGTGAGGCGGGAAAGCCGTCCAGACCGTCGATCTCGTCTGGCCAGGTCGCGGTGAGCAATTCGGCCGCGAGCTCGACGGTGTCGATGATTCCGTCGAGAAGTTCGCGCAGGCTGCTCGAGCGCAGCAACCGCACGTGATCGAGTGCGCCCACGGGGGCGATACCTGCGAGCTGCCAGCAGGCCGCGACGGGATCATCGTCGAGCACGATGTCGGCGGGCCACTGCTGCGGCGAGAACTCGCTCGCTTGGGCCAGAGTGCGCCGAACGAGGCGCTCGGCGCGCTCGCGCAACGGCCACAGGTCGTCGTCCCATTCGAGCGCGGCGAGTGTGCGCACCTCGGCGGAAGGGTAGGGGTCATCGTCGAGCCAGCGCGTGACTGCGATGCGTTCTGTTCCCACGGCAATGATGCCGACCATCCCTTCCCCGGGCTCGAGGCGAGTGATGCGCGCGACGGTGCCGACGTCGAATCGCTGCTCGCCGCCACCGACTTCGGATCCCCTCTCGATCAGCACGATTCCGAACCGCGGCTCATCGTCGCCGAGCACTGTCGAGAGCATCACGATGTAGCGCTCTTCGAATACGCGTAGCGCAGTGGGCATGGCGGGGAAGAGCACCGACCCGAGCGGGAACATCGGCAGCACGGTCATGCCGCCAGGCTTGCAGGAACGGCTGAGGGATGCCCGCAAATGGCGGCACGAGGCTCTACTCGGATACCCCCGTGGGTATAGTGATCGGCATGACAGAGTCGAGCGGAGCATCCCGCGCGCGTCCCGTGATCGGCGAGTGGGTCGCTGGCATCGAGGTGCCCGTCATCAACGAGCGTGCGGTGCGCGCCTCGGCTGGCCTGCTGTTTCTTGTCGGCTTCAGCGCGTGGCTCTTCGGCGTGATCACGAGCGAGCTGCAACCGATGCGCGCGTTCGGTGTGTTGTTCGCCGTCGAGATGTATGTGCGGCTCTTGGGATTGCTGACGGTTTAGGTGACTCCTGACCTGTGGTGATTTTGTCACCGCTGGAAGGATGAACCCATGCCCAAGCCCTATCCGAAAGAGTTCC
>Ga0209066_10003059_pt1 | contig 19561 bp, 9 predicted proteins | sample All_14_2_FD_187198 | JGI IMG/M metagenome (GOLD analysis project Ga0209066, IMG submission 187198) | Freshwater microbial communities in response to fracking from Pennsylvania, USA - Allegheny Zone_MetaG_DW_15 (SPAdes) (version 2) ... | reverse complement strand
GACATCTACCGCGCGATGGATTTTGCAACCCGAGATCGCTATCGCCACGCGGTCGAGTTCTTTGCCAGAAACAGTCACCGATCGGAAGTCGAAATCGCCCAGCGGGCGATCCAGCTGGCCGCAGACAGCGCTCGGCTAAAGGGGCGCGTCGACCGAACCTCCCATGTGGGCTTCTATCTGATTGACAAAGGCCAGCCCATGCTGGTGAGCCTGGTGCATATGCGGTGGCCCTGGCGAACCTTCATCGAACGGAGCATCCGCCGTTTCCCTCTGGCGTTTTATGCGGGCGGGATCGGCGTGCTTACGTGTCTTTCGGCGTTCGGCTTCATGCGGCAGGCTCTGACGCTCGGGGTGCAGGGATGGAGGCTTGTTTCCCTCACTTTTGTCTTTCTTCTGGGTGCCAGCCAGCCCGCTGTGGCGTTGATGAACTGGGTGTCCATGTTGTTGGCGCCCCCTCGACGCCTTCCTCGTTTGGACACCTCTTCCGGCATCGCTCCGGATTGCCGCACGATGGTTGTCGTCCCCACCCTGCTTACGAGCTTGGACGCCATTGACCGTCTCATCGAGACCTTGGAGATCCATTATCTTGCGAATCGGGATCAGCATCTCCACTTCGCCTTGCTGACGGATTTTCTCGACGCCGCAAAGGAAAACCTGCCCGGCGATCACGGGCTGCTTCAACGGGCGCGAACCGGCGTCGAGATGTTGAACCGTAAATATGTGTCCGACAGGTCAGACCTCTTTTTCCTGGTTCACCGGCCGCGCCTGTGGAATGCCGGAGAAGGCCTTTGGATGGGGTATGAACGCAAACGTGGAAAGCTAATGGCGTTTAACACCTTGTTGCGAAGGGGCACCCGGAATAGCTTTTCTGAGATCGTCGGAGCGATTTCCGTTCTTCCCTTAATCAAGTATGTCATCACGCTCGACAGCGACACCCAATTGCCGCGCGATGCCGCCCGGCAACTGGTGGGAACGATGGCCCACCCTTTGAACCGCCCGGTGTTCGATGCGGCACGCGGAATTGTCACCGACGGCTATGGAATTCTACAACCGCGCGTTGGCGTGAGCCTGCCGAGCGCGCGGCGGTCTTGGTTTGTCCGGCTTTTTGCCGGTGACACAGGCATTGACCCTTATACGCGGGAAGTTTCCGATGTGTATCAGGACGTTTTCCGTGAAGGCTCGTTCATCGGCAAAGGGATTTATGATGTGGACGCCTTCCAGCGCGCCGCAGACGAACGTTTTCCGGAGAACACCGTTCTCAGCCACGACTTGCTTGAAGCGTGTCATGCCCGTTCCGGTCTCGTAAGCGACGTGGCGCTCTACGAAGAATTTCCTTCCCGTTACAATGTGGACATGGGCCGTCGGCACCGTTGGATCCGTGGCGATTGGCAGATCATGCAGTGGCTCCGCTCACGGGTTCCCGGAGCGGATGCCCCTTGCACGGTCAACCCGCTCTCGTTGCTCTCGCAGTGGAAGATCTTCGACAACCTGAGGCGCAGTCTTGTCCCCGTCGCCCTGCTTCTTCTTATCTGGGGCGCTTGGCTTTTCCTTCCCGAATTCGGCGGGCTTGGAACCCTGCTGGTTCTTTCGCTCATCACGCTCCCCGGCCTGGTGTCGTTGTTGGTCTGTGCTGTCCGCAAACCGTCGGACTTGCCGTGGCTGATGCATGTGAGGGAAGCGACCGCATCGTGTGGGCGACAACTCGGCCAGATCTTGCTCGCCATGGCTTTTCTGCCCTATCATGCGTTCATCAGTTCAGACGCGATCGGGAGGACGCTGCTGCGGCTGTGGGTAACGCACAAACGGCTCCTCGAGTGGCAAACATCGAGTGATGCCGAACACACAAAGACGACAGAACTCACCGGTTTCTTCGCCGCCATGTGGAGCGCTCCGGTTGTCGCCCTGACGGCCGGACTCTATCTGGCAACACAGCAGCCCGACCAACTGTTAGCGGCCATGCCGCTTCTGGCGCTCTGGCTTTCCGCGCCGTGGATCGCCTGGCGGATCAGCCAGCCCATTCAATCCCAGTTACCGGATTTGACGGCGGAACAAGTGACGTTCCTGCGACACGCCGCCCGTAAAACGTGGTATTACTTCGAGACTTTTGTCACCGCGCAGGAGAACTGGCTGGCTCCGGACAATTTTCAAGAAGTTCCTGCGCCCAAAATCGCTTCGCGGACTTCTCCCACAAATATGGGTCTGTCGTTGCTCGCCAATCTGTCCGCCTGTGATCTGGGATACCTGTCGGTGGGCGGCATGATCCGGCGCACGCAAGACACCCTCGCCACCATGAACCGGCTCGAACGGCATCACGGCCACTTCTTCAATTGGTATGAAACGCGGACGCTTCGCCCCCTCCTCCCGCTCTATGTCTCCAGTGTGGACAGCGGCAACCTTTCTGGACATTTGCTGACACTCGGCTCCGGACTGAGGGAACAGGCCGATGAAAGAACCTATGCGCCGAAGCTGTTTTCGGGCCTGCGCGACACGGTCGGCATCCTCAGAGAGTTAACCCCCGAGAACGGCGCCGTGATAAAGCTTGAGGCGGAACTGGCGAGCAACCCTTCCGGCCTGAATGCCGCGTATTCTTTGTTACGAAAGGTAGCCGATCAAGCCACCCTGCTCGCCGGCGAGTGGACAAACAAAGAGGAAGATCTCAAAGGGTGGATTCTGACGCTGAAGCAGAATTGCGAGGATCATCTTTCAGAGCTGCTATTCCTCGCGCCTTGGTTGGCCTTGCAGCCCCCTCGCCGGTACCGCCAACTCCAAGCGGGCCAGATCCCGCTTCTCTCTGCTACGAAAGAAAATCAGAATCAACCCGCGTCAGCGGCTACACGACTCAAAGAAAAGCTCTTACGTCTCGATGAGGCCCTCACCCTGAGAAAACTCTCGAAATGTGAGAAATCGCTCGTCCCGTCAGCCTGCTCTGCCTTGCATGACCTCTCCTCAGAACCTGCTCAATTCCAGAAAGAAGAACACATATTCCTCGCTGAACTCGCACGCTGCTTGCATGAAGCTAGCGAACATGCCCGCCAGCGCCTGATCACATTGGGAACCTTGGCCAAGCAATGCGACGAACTGGCGGAGGCCGATTTTACTTTTCTGTTCGATCCGGCAAGGGATCTGTTTTTCACAGGCTTCAATGTCTCCGAACACCGGAGTGACGCCAGTTTCTATGATTTGCTGGCTTCTGAGGCGCGCCTGTGCAGCTACGTCGCCATCGCTTTAGGGCAAGTTCCGCAGGATCACTGGTTCTCGCTGAGCCGCCTGCTTGTCGCTTCACGGGGCGAGCCGACCTTGGTTTCGTGGAGCGGCTCCATGTTCGAGTATCTGATGCCGCTGCTCGTCATGCCGAATTACGAGAACACGTTGCTCGATCACACCTGCAAAGCGGCTGTGCAACAGCAAATCGAGTACGGAAGGGTGAACGGTGTGCCGTGGGGCATTTCCGAATCGGGGTACAACCGGACCGATGTGCACTTGAACTATCAATACCGAGCCTTCGGCGTGCCGGGGTTAGGCTTGAAGAGGGGGTTGTCCGAGGACTTGGTGGTCGCCCCTTACGCCACCGCGATGGCGTTGATGATCGCGCCGCGTAAAGCATGTGAAAATTTGCAGCGCCTGACGGCCGAAGGGCGTTCCGGCACCTACGGATTCTACGAGGCGGCGGATTACACGCGCGCGCATCTGCCGCCGGACGAGACAAGCGTCACGATCCGATCTTTCATGGCACACCATCAAGGAATGAGCTTGCTGGCTCTTGGCAATCTTTTACTGGATTTCCCCATGCAGCGGCGCTTCATGGCCTGCCCTCAGCTGAAGGCCGCGGAACTGCTCTTGCAGGAGCGCGTGCCCAAGACCGCTGCGAGTGTTGTCGCCCAAGATTTCGCCCCCGAGTCCGTGCGGACGCTCTCGGGCGAAAGTATCATGCGGCTTTTCACGAACCCCACGCCCCCGGCACCCGAGGTTCATCTTTTGTCCAACGGTCGATATCATGTCGCCATCAGCAGCGCCGGCGGCGGGTACAGCCGCTGGCACGATCTGGCGGTTACCCGCTGGCGCGAAGATGCCACGCGCGATTGCTGGGGAACCTTCGTTTATCTGCGCGATCTGGCGACCGGGGACTTTTGGTCCACCGCTTACCAGCCCACCTTGCGTGAAATAAAGGGCTACGAAGCCATCTTCACGCAGGCGCGCGCGGAGTTTCGGCAACGACATGTCGGCCTCGATATCCACACCGAGATCAGCGTGTCACCCGAAGACGACGTGGAGTTGCGGCGCATCACGATCACCAATCGCACACCCGATGCGCGCCACATCGAGTTGACCAGCTACGCGGAAGTTGCGCTCGCGACTCAGGCTGCGGATGAGTCGCATCCCGGGTTCAGCAATCTTTTCGTGCAAACCGAATTTGCGCCGTCATCCTCCTCTATTCTCTGCACCCGGCGCGCCCGCTCGCAGGAGGAAAGGCCGCCCTGGTTGCTGCATCTCATGATGGTTCAAGAGGGCGAAAAGGGCGAAGTCTCCTGCGAAACCGACCGGTCACGGTTTGTCGGACGCGGCGGGACTTTGGCCTCCCCTGCCACGATGCAGAACATGAAGCCCTTATCAAACACCGTCGGCTCCGTTCTTGACCCCATCGTTTCGCTGCGGCGTACGTTAACGATACCGCCTCACGGATCAGCCGCCATGGATCTTATTCTGGGCGTGACCGAAAACCGGGAAGCCGCGCTGGCGCTTGTGGAAAAATATCAGAGCCTCCGCATGGCTGACCGAGCCTTCGACCTGGCGTGGACCCATAGCCAGGTGACGTTGCACCAGCTCAATGCCACAGAGGCTGAAGCCCAGCTCTATGGCCGGCTGGCAGGCGCCTTGATTTTTGCCGACCCCGCCCGCCGGGCTAATTCCAATGTGCTGCGAAACAACCTGCGCGGCCAAAGCGGCCTTTGGAGTTACGGTATTTCGGGCGACGCGCCGCTCGTCCTGCTCCGCATCAGCGACGCGGAAAAGATCGAGCTCGTTCGTCAACTGATCTGTGCGCACTCCTACTGGCGCATGAAGGGCCTGACCGTCGAGTTGGTTATTCTGACTGAGGATATTTCTGTTTATCACCAGTCCCTGCATGAACAAGTCACCGGCCTGATCGCATCGGGCGTTGAAGCGCAAATGCTTGACAAGCCGGGAGGCATCTTTGTCCGGCGCCTGGAACAAATTCCAAATGATGATCGCGTGCTGCTGCAAGCCACCGCCCGCATCGTGCTGGACGATGAGAAGGGAACTTTGGCGGAACAACTGGAGCATCGCAGCGTTTTGGAACGTTCGATACCCGCCCTCGAACCTTCGCGTCCAAGTGCTGATGAAAAGCCCGCTCCGCTTCCGCCGCGCGATCTGATCTTCACGAATGGCTTTGGCGGATTCACCCGCGATGGCCATGAATATATCATCACCCTCCAGCCTGGACAGATGACGCCGATGCCGTGGGTCAACGTGCTGGCAAATCCCAATTTCGGGACGGTCGTTTCTGAGAGCGGCTCTGCCTATACGTGGGTGGAAAACGCCCATGAATTCCGGCTGACACCGTGGAGTAATGATCCGGTTCAGGACACCACCGGCGAGGCCTTCTATATCCGGGATGATTTGACCGGACAGTTCTGGTCGCCCACGCCGTTGCCCGCGCACGGAACAGCACCCATTGTCATTCGCCACGGGTTCGGCTACACCGTGTTCGAACGAACCGAGAACGGGATTGCCTCGGAACTGTGGGTCTATGTGGCAATTGACGCGCCGGTAAAGTTCATGGTGCTGAAAGTGCGCAATGTCTCAGGGCGCCCGCGCCGCATGTCAGTCACTGGCTACTGGGAGTGGGTTTTGGGGGATGTGAGGCGCAAAAGCTTGTTGCATGTGCAAACCGAAGTTGATCTCAAGACCGGGGCTTTGCTGGCACGCAACAATTACAACACCGAGTTCCCCGGGCGCATTGCCTTCCTTGACGTGAACGATGCGACGCGCACCATCACCGGAGACCGCAAAGAGTTTATCGGCAGAAACGGGAGTCTGTCGCAGCCGGCGGCGCTGAAGCGCGCGCGCCTTTCCGGCAAGGTCGGGGCGGGCCTGGATCCCTGCGGCGCGGTACATGTCGCGTTCACTTTGCAAGACGGGCAGGAACACGTAACGAATTTTCGCTTGGGCGTCGGACGCAGTCCGGCCGATGTGCAGAACCTGATCCAGCGCTTTCGCCTTGCAGACGCTAGCCGCACAGCGCTCGAGGGCGTCTGGGCCTACTGGAACCGGACCCTCGGCGCCGTGACTGTAGACACGCCCGATCCTTCGGTGAATGTGATGGCGAACGGATGGCTATTGTATCAGACCCTGAGCTGTCGGCTCTGGGCAAGGACAGGCTTTTATCAATCCGGAGGAGCCTACGGGTTCCGCGACCAGCTGCAGGACGTGATGGCTCTGGTGCATGCCGAGCCGGCGCTCACGCGTGAGCATCTGCTCCGGGCTGCCGCGCATCAATTCCGTGAAGGCGACGTGCAACACTGGTGGCATCCGCCGGCGGGGCGCGGCGTGCGCACGAATTTCTCAGACGACTTCTTGTGGCTGCCTTATGCGACCTGCCGGTACGTTTCGTGTGTCGCGGACACCGGCGTTCTCGACGAAAGGGTTTCGCTCCTGGAGTCCCGTCTGGTCAAGCCTGAAGAGGAAGCCTATTATGATTTGCCCAACCGCTCCGAAGAGTCGGACACCCTTTACCAACACTGCGTGCGCGCCATTGAGCGCGGATTGAGATTCGGTGAACACGGACTGCCCCTGATCGGTTGCGGCGACTGGAATGACGGAATGAACCGGGTGGGCAACCAGGGACGCGGCGAAAGTGTCTGGCTCGCTTTTTTCCTGTACGACGTGCTCTCCCAGTTTGCCGAACTGGCACGCTCGAGGAGCGACGTGCCGTTTGCAGACCGCTGCGAGGAAAAAGCGCGGCAGTTGCAGCAGAATGTCGAGCGGAACGCATGGGACGGTCAATGGTATCGCCGCGCCTTCTTTGACAACGGTGAACCGCTTGGCTCTCAGAGCAATACGGAATGCCAGATCGATTCGCTGCCCCAGAGCTGGTCCGTGCTCAGCGGCGCCGGCGAGCCCTCCCGATCGAGCCAGGCCATGCGCGCGGTATATCAGCGCCTCGTCCGCCGCGATGCGGGATTGATCCAGCTGTTTGATCCTCCCTTTGACAAATCCACGCTCGATCCCGGCTACATCAAAGGATACATTCCTGGCGTGCGCGAGAACGGCGGCCAATACACCCACGGTGCGATTTGGACCGCCATGGCCTTTGCACGTATGGACGAGAGTGAACGTGCCTGGGAGCTGTTCGATCTGCTTAATCCCGTGCATCACGGTGATACGCCCCAGCACATCGACACCTATCAAGTCGAACCCTACGTTGTTGCTGCCGACGTCTATGCGGTCGAGCCGCACGTGGGTAGGGGCGGCTGGACGTGGTATACCGGCGCCGCAGGCTGGATGTACCGTCTGCTGCTCGAGAACCTGCTGGGCGTGAATCGGGAAGGCGATCACTTGCGGTTGGTACCCCGTTTGCCGAAAGCGTGGGAAACTTACCAGATTCACTATCGCTACCGGCAAACGGTTTATCACATCACCATCGCGCGCCTTGGTGTGGACGAGCCTCACGCGAGCATACTCACGCTCGACGGAGATGAGCAGACCGGATCGAGCATTCTGCTCAGAGACGATCAGCATGATCATTCCGTCGAACTGAAGGTGCGCTAAAAGAAGACCGCAACTCGGGTCAAATGACCGCGTCGTAAAGCGCGCCTGCCTTTACGGCTGCCCGCGTTAGGGTTATACCCCATCGCCCGAATTCCTGTCATCGGCTACACTCGCACCTGTTGATACTTTAAGGGTAAAGATTATGGGCAGGAAAGGGAGTGATGCGATGAATGGTTCTGCAAAGGCTCTTGAAGCCTCGGAGCTTCGTTACAGGCGGCTCTTCGAATCGGCGAAAGACGGGATTCTGATCCTGGATGCCGAAACGGGCAAGATTGTTGATGTGAACCCCTTTCTGATTGAGATGCTGGGCTACTCGTTTGAGCAATTCGTCGGGAAAGCAATCTGGGAGCTGGGGTTCTTTAAGGATATCGTCGCCAACGAAGCCAAGTTCGCGGAGCTACAGCAGAAAAAATATGTTCGTTATGAAAACATGGCACTCGAAGCCAGTTCCGGTCAGCGGCGCGAGGTGGAATTCATCAGCAACGTCTACTTGGAGAATGACAAGAAAATCATACAGTGCAATATCCGCGACATCACCGAGAAGAGGAAGGTGGACGCGGCCATGCGCGAGCAACTGGAGGAACTTCAACGCTGGTATAATGTCACTCTGGGACGTGAAAAGCGGGTGCTCGAATTGAAGGAGGAAGTGAACGTGCTGCTGATCAAGGCGGGACAAGCGGCACGCTATCCGGAAGTGACGGAATAAGTTTGGAAGGGGTTCTGGTTATGCCGATTATGAACAGGAGGTGCTTGGTTTTGGTCGGGACGCTTTGTTTGGCTAGCGTCATGGCCAACGGTGTCAACCGGCAAGTTCCCGATAAAGGGATGGGCGCCACCGCGCGCGAACCCGGAGTTGCGCGTGTCCTTGTCTATGGCGGCGACCATGCGTTTCCTCCTTATGAGTTTCTTGATGAAGAAGGCCGTCCGGCCGGATTCAATATTGATCTGGCCCGCGCTGTGGCTCGGGAGATCGGGTCGGACATCACCTTCCATCTCGCTCCGTGGGATGAGATTCGCAGCAAGATGGAGAACGGTGACCTTGAGCTTGCCAGTATGTTTTATTCGGCAAAACGAGAGCGCCTGGTGGGATTCTCTGTGCCGCACACGCTCGTGTATCAGGCCGTCTTTGTGCGGGACGATTCGCCACGGTACCGGCGCTTCGACGATCTAAAAGGCCACCGCATCTCCGCCCAGAACGGCGACATCATGCACGACTACGCGGTGGAGCGCGGCCTCGGGGACACGCTGACTGTAACCTCAACGCCAGAAGAGGTTCTCGCGCTTTTGGTTTCGGGCAAGGTTGACTATGCGCTGGGCTCGCATTTGCAGGGGCTTCACTGGATCAGGAAAAACGGCTGGACTCAACTGCGTGCCTGCGAAACCCACCTGCTCGAAACAGAATACTGCTATGCGTTTGCGAAGAGCAACACCGACCTGCGCAATCTGTTCAATGAAGGCCTCCGGCAGGTTAAAGAAAACGGGGAATACCGGAAGATATACAACAGGTGGTTAGGCGTCCTGGAACCGGAAGCTTCGCTGGGGTGGATCATCGAAGCAGTCCTGCTCCTCGTGGCGGCGGCTTCACTCCTGACGGCCATCGCGATCGGAATCATCGCCGTGCTTCGGCGGCAGGTGCGAAAACGCACCGCCGAACTCGAGGAAGCGAACGCCGCGCTGGAGGACTCCCGCTCGATGGCCCTCAAGCTGATGCACGAGGCGGTCCTGGACAAAGACAAACTGCAACGGACGCTCGTTGCCACCAAACAGTCTCGCCGTGCGCTGCTGAGTGTGCTGGATGACGAGAAACGAGAGGCGGCCGCTCGGGCACGGCTCTCAGCGGCCATTGAACAGGCCGCAGAAGGCGTCCTCGTCACGGATGACGAGGGGAACATCCAGTACGTCAACCCCGCGTTTACGGCCATCACGGGATACGCCCGCGAAGAGGCCGTCGGACAGAATCCGCGGATTCTCAAGAGCGGCAAACAGGATGCCGAGTTCTATCAGCGGATGTGGGCGATGCTGAGGCGAGGGGAAGTGTGGCGCGGCCACTTCATCAACAAGCGCAAAAATGGCACCTTCTACGAGGAAGAAACAGCCGTTTCTCCTGTGCTCGATGCGGCAAATAAGATCATCAGTTATGTCGCGGTCAAACGCGATGTGACTCGGGAGCTTCAGCTCGAAGCTCAGTTTGTGCAGGGGCAGAAGATGGAGTCGGTGGGACGTCTTGCCGGCGGCGTTGCGCACGATTTCAACAATCTGCTGATGGGCATCATGGGATATGCCGAACTGTGCCGTGACGAGATTCCGGCCGGCCATCCGATCCGGGAGTGGATCGACCAAATTATTCAGATTACCCAGCGGTCAGCCGAGATCACGCGGCAGCTTCTAACCTTCGCCCGCAAGCAAACCATCTCACCGAAGATCTTGAGCCTGAACGACGCGGTGGCCGGCATACTCAAACTATTACAGCGGCTGATTGGCGAGGGCGTCACGCTGGCCTGGTTGCCCGGCGCAGACGTTCGCCCGGTCAAGATCGACCCTTCGCAACTCGACCAGATCCTCGCCAACCTGTGCATCAATGCGCGGGACGCCATCCATGGCGCCGGCACGATCACCTTGGAAACGCGGAATGTCACCCTCGATGCCGACTTTTGCGTCGAACATGTGGAAGCGCTTCCCGGCAACTATGTCTTATTGACGGTGAGCGACAACGGCTGCGGCATGGATGCTGAGACGGTCGCCAAGATGTTCGAGCCCTTTTTTACCACCAAAAACGTGAGCAAAGGGACAGGCCTGGGGCTGGCCACCGTCTACGGCATCGTCAAGCAGAACAACGGCTTCATTTGCGCAACCAGCGAAGTGGGCAAAGGCACCCTCTTCAAGATCTACTTGCCTGAGGTGACCGCCGAGGTCGATAAGGCACCCGCCCTCCAGGCAGAAAACGTCCCCCAAGGCTGGGGAGAAACCATCCTGTTGGTGGAAGACGATCCATCGCTTTGCAGGATCTGCCAACGGTTCTTGGAAGATCTCGGGTATAACGTGCTGGCGGCGGAGACCCCTGAAGAAGCCCTGAGACTGACGGAACAGACCCCGATTGAAATCCGGCTGCTGCTGACGGACGTGGTGATGCCCGGCATGGATGGCCGGCAACTGGCGAACCGGATCAGCGAGATCAGACCCGGCATCAGGGTCCTGTTCATGTCCGGTTACACGGCGGATGTGATTGCCGAACGCGGCGTCTTGGAACAGGACATTTCTTTCATCGCGAAACCGTTCACGCGCAGCGACCTTGCCCGAAAGGTGCATGACTGTTTAAGGACGAACGGCATAACCGGGAGGTCGAAGTGAAGCCAGCGGCAAAAAACCGGCGCGGCGAAATCAAAAAGATCATGTCTTCGACAGCGGTGTCGTTATATCTCCCCCCTGTGACGAAATCGACCGAAATTCGGCGCGAAGAGGCTCTGCTGAAGACGGATGCCCTTCAAAACGCGATTTTTAACAGCGCGAACTTTTCGAGCATCGCCACGGATGCAAAGGGCGTCATCCAGATCTTCAACGTCGGCGCAGAGCGCATGCTGGGGTATGCGGCTGCCGACGTGATGAATAAGATCACGCCGGCCGATATTTCCGATCCGCCGGAGCTGATCGCGCGTGCCAAGGCGCTGAGCACCGAACTCGGCACGCCGATCACACCGGGGTTTGAGGCCTTGGTTTTTAAAGCTTCGCGCGGCATCGAGGACATCTATGAGTTGACCTACATCAGAAAGGACGGCAGCCGCTTTCCGGCGGTCGTGTCGGTCACGGCGCTGCGCGACGCGCAAAACGAAATCATCGGGTACCTGTTGATCGGCACGGACAACACCGCACGCAAGGAGATTGAGGCCGATCAAAAGCAGCTCGCCCAACGTCTGCGCGACCAGCAATTTTACACACGCTCGCTGTTTGAATCCAACATCGACGCCTTGATGACCACAGATCCGTCCGGCATTATTACCGACGTCAACAAGCAGATGGAGGTGCTCACCGGGTGTACGCGCGACGAACTGATTGGCGCGCCATTTAAAAATTACTTCACCGACCCGGAGGGGGCCGAGGCGAGCATCAAGCTGGTGCTGAGCGACAGGAAGGTTACCAATTACGAGCTGACGGCACGCGCCCGAGACGGCAAGGAAACGGTCGTGTCCTTAAATGCGACGACCTTCTACGACCGGGACAGGAGGCTTCAGGGCGTTTTCGCCGCCGCCCGCGACGTCACCGAACGCAAGCGTTTGGATCAGGTGTTGCAGGAAAATAACGTCGAGCTGGAAAGCGCCAGAAATTTGGCGGAAAAAGCCAACCTCGCCAAATCGGACTTTCTTTCCAGCATGAGTCACGAACTGCGCAGCCCGCTCAACGCGATCCTCGGCTTCGCACAACTGATGGAAACGGAATCCCCGTCGCCGACGGAATCCCAAAAGGAAAGCATTGGCCAAATTCTACAGTCCGGCTGGCATTTGCTTAAGTTGATCAATGAGATTCTCGATCTCTCCGTCATCGAGTCAGGAAAAATATCGCTGTCGCCGGAAGCCGTTTCGCTGGCCGAAGTGATGTCCGAATGCCAAGCCATGATGGAGCCCCAAGCGCAGCAGCGTGACATCAGCATGACCTTTCCCCTGTTCGATGCGGCGGCTCCAGCTTATGTAAGGGCTGACAGAACCCGGCTGAAACAAATCATCATCAACCTGCTTTCCAACGCGATCAAATACAACAAGGAGCGGGGAACCGTCATCGTGAGTTGCACGGCGTCCGCCCCGGAGCGCATCCGCATCAGCGTCGCGGACACGGGCGACGGATTGCCTCCCGAAAAAGTAGCGCAACTGTTTCAGCCATTCAACCGCCTTGGGCAAGAAGCCGGAGCTGTGGCAGGCACGGGCATCGGCTTAGTTGTGACGAAGCGCTTGGCAGAGCTAATGGAGGGGGCAATCGGCGTAGAAAGCAAGGTCGGGGAAGGCAGCGTGTTTTGGTGCGAACTGGTCTCGGCTACGGTGCCCCAGCTTTCTGTCCAAAAAGTCAAAGCCGATGCCGTAGTCCTGCCTCAAGTGTTGATTGGAACGGCAAAACACACCCTGCTTTATGTCGAGGACAACCCGGCCAATCTGAAACTGGTCGAACAAATCATCGCGCGTTACCCCGATATTCACCTGCAGACCGCGGGAACCGGCGCGATCGGTGTCGAGCTCGCCCGCACCTCTCGACCGGAGGTCATCCTCATGGACATCAACCTGCCCGGTATGAGCGGTGTCGAAGCGCTGAAGGTTCTGCGCGATGATCCGGTTACGGCTCACATTCCCGTCGTTGCCCTCAGCGCCAACGCCATGCCTCATGACATCGCGATGGGCTTGGAGGTCGGTTTCTTCCGGTATCTCACAAAACCCATCAAAGTCAATGAATTCATGGATACGTTGAATGTGGCATTCGAATGTGCTGAAAAAGGTAAAGTATGACCGACATACGATACTCCCAGATGCCCACTATTCTAATCGTGGACGACAACCCCGCCAATGTCCTGCTCTTGGTGAGAATGCTCGCGGCACGCGGTTATAACCCGCGGTCGGTACTCAGCGGCAAGCTGGCGCTTCAGGCCGCCCGCGAGGAACCGCCGGATCTGATCCTGCTCGATGTCGCCATGCCGGAGATGAACGGGTACCAAGTCTGCGAACAACTCAAGTCCGATGCGGCGCTGGAGGATATCCCCGTTATTTTCATCAGCGCGCTGAGTGAAACGATCGACAAAGTGAAAGCGTTCCATGTGGGAGGCGTGGACTATGTCACGAAGCCGTTTCAGTTCGAAGAAGTCTATGCCCGCGTCCAAACGCATCTGCGCATGCGCCGTCTGGAGAAACTTCGCGACGACCTCACCCACATGGTCGTTCATGATCTGCGGAACCCGCTGACCGTCATTTTCGGAATTCTGGAACTTCTCGAAGACAGCGAGTCTCAGACACTGACCGCCGCCACCCGGGGACTCGTCACGGACGCACGTCGGAGCACCAAGGAAATGATTACCATGATCAGCTCAATCCTCGATGTCGGCAAGATGAGGGCGGGCGAGATGAGACTCCAGTGCGAGCCGTGCGAGATCGGCACGCTCCTCAGCGGCATCGTGGCCGCAACCAAACCTTTTCCAGAAAACCGCACGGTGACGCTGGATGCGGAAGAAACGCCCCTGACCCTCACCGTCGACATCGGACTGATCCGGCGGGTGATCCAGAACCTGCTCAACAACGCCCTCAAATACGCCCCGTCCGGCGGCGAGGTCTGCATCGCCGTTACATCCTCCGCCAGCGAGGTCCGCATCGCCGTGACCGACACCGGTTCCGGCATCGCGCCCGAACAGCATCAGCGCATTTTCGAAATGTATGGCCAAATTGAAGACCGCCAAAACCGCGTGGGCACGGGTTTGGGGTTAGCCTTCTGCAAGCTAGCCGTCGAAGCTCACGGCGGCCACATTGGAGTTGAAAGCGAAATAGGCAAAGGCAGCACCTTCTGGTTTACGCTGCCCAGATTGAGTGGAAGTGTCAAGGATTCTTAAAATGAAAGCGACAATGGCACCCGTCAAACAAAAAATTCTTGTGGTGGACGATGATGCGACGATGGGTCTGGTCTTAAAAGGCGGTCTTGAAATGAACGGGTTCGACGCGAGGTATGAGGCATGCTCATCGGACGTGATCAAGGTCTGCCTTGAATTTCGCCCGGACCTCGTGCTCCTTGACGTGGACATGCCCGTCAAAGATGGAAAGCAAGTGGCTTCGGAACTGAAACTCGATCCGACGCTGCGGGGCACCCCGGTGATTTTTCTTACTTCACAGGTGAGTAATAAGGAACCGGAAAACAGGAGCGCGCCCGACGAGATGCTTTTGGCCAAACCGATCCCTATCCCGAGGTTGGTCGCCACAATCCGCGACGTGCTGCAAATGCAGAGTACGCACTAAAGGAAAACGATTATGCTATGCAAAGCGAAAACACTCAGCGATTTTAGTTTGGACCGTCTGGACGGGAGAAAACATGGCACCTAAACAGCTGTCACCGGAACTGCTACGTAAGATCGATGCCTACTGGCGAGCCGTAAACTACCTGTCGGTTGGCCAGATCTATCTCTACGATAATCCGCTGCTGAAGAAGCCGCTCACGCTGAAGCACATCAAGCCCCGGCTCCTCGGCCATTGGGGCACGACGCCGGGGCTGAACTTTGTTTATGCCCATCTAAACCGAGTGATCAACGAACACGATCTTAACGTCATGTTCATTGCCGGCCCGGGTCACGGCGGACCGGGGTTGGTTGCGAACGCCTATCTCGAGGGAACCTATAGCGAAGTTTATCCCGACATCTCTCAAGATGAGCAAGGTATGAAGAAGCTTTTCAAGCAGTTTTCTTTTCCCGGAGGGATCCCAAGCCACGCGGCACCCGAGACTCCCGGTTCCATTCACGAAGGCGGCGAGCTGGGCTATTCATTATCACACGCTTATGGGGCAGCTTTCGATAACCCCGAGCTGATCGTAGCCTGTGTGGTTGGCGATGGCGAAGCCGAGACCGGACCGCTCGCCACCAGCTGGCATTCAAATAAATTTCTCAACCCGGTTCACGACGGGGCGGTCCTGCCTATTCTACATTTGAACGGCTATAAGATTGCCGGCCCGACGGTGTTGGCCCGCATTCCGCGGGATGAACTCAAGTCGCTTTTCCGCGGTTACGGCTACACGCCGTACTTCGTGGAGGGCGACGATCCGATGGAAATGCACCGACGCATGGCAACCACGCTCGATGCTGTGATTGCCGAGATTCGGCACATCCAATACGATGCCAGAAAACATGCGTTCACGGCTCGCCCAAGCTGGCCTATGATTATCTTACGCTCGCCGAAAGGCTGGACCGGACCGAAAAGCGTCGACGGCAAACAAACAGAGGGGTCTTTCCGTTCGCATCAGGTGCCGATGGCAGACATGGGCCGTCAGGGGCATTTGAAGAGCCTTGAAACGTGGCTGAGGAGCTATCGGCCACACGAGTTGTTCGATGATGCCGGCAGGCTGCATGCTGATCTTGCGGAGCTGACTCCAAAAGGCGAAAGCCGCATGAGCGCCAATCCGCACGCCAACGGCGGTCTGCTCTTACATGACCTGATTCTGCCGGACTTCCGCAGTTATGCGGTAAAGGTTCCGAGTCCCGGCGCAACAGATGCCGAATCTACGCGTATTCAGGGTGAGTTTATTCGCGATGTGATCAAACTCAATCCAGACAACTTCCGCGTCTTCAGCCCGGACGAAACAAGTTCGAATCGCTGGGGTAACGTGTTCGAGGTGACGGACAGATGTTCCACTGCCGAGATCGTGCCATCCGATGACCATGTGTCACCCGTCGGCCGTGTGATGGAGATATTGAGCGAGCACCAGTGCGAAGGGTGGCTCGAAGGGTATCTGCTGACCGGGCGTCACGGCTTTTTCTCTTGCTACGAAGCGTTTATCCACATCGTCGACTCGATGTTCAACCAACATGCCAAGTGGCTCAAAGTGGCGAATCACATTCCCTGGCGTCGTCCGATCGCATCACTCAATTACCTGCTTTCGTCTCACGTTTGGCGGCAGGATCACAACGGGTTCAGCCATCAAGACCCCGGGTTCATTGACCATGTGGTGAACAAGAAATCCGAAGTCATCCGTGTCTATTTGCCGCCCGATGCGAACACACTGCTCTCCGTGACGGATCACTGCCTGCGCAGCCGCAACTACGTGAATGTGATTGTCGCCGGCAAGCAGTCTGCACCGCAATGGCTCAACATGGACGAGGCCGTCAAGCATTGCGAGGCCGGCATCGGCATCTGGCCTTGGGCCGGCAGCGGTCAAGGCGGAGAGCCGGATGTCGTCATGGCGTGCTGCGGCGACGTGCCTACGCTGGAAACGTTGGCCGCCGTCGAACTGCTGCGGGAATTTCTGCCCGCCCTGAAAATCCGGGTGATCAACGTGGTCGATCTGATGAAGCTCCAGCCGCAGAGCGAACACCCGCATGGCCTGAGCGACAAGGCGTTCGATGGGCTCTTCACCAAAGACAAGCCCATCATCTTCGCCTTTCATGGCTATCCCATGCTCATCCATCGTCTGACCTACCGCCGCACGAACCACTCAAACTTGCATGTGCGCGGCTACAAAGAGGAAGGGACGACCACAACCCCGTTCGACATGACGGTGATGAATGATATGGACCGTTTCCACTTGTGTTGCGATGTGATTGACCGCCTTCCAAAACTGGGCGCGCCGGCCACATACGCGAAGAACGCCATGCGCGACAAGCTCGTCGAGCACACGACCTATATTGCAAAACAGGGTGAAGACCTGCCGGAAATCCGGCACTGGAAGTGGGGGGGCATAGCATCAGGTAGGGTAAAACCCCATAGCGAACGGTCCGTCCAACGGGTATGGTAACTGATCATGAGAGTTTGATGTTTGGCACGGCCAAAAACCCCGCAAAAGGGAATCACGAGGAGCCTTGTATGTTATGGACGATTTCGATTGTTTTGCTCGTTTTGTGGGCGCTGGGACTGGTGAGCAGCAACACCTTGGGTGGTTACATACACCTCCTGTTGGTGATTGCCGCTGTTGTGGTTCTCAGCAGGATCATTTGGGGCCGACGTCCGCGTTAGCAAAAACCCACGCGAAGTGATGTGTGCAATGAAAATGAAAGCTGAAACAGCGGAATGGGCACGGCGCTATCAGACGGCGTTGCGCCGACACCTCACACAAGGGGTGTCGGCGGGTTTGCAGCCGGCGCTGAAACTGGGACAACAGGCGGCGGCTTTGGGCTTGGAAACATTGGCTCTGGCGTTGATTCATGAACAGGCCTTGGCCTCACTTGCAGCGTCCGACGGCTCGGTGAAGACCCGGAAACGGACGGTCAACCGGGCAAAGTTGTTCTTCGCCGAAACGCTGCTTCCGATCGAGAAGAAACATGGCGCCGCTATGAAAGCCAACGTCCGCGTCAATCAGATGGCCCAAGCGCTGCATCGGCGCACGGTCGAGTCGGCGTCTTCGACCCGTCACTTGAAGCGGAACATCATCAAGCGGCAGAAGGCGGAGGCGGCTCTCAAGAAAAGCGGTTCAGACCGTACGAAGCTGTTGCGGCAGTCTGACAACCTTCACACGTTATTGCGTGAGGAGACGCGAAAGATCATGTCAGCCCAAGAGAAAGAGCGTAAAAAAAACAGTCTCCAACTTCAAAACGAGGTGGCCCAGACGCTTCTGGCCATCAATATCGGCCTGTTGGCGCTGAAAACATCGGCCGAGGCCAACACGAGAAAGTTCTCAAAAGAGATTGCCAATACGCAGCGCTTGGTGAGGGCATCTATAAAAAAAAGGATTCATGGTGTGCGCTCATGAAAGCATCCGCGAGCATAGCGCCGGGCAAATTGAGTGGGGTGTCCAGGCGGTACGAGGCGGCCTTGCGCAGATACCTGACTCAACGCTATTCGGTGGATTTGCAGCCAGCGGTACGACTGGGACGGGAGGCCGTCGCGCTTGGGCTGGAAACGCTGGGCTTGGCCCTGATTCATGAGCAGGCTTTGCTTAAACAGGTCTTGCCTGTAGACCATCCCGCCGCGCGGGCTCAGATGCTCAAGCGGGCCGGAATGTTTTTTTCTGAGGCGATCACCCCTCTGGAGGAGGGGCACCGCGGCGCGATCGAATCCAACGGGCACTTGAGCCGGATGAACCGGGATTTAAGCCAGCGCACGCTGGATCTTGCCACATCCAATCGGCAGCTGAAAACGGAGATCGCCCGGCGTAAAGTTGTGGAAGAAACCCTCCGGCGAAGCGAGCAGCAGTCCGGCAAGTTATTGGCGAAGTCACAGTGCCTGCAGGAACAGTTGCGGCATCTGTCCCGCAGGATACTTTTGGTGCAGGAAGAGGAACGAAAAAGGATCAGCCGCGAGCTTCACGATGTCGTTGCCCAATTGCTGACGGGCATCAATGTCAGGCTGGCGACTCTGAAAATGGAGGCCTCAGCCAGTTCCAAAGGGATCAGCCGGAAAATCTCAAGCACGCAGAAACTGGTTGAGAAATCGGTCGATATTGTGCATCGATTTGCCCGTGAGCTGCGCCCGGCGGTGTTGGACGATCTGGGGCTCATCCCCGCCTTGCATTCATTTCTGAAGAGTTTCTCGGAAGAGACGGGCGTGCGGGTAAGTTTGAACGCTTTTGAAGGGCTGGAAAAACTCAGCAACGCCAAACGGACGGTGCTTTACCGCGTCGCTCAGGAAGCGCTGACGAATGTCGCCCGCCATGCGCAGGCCAGCCGGGTGGCGGTGTGCATACAGAAACTTCCGGAGGCCGTGCTGATGCTGATCAAGGATGACGGCAAATCTTTCGAAGTCGGCCAAATCGTGCAGACCAGAAAAAACCAACGTCTGGGACTGATCGGGATGCGCGAACGGGTTGAAATGGTCGGCGGTGCGTTCGGGGTCGAATCCGCACCGGGTCACGGCACCACCATTCGTGCCCAGGTCCCTTTCCATTTAAATGCAAAGGAGCAGGTTCAACCATGAATTCCGCCAACCCGATTACCGTGTTGATTGCCGACGACCACATGGTCGTGCGCGAGGGCTTAAGGAAGCTCTTGGAGTCCGAGGATGGCATCGAAGTTATCGGCGAAGCGGCCACCGGACGCAAAGCCGTAGAGCTAACCCAAAAGCTGCACCCCGATGTGGTCGTCATGGACATTGCGATGCCGCAGATGAACGGCTTGGAAGCG
>Ga0209066_10003058_pt1 | contig 19565 bp, 20 predicted proteins | sample All_14_2_FD_187198 | JGI IMG/M metagenome (GOLD analysis project Ga0209066, IMG submission 187198) | Freshwater microbial communities in response to fracking from Pennsylvania, USA - Allegheny Zone_MetaG_DW_15 (SPAdes) (version 2) ... | reverse complement strand
TTGTCTCCAGTAAAAAGCAAAAAATTCAGTGTGTTATGTTCAGTTATGCAGCGTTCTGCCCAAGGAGGCGGCGCGCCATGCGATCCAGTTTAGTTTTCACCGAATCGTCAATCATTTTGGACCCGACGCGCACGACCAAACCGCCGATGATGCTGGGGTCAACATGGGTTTCCACGGCCACGGCTGCGCCCATAACTTTGGACAACTGGTCGCGGATATTGGCAATGCGTGTATCATCCAGCACGGTGGCCGAAGTCACACTGGCCTTGAGTGTACCGGCAGCCGCTTCAAACATCGCGCTAGCAGCGTCAAGAATATCAGGCAAGGCTGCCATGCGGCGCTTAGCGGCCAGCAACGACAGGAATGAAACCGTAACCGCGTTGAAATTGGCCTTTTTGGCAATTGCGGTAATCGCCTTGGTCTGGTCAGGCGTGGAAATAAGAGGGGAGCCTAAAAAAGCAGCGAATTCAGGGGTGGAGCGGATCATGGACAGAAGCGCTTGGCAGTCGGTTGAAACAGCCTCCAGCGCTTTCTTGTCTGAAGCGGCGAATAGCCAAGCATTTGCATAGCGTTTTGCAACTTGTCCAGCAGCCATCGTCAACCCGTTACCTCGTCATGGTTTTTATCGTGCCTCTCCGTAGCACACGGCCATGGGGCAATCAACCATTTTACTGCGTTGTTCGAGGTTTTATCCGATAACCCAAGCCGCCAGCTTTTGAAGGCCGAAAGCCCCCTTCAAAACAAGCAAATGCAGAACGTAAATTTCAAGCGTGTAACGACCCATGAACCGCACCAGCGGGGCCTGAGCGTGATTGGCTGTTCCCGGCAGGGTTTTAGCTTCGAAGGAAGGCAGTATGAAAAACATGCCCAAAAGTCCGGCAGCCACAACCATGGCCCCCAGCATCGAGAAACCAAACTGCATACACTGCAATACCCCGAATGTAGCTAGCGTCACGGCTATAAAGGTCTGAGGCATAGCCTCGCCCAAGTATTCAACCACACGTTCGCGGTGCCGCACGACATAACCCATATTGGCCAGCAAAAAGCCAAGTGTGCCGTACTCGACAACCTTGTCGGTCACAAACCAGAAGAACACCAGCAACAGGTAAACCCACCAGAAATACACCCCGCGCGGCAATATAAACCGCCAGAACAAATCCACCCCGAGACGGATAAACGCCATCGTAAACAAAACGCTTAGCGGTAAAGCAGGTAACCCCACCAGCAGGCTTGATATTAAAAGCACAACGCCCGCCGCCATCCAGCGCGGTGGTATATCGCGGCTGTTGGAATAGCCGATCAGGAAAAACCACAAAGGCACGCAAAGCCGCCCGAATACCCTGAACCATTCAATCTCGGGGAATAGCAGCCAGCCCGTATGGTCGATGATCATCAACCCAACGGCAAACGCCTTCATGACGTCAATTGTCGTCAAATCCATCGACAGCCCTTCCCGTTTGGGGAAAAACTGCGCGCGCCAGTCAATATTGCTGAAATCAAAGCTCATAAGACATGGTGTTCCGGTTCGCGCGGCTCGTCAATCGTGGCAGCGCAAGCCCTGCCCATTATGTCATGGACGGACGCATACCCTGCGGCGTTGGCGTCACGTTCATGGCCATACCGTTACCCAGCCCCTCGCCCGCACGTTCAGGCGTAATGTTGATAGGCGGTACACCCGTCATGGCATGAATGCCGCCGGGCTGCTGCAATACGGCCTGAAACGGTCCATATGCAGGCACTTCACCCGGCACAGGCAATACAGGCTGCGTCATTGTACCGATACGTGCCACACGAAGCGTCATGCCAAACCCTGTATGAAATGCCCTGATTTTCAGTGCAGGTAATTTGATGCACGGCATAACAAGCAGGTCAAAATATGGCAAGTTTTCCTTTACAGAAGCGTGGAAACCCGCGCTACATAAAGCTATAAGGGTCTATATCAACGCCAACACGAATGGTTGATGGCACTTTGGCCGCCGCCAGCCAGTCGCGGATGTAATCCTGCATCGGGAATGCGCGCTCGGCCCGCAACAGCAACCGCCACCGGTACAGGTTACGCAGCTTGTAAATGCCTGACTGCGCGGGGCCTAATATGTTTAAACCCTGTGCATGGGGTGCCATTTGTGCAAGCGCCTTTGCGGTGCGTTCGGCCAGCGCGGGGTCGGTGCCCGCCACAATAATTGCGGCAAGGCGGCTATAGGGCGGCATATGTGCCTGCGCGCGTTCTTCCAGTTCCACGGCTACAAACGCATCGCGGTCATGCGCGCACAACGCCTGCATCACGCGGTTATCAGGCATGAATGTTTGCAACAGCACGCGCCCCGGTGCAGCCTCGCGCCCTGCGCGGCCGGCCACTTGGTGCAGTAATTGCCATGTACGTTCGCTTGCGCGCAAATCGCCGCCCGCCAAGCCCAAATCGGCATCAATCACACCCACCAATGTCAGCTTCGGAAAGTGGTGCCCTTTGGCGATAATCTGCGTACCGATAATAATATCAACCGCGTGGTTACGAATGGCCTCGAGCGACTGGTAAAGCCCCGCCCCGTCACCACCCGCCGTGTCAGACGCCAACATGACAGTGCGCGCCTGCGGAAACAGGCTTTGCACTTCCTCCGTAATGCGCTCGATGCCGGGGCCGATGGGCACAAGGCTGTCATTGGTATTGCATTTGGGGCAAGCGCGCGGCGTCGGCATTGATGTGCCGCAATGGTGGCATGACAAGCGGCGCGATGCTTTGTGCTCAACCATCCATGCCGAACAATTAGGGCATTCGATACGGTGCCCGCATGTGCGGCACAATGTTAAGGGGGCATAGCCGCGGCGGTTCAAAAACAGCAGCACTTGTTCGCCCGCAGCCATCGTTTCAACCATCGCGGCGACCAAAGGCGGCGCTATAAAATTACCGCGCTCGGGCGGTGTCACGCGCATGTCGATCAGGCTTACATCAGGCAGGCGCGCACCGCCGAAACGGTCGGGCAGATGCACGGCATCGTATCGCCGCGCGCGGATATTGTGGAATGTTTCAAGCGATGGCGTGGCCGATACAAGTACAACAGGGTGGCCCACGATATGCCCGCGCAATACGGCCATGTCGCGCGCATGGTAGCGCACGCCGTCTTCCTGTTTGAAGGCACCGTCATGCTCTTCATCAACCACAATCAAACCTAAATCCGCATAGGGTAAAAACAGGGCCGATCGCGCACCGATCACAACCTTGCTATCCCCGCGCGCAACAGCCTTCCATGTGGCCTTGCGCTGCGCTTCTGTAAGGCCCGAATGCCACAACGCCGGCAAGCATCCGAAACGCTGTGAAAACCGGCCCAGAAACGCATTCGATAGTGCAATTTCAGGCAACAGCACAAGCACCTGTTTGCCCGCGCGCAAGGCCTCGGCCACGGCCTCGAAATACACTTCGGTTTTGCCGGCCCCCGTCACGCCATCCACCAGCGTGCAGCTAAATGCATTGGCCTTCACGGCTTCGCATAAGGTATCGGCCGCGCGGGCCTGTTCATCGTTTAATGTGGCACCAGACAAATCGGTATCGGGGTTGGCGCACGGTGCCTCGATTTTCTTGATCGTGCGCTTTCCCGTCAGCGCCTTCGGCACCGACATGACCATCTTTAAAACTTCACCGCGCGCCGACACGGTATAAGCCGCCACGCGCTCGACAAATTTGCGCTGCGCATCCGATAGCGGCGGCAATTCGTCAAATACCTGCACGATGTTTTTGATTTTGGCGGCCGGCACGTCATCGGCCGCGTCATCCCACACACAGCCCAGTATTTTGCGCGGGCCCAAAGGTATTTCAACGTAGGTACCCACCTGCGGCACGTCCATGCCTTCGGGCACACCATAGGTGTACGCCTTATCAACGGCAGTGGCAGGAAGAACGGATACGCGCATGGCACCTACTATAACGGGTAACCACAGGCTTTACATGCTGCGCGGTATCCAGTCCACAAGGATGCGCGAGACAGGGTAATCATACGGCTGGTAGGCCACAAACTGGCGCAAGGCTTCTGCAAAACAGCCAATGGTCGAAACGCAGCCCAGCACGAAACCGATACTGCTCAAGACCGTTGCAAACAGCATCGGCATAAGCCAGCCGGTCGCAAGGTTAATGACGAAGCCCGGGTTGGGTGCAAGTTTGTATCCGTAAGTACCGCCGCGCATCATGCCGTCAAAAGGGGCCTTGATGCCGCTGACGATGTTATCGAGCGCGCAGCCGATGCGGTAAGCCTTGGTAATGGGGCCGATACCGCGCCTCATACGAACCCGACATACCCGTCAGAGATATGGAATTCCGCACTTTCGCGGCCCTGCCAGCTATTCACATGCACGGCACCCAACAGGTGCAGTGGCGTGGCACTGTCACGCGCGTCTTTGAGCAAATATTTGCCCAAAGGCGTATCAACCGCACGGAAGGCCACAGCCTTGATGGAAGGCCCGCCGTCACGGTCACGGATGGTACAGCGCACATGGCTTGTACCCACAATATCGGCATTCAGCACAATCGCATCAGCCAGCACGAAACTGGGTTCTGGATGGCCCGAGCCATAAGGGGCCACAGCACCCTGCACCAGCCGCGCCATTTCAACCGTGAGCGACCTGACGGACATAATGGCATCAACCGCAGATTCAGGGCAGCTCGGCAGGTTTTGGGCCTGCGCTGCAATATTCACTTTCAAAAATTCACGAAGGTCTTTGATACGTTCGGGCAGCACGGTAAACCCGCCCGCCATGGCATGCCCCCCGCCCTTCAGCAGCACGCCTGCATGGCGGCCCGCAATAAACGCGTCAGCAATGTTGATGCCCGCAATCGACCGGCCCGAACCACGGCCTTCATGCGTGCCGTCTTCCGCGGTCGCATAACCAATGACGCAGGCAGGGCGGCCAAAACGCTCTTTCATGTCGCCAGCAACCAAACCCACCAGCCCCGGGTGCCATTCAGGGTCATCCAGCACAATCACCGAATCGTTATCATAGCCATACGCCTTCACGCGCGCAGCCGCGTGGCTGACCATATCTTTCTGCATCGCGCGGCGCTTGATATTGCAATCATCCAATAGCCACGCAAGGCGCATAGCCTCTTCAGGATCGTCGGTAGAAAGCAGATTCGCACCCAGATGCGATTGATGCACGCGCGACCCCGCATTGATGCGCGGCCCCAGTACAAAGCCCGCGTGCGTGGGGTCAGGCACATCGGTAATTTTGCCGACTTTCAAAAGCGCGTCGATACCGGGGTTCTGGCGCGCAGCCATTTTAGCAAAACCGGCCCGTACCAGCAGGCGGTTTGGCCCCGTCATTGGCACCATGTCGCAAATCGTGCCCAGCGCGACCAAATCAAGCCACTGGCGCAAATCGGGTTCGGCGCGGCCATCCTTGTAAAAGCCCATGACGCGTAGGGTTGTATTGACCGCCACGCAGAACAGGAAGGAAACACCACATGCTGCCAGCATCGTATAACCCGATGTATCATCCCGCCGCTTGGGGTTGATGACATAAGTCGCCGCTGGCAACGTAGCCTCGGCTTCATGGTGGTCAAGCACAATGGTTTTAAGGCCTAAATCAGTGGCATACTGCAATTGGCTGAAAGCTGTGGTGCCTGAATCGGCAACGATAACCCAACTACAGCCTTCGCCTTTAAGTGTTTCAAATGCCTTGTTATTTGCGCCATACCCTTCCGACAATCTATCCGGAATATAAAGTGGTACCTGAGCTTGCCCGACGGCCCTTAGAAAACGAGTCAGGATTCCTGTCGAAGTTGCGCCATCGACATCAAAATCTGCCAACACGCCAATCTGTTCGCCCGCCATAATAGCTGCAGCCACATCGGCAGCCGCTTCACGCATGGAAGCCAGTTTCAAAGGGTCAGGGAAATGGGTTTTGATGTTAGGGGCCAGAAAGCCTTCAACGCCGTCAAACGTAATACCGCGGCTGACCAACAGCGCCGCGACCATTTCAGGCAGGCCATAAGCCTGTGCCATGCGGGCTGAAAGCGCACGGTCATAGCTTGGCATCATCCACATCCGCCCTTTGAAGGACGGGGATGCCATGAAATGACGAGCCTTTGCAGGCTCTGTGGCCAAAGCGAGTGACATAAACTGACCTTATGATGATTCGGGCGGCAAATACGCGTTTTACGCGTTGTCCTGCCGCATGGCCTGTTGAGCCTGCTGCTGGTGCCGCATCCGGAAACGGGCCTTCTGGTCCGCATTTGTATTTGAATAGCAGTGGCGGCAGGAAACACCCGCCTCATACTGCGGGTGCGTCAGGTCATCTGCCTTCAGCGCATAACCGCACGAAAAGCACATATCGAAATCACCGGGCTTCAAGCCATGCTCAACTGCCATACGGCGGTCAAACACGTAACAAGCACCTTGCCATTTGCTTTGCTCTTCAGGCACGGTCTCAAGGTATTTCAAAATCCCGCCTTTGAGGTGATACACCTCGGGAAAACCCTCAGCCAGCATGAAGGCGGATGCTTTTTCGCAGCGGATACCGCCGGTGCAGAACATCGCGATCTTGCGGTTGCGGGCGGGGTCCAGATGCTTGCGCACGTAATCCGCAAACTCGGTAAACACCTCGATCGGCGGTACAACCGCGCCCTCATAGGTGCCAATCATCGTCTCGTACGTATTGCGCGTATCAAGCACCAGAACTTCGGGGTCTGAAATCAGGTCGTTCCATGCCTCGGCACTCACATACGCGCCAACCAGTTTGTTAGGGTCTGCCGCAGGCTGGTTGAAAGTAATAATCTCTTTTTTCGGGCGCACTTTAAGGCGCTTGAATGGCTTTTCCTCGGCATACGAAAACTTGATCTCGTGGGCAGGCATGCCAAAGCGACTACCCAGAATAGCAACAAGCCCCGCAACCGCATCGGCGCTGCCAGCCATGGTGCCATTAATGCCTTCAGGAGCAATCAATATAGTGCCGCAAATGCCCAAAGCCGCCAGCTCATCCTTGAGTACGGCTACGCTGGCCGCAACATCGGCCACAGGGGTAAAACGGTAAAAAGCAGCGATTGTGTAGGTCATAAGCGCCCTTTTAACACCAAGCCGCCATCAGGCGACAGGTTTTTTTGTGAAATTATGCGTGGCTTCAATGCGGCGGATAGTGCCGGTTTTGGAACGCATGATGATGGAATGGGTGGTGGCCCCACCCACATAGCGGCGTACGCCCGGCAACATCGCGCCGTCAGTCACGCCTGTGGCTGCAAACATCACGTTGGGGCCGTAAGCCATGTCGTCATGCGTATAGACGCGGGCGAAATCAGTAATGCCCATACGCTCGGCGCGGGCTTTCTCAGCGTCATTGCGGAATACAAGGCGCCCCAGCATCTGCCCGCCTGTGCATTGCAAAGCTGCTGCCGCCAGCACGCCTTCGGGCGCGCCGCCGGTACCGATATACGCATCAATAGGCGATTCCTCTTCAGCCGCCGCAATCACGCCTGAAACATCACCATCCTGAATAAGGGTAATGCGCGCGCCGGCGGCACGCACTTTAGCAATGACATCGGCATGGCGCGGGCGGTCCAGAATACAGATCATCAACTGCTCAGGCCGCGCGCCTTTTGCACGCGCAAGACGGCGCACAAATTCATCGGCCGGCTCATTCATATCAAGGAAATTGGCATCAAAGCCTGGGCCCACGGCAATTTTCTGCATGTAAACGTCGGGCGCGTTCAAAAACCCGCCTTCTTCCGTCATGGCAATAACAGCGAGTGAGTTCATACCGCCAGTGGCGCATATGGTTGTACCTTCAAGCGGGTCGAGGGCGATATCAATTTTCGGCCCCTGCCCCGTGCCCACTTTTTCACCGATATACAGCATCGGCGCTTCATCACGTTCGCCCTCACCAATCACAACGCGGCCATCAATGGCCAAGCTGTTGAGTACGGTTCGCATGGCATCAACCGCCGCCTGGTCTGCGGCTTTTTCATCGCCCCGCCCGACATGGAGGCTGGCGGCCAGCGCCGCCGACTCGGTCACGCGCACGACTTCGAGCGCGAGGTTACGATCCATCGAATACATAAGGTCGGGGGAAGCGGTATTGGCAGCGGTTTTAATGCGGTTCGGCATGGTCTCATCCCAAGTTTTGTGGGGCCAGACTAGCGCCGTTCAGCGGCCGCGCCAAGTTTATTAAAGGGGCAATTTAAAGGCCGATCATCGCATCCAGTTTGCCTGCACGGTCCAGAGCCGCCATGTCGTCATAACCGCCAATACCCACACCATCGATGAATATCTGCGGCACGGTGCGGCGGCCATCAGCGCGTTTCACCAGCGCCATGCGCGCATCGTCATCATCACTGACATCGACTTCGCTGAACGCAACGCCTTTGCGTTTCAATAAATCTTTGGCGCGCACGCAATAAGGGCATACACGGGTGGAATAGACTTCAATTTTAGCCATAGCTTAGAACTCCATCAGGTTTGATGGAGGTAAATATAGGCGCAGATGAAAGAAAATCGAGGCTTGTTTAAGCCGTAGTGCTGGTGGTCGAGGTCGGCGCCTGTTTTTTCAGTAAAGCCTGATATTTTTTAACCACTTCTACACCCTCTTGCTGGGCCAGCTGGTAGCCTTCAGTATAGCCCATGTTTTTATAAAGCGCGATGCGGCGGCTGATTTCGGTCGCCTTCATGCGCAGATAGTCGACACTCTCGGTATAGGGTGTTTTGCTGGTTTTAGCGGTTTGCGCCTGTACAAGCTTCTGTACGCCAGACGTTTCGGAATAGTTGAGGAATGATTTTGACGTCGAGGACTTATTCGCTCCCAAAGGCGAATAAGACGACGTGTTCAAAAGTGATGTGCCACCGATAGTGCTCGACATTCTGTCGCCTTTTTAAATAAAGCCCTCAATCCCAAGAGCTGTCAGTACATTTAATCATACACCCATTCAGTACCGAATTGCAAAGCTTGGTGCATACGTAACACCCAAACTAGGGTTAGCGGCCAGAATTGCCTGCTGCATGAATGGCTTGAGAATATCCAATGTCTGCACGCCACCCGTCACAATACCCATCAATTCCTGTACCGGGCTTGGGCTATCGGGCAGTTGGTAAATATCCAGATGCTCGGCGCTCGGCACACCCGCATGCTTGGCAACATCTTCAAGCGCGGCCTTAAGCCCGCCAATCTCATCAACCAAACCGCGTTCCTTGGCTTGGCGGCCAGTCCATACGCGACCTTGCGCCATGGCTTCTACAACCTCAGGCGCAAAATGACGCCCTTTGGCCACACGGGCTACGAATCCATCATAAATATCGTCCAGCATGTGCTGGACAGCAGCGCGGCCCTGCTCATCATAAGGGTGGTTGGTGGATGCGATGGCCGCATTGGCCCCTAAATCAACGCCGTCCCAATGGATGCTGAGTTTATCCCACAGCCCTTCCATGCTGACCTTGCCGCCGAAAACGCCAATCGACCCTGTAAGCGTGCCTTGCTGGGCATAGATTTTATCGGCATCGACCGATATCCAGTACCCGCCGGATGCAGCCTCGGAGCCCATGGAAACGACAACGTATTTCCCACGTTTCTTGGCCACTTCGACCGCACGACGAATGGTTTCGGACGCAGCAGGGCTCCCCCCCGGTGAGTCGACCCGCAAAATAATGGCAGATGTAGCTTCATCGTCACTGGCCTCATTCAGGGCATCGGCAATGTCGTTGGCATAAGCCATCTTGTTACCCAGCATCCCGCCGCCGCCATCGGCGTGGCCGGATACGATCATCCCACTCACATAAACCAATGCAACTGAATTTGATTTTTTATCTTTTTCAATATGTTGCGCTTCTTTCTTAACTGCAGAGTTTAATGCTGTATCATGCCCCGCATACAGGTAAGACATCGCATCAACCACGCGGCGGCCTTCAAGCCCGTTATCAGGCTTACCTTCATGTTTTGGTTTATCGCTTTCAGGCGACAGCACTTCGATGAACTCATCAAAATAACCCACATGGTCAACAAGGTTTTTTGCCTTGGCTTCAACCGCCGTGTAAGGCGCGCCGTCAATCAACGGCCCCAATTGCGATGGTTGCAATTGCCGCCCCTTGGATACCGCATCAAAAAAATCGGTCATCATGCTGGAAAGAATACCGTGAATGGTATCGCGTTGCGCCTGACTCATGGTTTCAAGCAGCACATTTTCAGGCGCGGTTTTATAGGTGCCCTTTTGCAAAATTTCAGCTTTGATTCCAACCAGATCAAGCACCTTTTTAAAATAGGGCATTTCGGCATGGAAGCCGGTAATCGCAACACCGCCAACCGGCTGTATCCAGATATCGTCAAAAATACTGGCCAAATAATACTCACCCATGCCTGATGACATATCGCCGTAAGACTCTGAATACACGTATGTTTTTTTGCCTGAGGCTTTAAAGGCGTCAATGGCGCTACGCAGTTCTTGTATATCGGGCCATTTATAGGCACCGGCATTCAGGCGCACGGCAAGCGCCTCTACGCGGGCATCTTTGGCGGCCTTGTAAATCGAATCCGTCACCTCTGCCAGCGTAGGCGGCACCGACACGAACTCAGACAACCACGGCGGCGCATCGGGCGCATCCTCCGGCGTACCATTCAGCGTCACGCCCACCACGATTCGCTTGGGCAAGGCTGGCTGGTTTTTATGCAGCCCCCATACCCCAAGCGCCGCGAAACTGACGACGATAAAGCCAATAAAAACCAGAAAACCGCGGATAATATGCCAGATCTTTTTCATGGCACCCTTTTTAGCACGCCCACGGCCCCGCGCGAATAGGCTGCTTTATGCGAATAAACGCGAAGCCTGCTGCAAAAGGCCGCGCCCGGCCATGGCAAAAACCGCGCCCAGCGCATCAATATCGCCCACAAAGCCCGATGTCGCACGCCAGAAAATGCCAATACTGCGGTTGGGCTCGGGCGCGGTAAACTGCATCAGGCCTATTTTGTCGGTGCCCTCGCACACGCTGGCAGCCGCAATGGCAGGTAAAAATGTCTGCCCCATATTGGCGGCAACCATGCCGACAATGGTCGCGAGTGACGATGCGCCCAGCGTTTGCGTAACACCTGTACGAACCGTACAAAACGCCAGCGCTTGGTCGCGCAGGCAATGCCCTTCCTCAAGCAAAAGCAATTGTTTGCTGTCAACGTCATCCAACTGCGCGGCCCCGAAACGCGCGGTACCCGCATGGCGCGGTACGGCCAGATAAAACGGCTCGTTAAACAAAACCTTATGCGCCAGTTTATCATGTGCGTGCGGCGCCGCCATCACAACCGCATCCAGCCGCCCGTCCAGCAATTCGGCCACCAATGTTTCGGTCACGCTTTCACGAATACGCAGATCAAGCTCAGGGTATAGCGCACGGCACGCTGGCAAGGCCGCCGGCAACAGGTAGGGCGCGACCGAGGCAATCACCCCCAACTGCAATGTCCCGCATGGCTGTGTGGCCTTGCCAGCGCCTTGGCGGCGTACCGCGCGCATCAGGTCATGCGTGCCGGCCAGCATGGTCTTGGCCCGCGCCAGCACATCGCGCCCCGCAGGGGTCAAAAGCAGCCCGCCCTTGTGACGTTCGAGCAGGCTTGCCCCCAATATACTCTCAAGCTCCATCACCTGTTGCGAGAGCGCGGGCTGGGTCACGGCACATTCCACGGCCGCACGGCCAAAATGGCCATGCCGCGCCACTGCTTCAAAATAGCGCAATTGCTTAAGAGTTGGGGTATGAACCTGCTCAGCCATAAGTTTATCTTATCATATAATCAAATAAATCCAATTAGACCTTATGGCTCTGCGCGCTTAAGGTCAGGCCATCCACCCGCCATAACAAGGACGACACGCGATGACCAAAACGCCAGTATCCCCCATCATGACAACATCGGCCGGCGCCCCCGTTGCCGACAACCAGAATAGCCTGACCGCCGGCGCGCGCGGCCCCGTGCTGCTGCAGGACTACCAGCTGCTTGAAAAGCTGGCCCACCAGAACCGCGAGCGTATCCCCGAACGCGTAGTCCATGCCAAAGGCTGGGGCGCATACGGAACCCTCACCGTCACGCAAGACATCACAAAATACACCCGCGCCAAACTGTTTGAAGTGGGCAAACAAACCCCGATGATCGCGCGGTTTTCAACCGTTGCCGGTGAAATGGGCGCAGCTGACGCCGAACGCGACGTGCGCGGCTTTTCACTTAAATTCTATACCGATGAAGGCAACTGGGATCTGGTTGGCAACAACACGCCCGTGTTCTTCGTGCGCGACCCCCTCAAATTCCCCGACTTCATCCACACGCAAAAACGTCACCCAAAAACCAATATGCGCTCACCAACCGCGATGTGGGATTTCTGGTCTCTTTCGCCTGAATCATTGCATCAGGTCACCATCCTGATGTCAGACCGCGGCCTGCCGCAAAGCGTACGCCATATGGATGGTTTTGGTTCGCACACATTCTCGTTCATCAATAAGGATGGCGAACGTTTCTGGGTAAAATTCCACTTCAAAAACCATCAGGGCCATAAACACTGGACCAACGCGGAAGCGGCGCAGGTCGTGGGCCAGACGCGTGAGTCCACACAGGAAGATCTGTTTGGAAGCATTGAGGCCGGCAACTTCCCGAAATGGACGATGTTCGTGCAGGTGATGCCCGAACTGGACGCCGACAAAACGCCCTATAACCCGTTCGACTTAACCAAGGTCTGGCCCCATGCCGACTACCCGTTGATCGAGGTGGGCGAGCTTGAGCTCAATCGCAATCCTGAAAACTATTTCGCCGAAATCGAACAGGTAGCGATGTCGCCTTCCAACATCGTTCCGGGCATCGGTTTCTCGCCCGATAAAATGTTGCAGGCACGCATTTTCTCATATGCGGATGCCCACCGTTACCGCCTTGGCACACATTACGAGGCGCTGCCCGTCAACGCCCCTAAATGCCCCGTGCATCACTACCATAAAGACGGCGCAATGCGTTTTACACCCAACAACCCAAACCCCGATGCGTATTACGAACCCAACAGCTTCGGTGGCCCGAAAGAAGCGCCAGAATACCGCGAACCACCGCTGAAAATATCAGGCGATGCCGACCGGTATAATCACCGCATCGGCAATGATGATTTCATCCAGCCGCGGGCATTGTTCAACCTGTTTGACGATGCACAAAAGCAGCGCCTGTTTTCAAACATCGCAGCTGCCATGATCGGCATCCCGGATGCGATTGCCGAACGCCAGTGCCTGCTCTTTGACCAGATTGCCCCGGCCTACGGCGCAGGGGTGCGCGCAGCCCGCAAAGCAGGCTAATCAGCAAAACTTTCTTCTGAAAGGCATTCCTGCCCAAGGAGTGCCTTTTTGCGTGCCGACCCCCAACCGTAATTATTGAGCACGCCCGTTTTCTGGATGACGCGGTGGCAGGGTATAAGCAGCGATACGGGGTTGGCGCCAACGGCGTTACCCACGGCCCGTGGGCTGCCCGCACGGCCGATAGCAGCACCCAGGTTCTCGTACGACAAAAAGTAACCGGAAGGTATTTTCAAAAGCGCCTGCCATACCTGCATCTGGAAGTTGGTACCGTAGAGATGCAGCGGTAATTTCTGGCCCGTTTGCTGCCCCATGCATATAGCCGTCACAGCCGCACAATCAGCCGCAATGGCTGCGTTATTTTCAACAAACACAGCACGCGGCCAGTGGGCACGGATGCGTTCAAGGCAGCGTTCGCGGCTGTCATCGACCCTGAAGCCAAGGTAGCAAAGCCCGCGCGGCGTACGCGCGGCAATCAGCTCACCAAAGGGGCTGGGTGCAAAACCATAGGCAATCGTCAGCCCCTGCCCCTTGGCCTTCACCTCGCCGGGCGTCGCGGCCTCGATGGTCACGAACAGGTCATGCAGCCGCCCGTTGCCGGAAAGGCCCGCCGCATACGCGGCATCAAGCGTGCACACATCACCATTGGCCAGCAGGTCGCGCACATGGCGGTGTGTTAAAGCCTGCACGAAGCGCTTGGGGCTAAGACCCACACGGTCTGTAAAGCGTTTCTGGAAGCTCGTGGCCTCAAGCCCTGCGCGGGCAGCCACGGCCGCCAGCGATGGCTGTTCTTCCCAATGGGCGACCAGCCAGTCAATGGCGTCAGATACAACAGCGTCGGGGTTTTTATCGTCCATCACGCCAAATTAAAGCAGCATCCCGCACAAGCAATCCGTTTCTTGGCCGTTTCTTGGCAAAATCACAAACAAAAACCCCCGCTGATGAGGCGGGGGTTTTTAAAATACTAAAAACAATAAGGCTTAGCCTTGCTGTTCACCATCTGCGCTGCCGCGGCGCAGTGACAGCGGGCGCGGTTTGCGCTGGCCGTCATCATCACCGCCCGCAGGGGCAGAAGCGGCTTCGTTACCGGCTTCGGCAGCCGCAGGCGCTGCTGCAGGGGCCGGGGCCGATACATTTTGCTGCCCCATGCCTTCCGATGAAGGGTTACGGCGCAGATTGTTATGGGCCGGGCGGCGTGCGCCACCCCCGAAACCTTGCTGGCCACCGGCACCGCCACGTGGGCGTGTATCTTCCATCACGGCCTCGCCGCCTTCAGGCGTCTGGGCAGGGCGGCGTGATGCGCGGTGCGATGGAATGGGAATAGGCTCGGAACCATGGCTCTTGCGGTCACTCACGGCCAGCTCGATTTCAAGGCGGGCGGCAACCTTACGCAGTTCATGTACGGCTTCCTGCAATGCTTCGCGGGCCGATGCGTCCTGGTTTTTTTCGCGCCAGACTTCGTATGTTTTGATGCAAGCCTCTGACGTTTCGGTCAGGCGTTGTTTGATTTCGTCCATAGGTAATTCCTGAAAGATGTGTGGGATCGGAGCGACACTAACCGCCCCTGCCCCTAAACGCAAGATAATATGGGGAAATATACGTTTTTGCCTCCGACGCGACGCGCAAGCGGCGCCGGCCAAAGGCAAGAACATCGTGTTTAAGCCTGCAAAACGGCTTTTTCTTTCGACGCAGCCGCATGGCTGCGGCTGCAAAGAAAAAGCATTGGTTACTGCGCCGTCCAGCCGCCATCCTGCACCCATGCCGAGCCACGCATCTGCTGCGCGTGCTCCGAACACAGGAACACGATCATGGCTGCAATGTCCTCAGGCTTGGTAAACGCGCCTGATGGCTGCTTTTCCGACAGCAGCTTGTCGCGGGCCTCATCGTTTGAAATGCCCTGCTTGGCGGCAATATCGTCAATCTGCTTTTGCACAAGCGGCGTGTGCACCCAGCCGGGGCAGATGGCATTACAGGTAATGGGTTCTTTCGCGGTCTCGAGAGCCACGACCTTGGTAAGCCCTATCAGGCCGTGCTTGGCCGATACGTAAGCGGCTTTCTGCGTGGATGCGACAAGCCCGTGGACGGACGCGATGTTGATGATACGCCCCCAGCCGTTTTTACGCATCACAGGCAATGCTTCCTGAATGGCGTAAAACGGCGCTGACAGCATCAGCGATAAAATCAGGTTCCATTTTTCAGTCGGGAAAGTTTCAACCGGTGCCGTGTGCTGGATGCCCGCGTTGTTGACCAGAATGTCAATTTTACCGGCCTTGGCGACGGCATCTTTAATGAGGGATTTGACGCCCGCTTCGGCTGACAGATCAGCCCCGTTATACCATGCCTTGACGCCGTATTTTTTCTCGATGCCCGCACGTTCTGTTTCAATGGCGGCGGCATCGCCAAACCCGTTGATGACAACGTTAGCGCCCTTGGCGGCAAGTTCCTGCGCGACAGCAAGGCCAATACCGCTGGTCGAACCTGTAACAACGGCCACACGGCCTTTAAGATCAGTCATATTGCTCTCCTTTTTTCTTCAATATTTTTACGAATGGGGTCTTCCAGAAATGTCTTCTGGATATTGACGGTAGATTCATGACCAATCTGGTCTTTATGCGCCTGCAGCCAAGCATCCATTTGCGCGCGGCCATGGTCACGCAGATACAAAAAGAAATCCCAGCGTGCATTCACTTTGCTGGATGCATCGAGGTCTTTGAGCACATCATCAGCCGATACCATATGCATCCGTACATCACGGTATTTATCGGGGTCCAGCTTGTTTTCACGCACGAGCTTGGATACGAAATTGATAGCCCGCATTTCAGATAACAGCGACGAATTGAACGTGATTTCATTGATGCGGTTATTGATATCGTAAGCGGTTTTCGGCAGCTCGGGGCTGAAAATAGGGTTGATCTGCACCAGCATCACATCACTGACATCCGTATTATAAATCAGCGGCCAGATAACAGGGTTGCCCATATAACCGCCATCCCAATACGGCTCATCATCAATGATGACAGCCTGAAACAGTGATGGAATACAGGCGGAAGCCAGCAGCGTATCAGGCGTGACTTCATGGCAATGAAACACCCGCGCGCGGCCCGACCGTACAGACGTCGCCGCAATGAACAGCTTTATCTTGGCCTGCGCCAGTGACTCCGTATCCACATGCCGCTCCAAAATCATACGCAGCGGGTTGATGTTGAGGGGGTTGAGGTCATAGGGCGAAACAGCGTGGGTTAACGCATCAAATGCACCATAAGCCAGCGAATGGCGCAGGTTGAAATTACCGTTCATCAAGTCTTGAAGCGTGGGCGGAAACTGCAGCGCCGACATGGATGAAACATTGCTGACATCGTGCCAGAAAGCTTCAAGCGCATCGCGCGCGCCCTGCCGCCCGCCTTTGGTATGGCCGGTCGCAAAAATGGCGGCATTCATGGCGCCCGCCGATGCCCCGCTGATGCCTTCGATAAAAATATCGTCGTCTTCCAGCAGACGATCCAGTACACCCCATGTGTAGGCACCGTGCGCGCCACCACCCTGCAGGGCCAGATTCAGCCTTTTCGTATGCTTCGTTTTTTTTGTTTTGGCGGCCATTTCAGGCTTTCTTGAAGAAAGCGTCAGCGGCCTGCGCCACGGCTTTTTTACGGCTGATTTCAGCCTCGGCACGTGCAATCTCGGCCTTCATGTCGTCAATAGAGGCATACAGCTCCTCGATTGACAGGGGCGTGAGGTCTTTTGGTTTGGGCTTTTGCTTTTGAGGCACAAATTCATCATCGAACATGGGCAGGAATGTACCATGATGCCCGCCAACGGCAAGTGAGAGGCAAAATTAGATACAATAAGCACAAAACCACGTTTGACATGTCCTGCACCATTGATACCAGCCCCTTCCTGACGACCGATCCCGGCTTATAAGCGGAAAAAATTAATAATTTCTGGCAATCGGACGAGAATTCGCTATATTCCCCTCGCTTTACAAAGACATGAGGATGCAAAATATGGCTCCATTGATGCCGAAAGCCACCGCCGTGTGGCTGATTGAAAATACTATGCTGACCTTTGACCAGATCGCTGCATTCTGCGGCTTGCATTCGCTTGAAATTCAGGCGCTAGCTGACGAAGAAGGCCAAAAAATCGCGGGGCAAAGCCCGCTGCAGATGCGCTTGCTGACGGTTGATGAAATCAAACGCTGCGAAGCTGACGACAAGGCACGCCTCAAAGGCATCTCGACCGATCTGCCGGAGCCTAAAACACGCTCCAAAGGCCCGCGCTATACCCCTATTTCCAAACGTCAGGACAAACCGGACGCCATCGCATGGCTGCTCAAGCACCATCCGGAACTCAACGACAACGTTGTTGGCCGCCTTGTTGGCACCACGCGCGCGACCATCGGTTCCGTGCGTGACAAAACACACCCCAATACTGGTAACTTCCAGCCACGCAGCCCTGTTGAATTGGGCCTGTGCAGCTATGACGAATTCGATAAAGCCGTCCAGAAAGCGCGCAAGCAACTTGAAAAAGAAGGCAAATGGAAGCCGCCAGTTGAAGAAGCCCCGGTTGAAGAAACCAAAAAAGAATCAGGGTTCGACTTCTCGAACTTCCTGCGTGGCACCGGCACCAACTAAGCCCTCGCTCGCTTAATCAAGATCATGAAAAAAGCGCCACCTGCTCACAGGTGGCGCTTTTCTCAAAAGCCCATACTGCAAACTTTGTACAAGGAAGGTTAGGCGCGGCCCCTTGCGCGTACTTCTTCCATGAGGTCGGTACGAACACCGGCCAAAATATCTTTTATCATGAGCTTTTGACGTTTTAACTGGCGCACATACCCTTCATTGGATGACGGCAGATTTTCCTCACGCTCAATGAGCGCGGATAGCAACGAATGTTTCCGTTGCAAAGATTCAAAGCGTTCTTGTGCAAGCATACGAAACTCCTCCTAAAGACGAATAAAGGTGGACCGATTTAATTCATGTGAATGAAAGGAGGTTAGCACACAAAATATGCACAAACCACCTGTTGTTGGAATTTTGTTTCCAACCGACTAACCCATTCTTTCATGGTGATTATTTAATTGTGCGGCGCGGCAGATTAAAAAAACGTTAAAACCTTCTGTAAAACCATAATGTCGCACAGCAGCAAAAAACGCCCGCTACAACGCAAAAGGCCGCCCTTTTGAGGGGGCGGCCAAAGCACTGCTTGGAATGTTTTGCATACAATCAAGGGTTTATGCAGAACTTGCAGGAAGCAATGGAGGTTACCGCCTACATATCTTCACACTAGCCGCGATTCCTTAATGGAAACTGAAGAAGGTTTTTATTTTGCGAAACCGTATTCATAAACCGCTGACAGACACCGAAAATCATGCAAAAATTCGCCCGGCTTCAACTTGAAATCAGGGCTGCCATGACATACGCATCTTACGCATCACAACAATCTCGCTTCTTCAAACGCCTCGCCTTCTGCGCGGCAACCATCGCCATTACCAGCAGCTTCGCGATCAGCCCTGCCATGGCGGCAACATTCAGCGTCACCAACACAAACGATGCGGGCGCAGGCAGCTTGCGTCAGGCCATATTCGATGCAAACGCCGCAGGCGGTACCGACACAATCAACTTCACGGCAGGCGCCGCAGGCACGATCACGCTTTCAAGCGGCCTGCCCGCCATTACAGGCAGCGTCACAATCAACGGCACGGGCAGCACGGGCGTGACGGTTGACGGCGCCAACACAAGCACGGTCTTTACCGTCAACACATTGGGTGGCGGAGCCATCACGGTCGATATCAGCAACCTGAACGTAGCCAACGGTCAGGCAACAGGTGCCAACGGCCAGAACGCCACAGGCAACCGTGATGGCGGCGGCGGTGGTGGTCTGGGTGCGGGCGGCGGTATTCTGGTGCTCGACAACGCAACGGTCAGTGTCTCGAACGTCACCTTCACAAACAACGCGGCTACGGGCGGCGCTGGCGGTGCGGGCGGTGCTAACGCGGGCGCCACCGGCAACGGCGGCACCAGCGGGGGCCTCAATGGCACGGCAGGCGTTACGGGGGGTGCCGCAGGCGGCGCACCAGCAGCAGGCACGGCGGGCTCCACGCTCGGCGAAGGCGGCTCGGGCGGTGGCGGCGGTGTCGGCGTTATTGGCGCGACCGGCGGCGCAGGCGCATTCGGCGCAGGTGGTGGCGGTACCGGTGGTAGCAACGTCGGCTTTTCCGGCGGTTCGGCTGGCGGCACCGAAGGTGGCACCGGCGGCTATGGGGTATCCAACGGCGGTGGCGGTGGTGGTGGTGGTGGCGCAGGTCTCGGC
>Ga0209066_10003057_pt1 | contig 19568 bp, 21 predicted proteins | sample All_14_2_FD_187198 | JGI IMG/M metagenome (GOLD analysis project Ga0209066, IMG submission 187198) | Freshwater microbial communities in response to fracking from Pennsylvania, USA - Allegheny Zone_MetaG_DW_15 (SPAdes) (version 2) ... | reverse complement strand
CCATGACGATTTTTCAAAGGCACACTGGCCCTCACCCCCTCATCCTCGCCGGACCTTCGGTCCGTCTCTCCCTCTCCCCTGAGGGGAGAGGGCAAGCGAGCCATGCGAGCGCGGGTGAGGGGGCCGGAGGTCAGTTCTCCTGTTGAACTCGCCCTGGGGCAGCCTATATGTTAAACCGATCTCAAGGTCGGGCATGGTTTGCTCGATCGGGGAAGGCTGAAGGCCGGTTGGGCAGGTGCCCCTCGGGTCCGGAGGAGCGGTTCATGTCAAAGGCCTATGAAAAAAATCCGGGCGCGAGCGGACTGACCATTGTCGATCCGGTCTGGGACCGTATTCGCGCCGAAGCGCAGGCGATGGCGGCAAGCGAGCCGATCCTGTCGGGCTTCCTGCATTCCACCATTCTCAATCATCGCGCTTTTGACGATGCGCTGGCGTTTCATCTCGCCCAGAAGCTTGGCAATGCCGATGTGCGCCCGATCCAGTTGCGCGAATTGCTCGACGAAGTGTTGCGCGCCGACCCCTCGATTGGTGAAGCCTATCGCGCCGACATCGTGGCCTATTATGACCGCGACCCGGCCTGCCACGCCTATATTCAGCCGCTTTTGTATTTCAAAGGCTTTCATGCGCTGCAAACCTATCGCGTGGCGCATTGGCTGTGGACACATGATCGCCGCGCCATGGCGCTTTTCCTGCAAAACCGCATGTCGGATCTTTTTGCGGTTGATATTCATCCGGCGGCCCGCATCGGCAAGGGTGTGTTCATCGATCATGCGACGGGCACCGTCATTGGCGAAACCGCCGTCGTCGAAGATGATGTGTCGATGCTGCATGGCGTGACGCTGGGCGGGACGGGCAAGGAAATCGGCGACCGTCACCCGAAGATCCGTCGCGGTGTTCTGATCAGTGTTGGCGCCAAGGTTCTCGGCAATATCGAGATCGGCGAATATAGCCGCATCGGCGCAGGCAGCGTGGTGCTTCATGCCGTGCCGGCCCATTGCACGGCCGTTGGCGTGCCCGCCAAGGTTGTCGGTTGCGCCGGTTGCGACCAGCCGAGCCATTCGATGGACCACATCATCCGCCCGGCGGAAGATGCCGAGATCAGCGACTGATCAGGGCAACCGATCCTTCAGCGCATAAAACAGCATGCCCGCGACCATGCCAGGATGGCGGAGCCATGTGCCGCCGGGGAAGGGAGGGGTATTGAGTGTTGCCAGACAATCAAAGCGTTCGGCTTGTCCGGCAATTGCTTCGGCGATGAGCTTGCCGCCAAGCGTCGCAATATTGATGCCCTGACCTGAATAACCATGGGCGAAAAGCATGTTGGGCGCGAGGCGGCCAAAATGCGGCATCCGCTTCAGCGTGATTGCCAATGTACCGCCCCAGGCATAATCGATTTTGACGCCTTCAAGCTGCGGGAAAACGCGCAGCATGGGTTTTGTCACGAATGCGGCGATGTCGCGCGGGAAGCGCGGCGAATAATTTTCGCCGCCGCCAAAGAGCAGGCGATGGTCGGCAGACATGCGGTAATAGTCGATGACGAACTTGGTATCCTGCACGGCGACATCATCGCGGATAAGGGCGCGCGCGCCATCTTCGCCCAAGGGTTCCGTGGCAATGATGAAATTGTTGATCGGCATGATGCGCCCGGCGACGCGGGGCTCAAGATTGCCGAGATAGCCATTACAGGCGAGCACGACATGATTGGCGCGAACCGTGCCGCTTGATGTCTTGATGATGGCGGGATCCGTGTGGCTCACTTCGATGACGCGTGAGGCTTCATGGATGCGGGCCCCTTTGAGGAGGGCTGCCTGCGCCAGACCACGAGCGTAATTCAGCGGATGGAGATGCGCGCCCTTCATGTCGAGCAGGCCACCATGATAGCGGTCGGTGTGCACCATCTCGCGCATTTCGTCGCGTTCGATATAGCGCATGTCGGCGCAATCATAGGTGCCGCGCATATGGTCGGCTTCCTCGCGCAGCCATGCGGCATCGCCCGCTTTCCAGGCGGCATGGAGCACACCGGGCTTCAAGTCACACTCGATGCCATAACGTGCGATGATATCCCTGACGGTGTCGACGCTATCGCAGGCCAAGGCCCATAGCCGCTGCGCCCATTCCGTTCCGAGCGTTGCTTCGAGCGTGCGCTGATCCTTGCGATGGCCGGTGCCGAGCTGGCCGCCATTGCGACCTGAGGCGCCCCAGCCGATTTTTTCAGCTTCGAGCACGACCACGTCATAGCCGCGCTCGCTCAGATGCAAGGCGCAGGAGAGGCCGGTATAGCCCGCGCCGACGATGCAGACATCCGCCCTTTGTCCGCCCGTGAGCGGGGGCAGGTCCGGCAAACCGTCACTGACTGTGGCGGCATAATAGGAGGGGGGGTAGGTCGGCTTTGACATAAGGCGCATGGGCGCACGTCACGCGATGGCGACGCGGCTTTCCTCCTGCTTGTCGGCGTGAATACTGCAAAGGTCCATGCAGGCTTCCCATGGCGCGCCATCGCGCACATCTTCCAGCGCCTCTTCATCTGCCCATTCGGTGCGGAAAACGACACGACCTTCGGCAGGATGTTCTTCAATGAGCGATGCGCGGAAACCCGGCGGGGGATTGCGATCCAGTTCGCGCTCTTTGTAGCCGCGAAGCTGGGAGACGATATGGTCGGGTTGTTTCGTCTTGAAGGTGACAATGAAGGCGAGCGCCATGGGTTCCTCGTTGCTTGACCCCGGTTTGTCGGGGCTTGTCATGATCCTGAAAGGTCGAGTGTGGTTCTTCTATAGCATGCCGGGACCGAGAGTTCCCGCTTTGCGCTTGGGCTGACTCGCGGCACAATGACCCCCTGGCAAAAATAATAAACAAGAAAAGGGAAGTGAAATGGGACGCATCTCGGGAAAAGTGGCACTGGTGACAGGCGCGGGCAAAGGCATTGGCGCGGCTTCCGCCAAACTCTATGCGCGCGAAGGCGCCAGGGTTTTGTGCACCGACCTTGATGTCGAGGCTGGTGAGGCGGTGGCAAGCGCGATAGTCGCGGCTGGCGGCGAGGCGCTCTTTATGCGTCATCAGGTGACAGATGAGGGCGATTGGGAAAAGGCCGTCGCCCTTGCCGTGCAAAAGTTTGGCGGGCTGCATGTGCTTCTCAACAATGCCGGTATCGCGCCTGCCGGATCGCCTGTCGAGAACATGACGCTGGAACAATGGCGTCATACGATTGCCGTTGATCTCGATAGCGTGTTTCTGGGCTGCAAGCATGGCGTGCGCGCCATCAAGGAAACGACGGCCAAAGGAGGACCCGGCGGCTCGATCATCAATGTCTCGTCCATTCTGGGCCTGGTCGGCAATGCCAATTCGGTTGACTACAATGCCGCCAAGGGCGGTGTGCGCCTGCTGTCGAAATGTGTCGCGCTGGAATGTGCGCAGGCTGGCTATCGCATTCGCGTCAATTCGCTGCATCCGGGCTATATCGACACGCCATTGGTGCGCAATGCGGTGGCGAACATGTCAGGTGGCGATCAGGCTGGCGCCAATGCCGTGATCGACATGCTGGTGATGGCGCATCCGATCGGTCGTCTGGGCGTGGCTGATGAAATTGCCAATGCGGCGCTGTTTCTGGCGAGCGACGAATCGAGCTTCATGACCGGGACGGAAATGGTCGTGGATGGTGGCTATACGGCGCGATAGGCGCAACACATTCAAAGACGCGAACTCAACTCGCTCGTTTTCTGATGGTCCGCGGGTGCCTCGCCTGTGTGCCAGGCAAGTGTGAGCACAGCTCCTGCGGTCAACAGGAGCGTGAACAGGACCAGCCATTTCAGTTTGCGTTGCGACATGGATCAGGCTCTCCCGAGGCGTCCGACAAGGCTGACACGACGGGTTCCCGTCGCCAACGGGACGAAGCGCCGCAGTCCCGTTTGCGCCGGAGGCTCTGAATGGTTAAAACACCGCTTGGACATTGGGTCGCGGAAGCGGCCCCTGACATGCGAGTGGGAGACATCCTTGGACAAGACCGAAATCAGACGCATCGAAGCCTATCTGCGCGATAAGTTTCGTCTGCCATCCATCACGGTCACGAAGCGCCCGCAGAAGGATGATTCCGCCGAAGTGAATATTGGCGATGAGTTTATTGGCGTGATCTTCCGCGACGAAGATGAGGGCGAGATTTCCTACGCCTTCAATATGGCCATTCTCGACATTGATCTTCCCGAGTGATGGCGCCCTGATCAGTCAGTGATCGAGCCGACAAGGTCGCTGGGCAGGCCTGGCACCTCGAAGCTGTTGATGAGCAGTTCAACAGTCTTGTCAATTTCACGCCATTGCGGCAGTTGCGAGCGCTTGTAGCGATAGACAAGCTCAAGCGTCGGCGTGAGCAGCATCGACCGGCTGCAATTCGGGCTATCAACCTCGACCGTGGCTTTTTCGCATATCAGGAGGATCATGTGGCCGTTGGCATCCGTGCCGACGAGCAGGTCCTGATTGCGATAGCCGGAATCATCGCGGAAATGGAAGCGATCAAGGTCTGCGGGGTCGCGCTCGGGCGTCGGCGAGACAAGATATTTCGAGTAGATATCCCTGAGCCTGCGATCAGCCGGCAGGGGGGTCGAGGTTTCGCGCAGCGAGAAATAGATGACCTGCGAATTGGGACCGTTATCGCTGAAGCTGGACTGACGCGCCATGCTGAAGGGATCGAAGCCCGGCAGCAGCGCATGCATGTCCATCCGCGTATGCGCACCACCACCGCGCTGGGCGGGATAGCGGGTGTAGTTTTCCGGGATCATGAAATGCGTGCCGGCGACAACCGTTTCGATCTTGCGGCTGTCGGCGCTGGCGCGCGGGTCCAGACCCAGGATCTCGTTGGGCGTCGGACCAAAATAGTAATAAAGGAAAAAGGCCGAGAAGGAGAGAACCCCCGCAATGACAAGGGCCGGGATGATCCAGGCGGGGCGTTCATGCACCAGTTCACCGCCAGACTGTTTGTTGCGCGCCACGTCTCATCCTTCCCATTGTCTCGCCGCCCTGATGGCGAGGCCTGCCATCTTATCCGGGCGATCCCTGTCAGCAAGCCGAATGGGCGGACTGTTTCGCTGTGGCACAGACCCGGCGCAAAGCGGCACGGGAGAGCCGGGTCTTGCGGCGACCGGATTTTCAGGCGCATCAAGTCACCATCAATAACATGCTGTAATTAAAAGAATATTTCCAAATCGTGGATTGGCGGTCATGGCCCGGGCAGGTGGTACGGCGCTTGCGGATAGGGTGGCATGACACATTTTGCCATTCGATCACTGTTTCTGGGCGGTCTTGTCCTGGGCCTTGTCGGCCACATGGACAATCCCTCTGCGCTCTTCGGCGAGAAGGCAGGCGCGATCCTGCGGGAAGCGGCGCTGCGCTGTTCGGCGGCGCGCGCCTCCTGCCAGATAGCCGGTATTGAACTCGGTGGCGATGGCCAGAGCGTGGCGGGGGCGTTGATTGCCGGTTCAAGCAAGGTCAAGGCAAGCGACATGCTGAAGGGTTTGCGGGTGCCGAAGGTTTTGACGCTTCTCGACGAGCGCGTTGTGCCGGAAACACTGGTCAATGCCGCGCATTCACAGCTGGGGCACTGGGCTGGAGATGCGACCAGAAAATTGATGTCATCGCGATCGGCATCAGCCGCGCGGGCACTGAACTAGACGAGGCAGGGGCGGGTTCATGTTTGAGTTAACGGTTTTTGCCATGACGGTTGCAACGGGGTTTGTTGCATCCGGTTTGACGGGGAGCTTCTATCGCCTTGTCACCAACAAGCCACCGAGCTTTGCCGTGGTGTCTGATTCAAGCATTGGGCTGCTGGTCGCAGTCTTCATGCTGATCTTTGCCGGGCCCCTGGTCATTTTGCGCAATGCGCTGCGGGCTCAGGTATTTGAAAATCGCCCACCGCTATGGCTCCTGCTCTCTGCCATGATTGCCATGCTGTGGAGCTTCCTGTCGGGCGAGCTGCTGCTCAGCATCATCCTGACACTCTGAGCGATCATCAGGCGCGGCGACGAATGCCGCGCGCCAGACTGCCAAAGAGCAAGGTGCCGATGCCTGCACCCAGCGCCCAGATCCAGTGAAAGGCGAGCAAGAACAGATTGCTCAAGGTCTTGAAGGCGCGAAGGCTGGTTTTGCCCGTCAGTTCGACAATCCCGCGCGTCTTACTGCCAAGCTTGCCACCCATTTTGGCGACATGCGCCAGATCATCCGTGTTGTCGACATATTTCAGCAGGCGGACGGACTCAGCCGGGCCGACCCCTTTTTCAAGCGCCGCCACATCGTCAATCACGGGCGCGATCTTGGCGAATGAAACCGAGCCCGCATAATTGGTGATGGCGCGACGTGTCGCGGCGCTGTCTGCCAGATCGACCGTGCGCAAGGTGCCACGGAGCTTTTCAAAATTGACGGCTTCACTGAGCAGGCGCGTCATGTTGCGCGCAAAGCGAACGGTGATGGTTCCGGCTTTCTCGGCCACTTTAAGCAAGGAGACACCGATGCGGGCAGGCAGTCCGCCGCCGCCTGTGGCAATCGTTGCCGTGGTGGCGGCCAGGCCGAGCACGGAAAGCCCCAATATCAGTTGCGAATAATCCTCGCCCGAGACCATCTTGCTGCCCTCGCGGCCAATGTCACGCACATCGCCGACAACGGTGAAGTCAGAGGTTATGGCGCCCATGAAGGAGGCCGTGTCACCACCCTCGCCCGTGACGAAGCCTTCAAAGAAACCGCCCGTGTTGCGCATAACCGTGCGGCTCAGGGTTTTTTCGGCGTCAAGGCGGCTCTGCGTGTCCGGATCAAGTTTCACAATCATGTAATGGGCGATGTCGGCATACATGATGGCGTCTTCATAGTCGCCAGCATCGAGCGCGGCATTGATGCGGCTGGCGAGGTCGTTGGCATTGGTCTTCTGCGCGAGTTCAGCCTTGATGAAGGGATCGACGGGGATCATGTCGTCCGTGACATAGGCGTCGAGAAGCCCGCGTTCATAAACGGCCATGAACCCCACGGGCAGAAGCAGAAGAAAGAGGATGAAAGCGATCAGTCGCATCATGTTACCCGCGCCCCCAGCGCTCTGAATGTCACCCGCCCCATGTCGCCGCCGATCTGCCCCGCGCGACGGATCAGGAAAGAGTGGTCTATTGCGGGTGCGAGCGCAACCTTGTGATCGCGTCCTGGTTCAGCCGCCGATGATGCCGCCGTTTTCTGCCGTGATGACGACGAGGGAGGGGCGTGGCGGCATGGCGGGTGAAAAATCAGGCCAGCGTGTGGCGGGCTTCTCAAAGCTCGACTCTGCTTCAAAGCCCGGGAAATTCTTGGTGCCGTCAGCGGCCGGATGCTGAACGGCAACGAAAAATGTCTTTGAATCAGGCGTGAAGCAGGGGCCGCACATTTCTGCGCCGACGGGGACACGGAAGAACATGCGGCCCGTGCCGCGTAAGGCGCCTGAGGTTTCAAGGGCGAAAATGCCATCGGCTGATTGAGTATTTTTAGACCATTTCGAGCCCTGATCAGTGGCAACCCACAGGCGGCCTTTGGCGTCCACAGCCAGATTGTCAGGATTGGCAAACCAGCCATTGGCAGATGTGGCGGCGTTCCACCCGGCCTCGGTGGCGGCGTCCGCCGGATTGCCGCATTGGACCAGCATGTCCCAGGCGAAATTCAGATTGGCGTGGTCATTGTCCTGCGGGGTGATTTCAACGATTTGACCCCAGAGGTTCTCGGCGCGCGTGTTGACGGCATCGAGCTTGTCGGCTGTGCGTTCATCATTGTTGGTGAGGGCAAGATAGACCTTGCCGGTTATCGGATCGGGTTGCACATCTTCGGGGCGATCGAGCGGTGTTGCCCCCAGGACATCGCCCGCCCGGCGTGCATCAATCAGGACATCGCCCTGGTCGGCGAAACCGTTTGTAGCGTCCAAACCGTTTTCACCGTGAATGAGGGCGCGCCAGACACCTGTTCCATCCGGCATGAACGTCGCGACATAAAGCGTGCCTTCGTCCAGCAAAGTCTGATTGGCGCTACGATCCGCCTTGTTGACCTTGTCAGTCGATACATACTTGTAGAGATATTCATTGGACTGATCATCGCCCATATAAATGACGAGGCGGCCATCGGCCGATTGAGTCGTTTCGGCGCCTTCATGCTTGAAGCGGCCCAGCGCCGTGCGCTTGATGGGAACGGATGTCGGATCGAGTACATCGACCTCGACAATCCAGCCGAAGCGATTGCATTCATGCGGCTCGGCATTCACATCGAAGCGTTTGTGATATTTGCCCCAGGGATATTTATTGGCCGGGATGCCCATGCGTTCCATGGAGGCTTTTTCCGGGCCTTCTTCTGCCGCGCCCATGAAGTACATGTTCACGTTTTCCTCGGCCATGAGATAGGTGCCCCAGGGCGTGATGCCGCCGGCGCAATTATTCACGGTGCCGATGACTTTGGTGCCTGTCGGGTCTTCGACGGTCTGCAGGCGCGGATGACCCGCGGCAGGGCCTGACAGGCCCATCTGCGTGTCGAGTGTGGTGATGCGGCGATTATACGGGCTCTCAAGGACATGCGCCCATTTGCCGTCTGCACCTTTGGCGATCTCGATGACGGAGCCGCCATGCGCCGCCATGGAAATTTCGACCTGTTCAAGGGTGAGCGCGTCCTTCAGCTCTTTGCCTTCAAGGCCGGGAAACATCAGATCGTCATTGGTGTATTCGTGGTTGATGCAAAGCAGGCCGCGATCACTGGCATCGGAGCCGAAGGGCAGGGGAACGAATCCGACATAATCATTGTTGTAGCCAAACTGAAGGCGCTGGGCGGCGGCCGACTGGTTCATGGGGTCAAAGGCTGGCGCGCTGGCGACCACGGGGTCACCCCAGCGCATCAGGATCGAGGCGACATAGCCCGGTGCGACATGGTGGGTTTCATCGACGCCATGGGCAATCTCTTCAAAGGTGAAGGAAGATGTGCCCGCAGGCGCGGATTTTGCCGTTTCGTCCTTTTGCTTGTCGTCGCAGGCGGCGAGCGCCATGAGGCTCGTCGAGGCGCCAAGCATGAGGCCGGTTGTGCCCAGGCCGGACAAAACCGCGCGGCGCGACAGGCGCATCTGCCAGACATCGCGCAGGCTGGGACTCGTCGGACGAGATACGGTCGCATTGTCAGCGGATTCGAGGTCCTGCGCGAAGGAGGGGCGTTTGGTCATGACTGGTTACCGCTGTCTCATGTTTGAGCTGGGCTTGGGGCCGGGGCATTTATCCCCGGTCTTTCAACAGGAGATTATAGTCAAGGGTTAACAGGCGGATGACAACTGTTGCAGAGCCTCGTTTCAAAGGGCAGAGCGTGGCATAGTCCCTTATCGCTATTGATAAGGTTTGAAGATCGGGAGAGACGAGGAATGGCACTTTATGCATTGGGCGATATTCGCCCCCAATTGCCGCACGAGGGCGACTACTGGATTGCCCCTTCGGCGCATGTGATGGGCAATGTGAAGCTCGAAAAAAATGCCAGTGTCTGGTGGGGGGCGGTGCTGCGCGGCGACAATGACCTGATCACGGTCGGCGAAAACTCCAATGTGCAGGATGGTTCGGTGTTTCATACCGATCCGGGTTCGCCCCTGACGATCGGGAAAAATGTGACCATCGGCCATATGGTCATGCTGCATGGCTGCACGATTGGCGATGACACGCTGATCGGCATTGGCAGCACGATCCTGAACAACACCAAAATCGGGCGTGGCTGTATCATCGGCGCGCATACGCTGATTGCCGAGGGAAAAGAGATTCCCGACTTCTCCATGGTTCTTGGCTCACCGGGGCGCGTTGTCAAAACGCTGCCGGAAGACACCATCGCCATGCTGCGATTTTCGGCGACACATTATGTCGAAAACTGGAAGCGCTTTTCCAAAGACCTCAAACAGATCGGTTGACAGGTAACGCGTTGCGTCAGGTTTTCCGTTTCACAGCTCTCCTGATCCTCCTGCTTGGCGGGGCGTTTTCACCTGCGCGCTCGGCGAGCCTTGATGGACGTTATCAAGGCATTGCCGACGGGGCGGGGATGAGCCTGAGCCTGGAAGAGCTTGATGGCCGCGTGGTCGGCAAACTTGTCATGGTCGAAGGCGAGGCGCTGGCGCTGAATGGCGAGCGTTCCGCCAAAGGCGCGCAAGGTTCGCTGCGCATCAAGGGCGCGGCGAGCGACAGCGCGTTTTTCCTGCTTGAAGAGCGCCCACGCGGCGTGCAAATCCTGATCATGCCCGCGCGTGATGACGGCACACCTGACGCCGCTGCCGGGCGGCAATATTCCCTGCTGCGAGAAGGCGTTGGCGTCAATGTACCGTTGCCGGGCAATGCGAACGCAATACCCGCGCCGGACAAGCCTGTCGATGTGATTGCCTTTATTGATGGCTATCGAAACTGGTCGCCACGTGATGGGGCGAGACTCTATGCAACGCTGGATGATCAGTCGCGCGGCGTGATGCTGCTGTTTGATTTTGCCAGTGCCGACATTTTGTGGCGCCTGTGTGAAGCGCAATCCACAGGTGAGGTGCCTGCAAAGGTCCTGCATGAGGCGCTGGAACGGCAGCAGACGGATTGTGCGCAATTCTTGCCCATTGCCAAGGCGGCTCAGAAAAGCAGCCTCTATCCGGAGTTTTTGCGCCGCGCCCGTTTTCAGATGGAGCTGGTTCGGGCGACGGTGCTTTGTCATCGCGGGCAATCGCCAGCGGATAAATGTAATGACGTGGCGGCACTGACAACGCCCCTGATCCTGCGCTGGCGCAAGGCCATGGCGATCATGCAGGAAATATCCGGTGGTACGCCGGAGGTCGAATCCGAAGCGCGTGTGAAGGATGCGCTGATCGGGTCACCACCATTGCGGCAATCTTTGGATGAGAAGGCGCCCGCCAGATTGTCGCAAGAAACAGATCCGGCGAGTGGCCCATCGCGTCGCGTGCCACTCGCCAGACCCAGGCATTAGCTCAGTTGATTGAAACGAGCATGATCTCGAAGGTGAGATCTTCGCCCGCGAGCGGGTGGTTGCCATCAAGGCGAACCATCTGATCATCCAACGCGGTGATGACGAGCGGGATTTCCTGTCCCTGTTCGCCACGCGCGGTGAGTTGCATGCCGAGTTCGAGCGGCATCTCCGGCGGAAGTTCCGTGCGCGGAACATCCTGTACCATTCGCGGATCATGCGCGCCATAAGCCTCGATGCAGGGAATGGTGAAGGTCTTGCTGTCGCCTTCATTCATGCCGAGAATTGCCGACTCAAACCCGGGAATGACCGATTGTGAGCCGAGAGCAAATTCGAGCGGGCTTGAATCGCGGCTGCTGTCGAAGACAGAACCATCGCTCAGTGTGCCGGTATAATGAATTTTGACGGTGTCGCCGCTTGTCGCTGCCACGAAAGTGCCTTTCTGCGCGCCCTTGCGGAACCTATGCGCTGTTCAGGTGAAAATAAAAAGGGCCTTCAGGCATGTGCCGGAAGACCCCCTTGAGCTGATAAATGCCCGGGACAAAGCAGAGCGTAACAGGGGCGGGAGCAGGTTTCCACCCCGACGCAGTGCGATTGAATCAGAAGTGGCGGCGCCAGACCCGACGCATTTTTGCTTCCGTTTCGGGACCGAGCGTGGTCCAGGCGGCACGGTCACGTGTGGCATCAACCACGACAATGCTGTCGGTCTTGCCGATATGACGTGAGAGATCGTTGAGCAGCATCGTGGCCGTTGCATCCGCATTGAGGCACCAGACATTCGGCGCGAGCTTGTAGGCCGGGCCTGACGACATGATGGCCTGTTCAAGCTGACCGGCATAGCGGCTCTTGATATCGGTTACGACGACGAAATTCGATGAGTCGGGTTGCTTGCGACGGTCAACCTGGCCTTTGGCCGAGCCATAACGGCGCTCCGGCGCGTCGCTTTCGGCTGTGGTCGTGGGACCGACGGGCGTTGGCTCCTCATTCAGGCTTTCCAGCTGCGTGTCGAGTGACGGGGCCGGTGCCTGGCGCGTCGAGGATGAAATGAGGGCCTGAAGCTGCGCGACTTCACGCGACACGTCTTCAGCGACGGGCTTGTGGGCCGGTGTCTCGACGGTTTTCAAGGCTGCCCCCTCCGTTGGCGCGGTGGTTTGTGCGACGGGGGCGGCGCGACCGAAATATTCAAAGAAGGCGGGCGTGTTTTCGGCATATTGCCACATGATCGCGCCAGCGGGTGTGCCCTCAGGCGCAATCAGGCTATGGGCGGCAACGCGACCTTCCCGGATGTAGGCGGCCATGGCCTCGTATGAATAGGGGCCATAGATGCGATCATTATATTTCAACACCCAACGCGACATGGCGCGTGGACCAGGCTGGGCGAAGCCTGAGGCTTCCCCCGACTGGTGAAGGGTGTCGTCCGATATTTTCTGCTCTTGTGCCGGTGACATGTTTCAGCGCATTCGCATTGTTTGCCGGGGCAGGATGCCGACCGACGAAAAAATTCCGATTTCCTGAGAATAGATGGCTTTGGTTACCGAAACGTCAAAATCGGGATGAATTGCCAGTCATGTCTGGAGACTTGTTCACAACGTCTCAAACGGGCACATTTCGAACCTTAAACCGGCAGTCCGCATAAAAAGGAGACCATAATGGACAGACAGTTTTGCAAAGTGACGCGTGAGGGCCATGTGCTCATCGTGACAATGAACCGTCCCGAGCGCATGAATGCCCTGCATCCCCCTGCGAATTTCGAGCTTGAGCAGGTGTTCGACGACTTTGCCGCCGATGATGATCTGTGGATTGCCATTATCACGGGCGAGGGTGATCGCGCCTTTTCGGCGGGCAATGATTTGCGCTATCAGGCCGAGGGCAACAAGATCGAGATACCGAAAACCGGCTTTGCCGGGCTGACGGCGCGCTTCAACTGCAACAAGCCGCTGATTGCTGCCGTGAATGGCATGGCGATGGGGGGCGGTTTTGAAATCGCGCTGGCATGCGACATCATTATTGCCGCCGACAGTGCCGTGTTTGCGCTGCCTGAGCCGCGCGTGGGATTGGCGGCGCTGGCCGGCGGTCTGCATCGTCTGACGCGTCAAATCCCGCTCAAGCAGGCCATGGGCATGATCCTGACTGGACGTCGTGTCGGCGCGGCAGAAGGCCAGACCCTTGGCTTTGTCAATGAAGTGGTGCCGCAGGCCGAGCTGATGGCGGCGGCGCGGCGCTGGGCTGATTTGATGCTTGAATGCTCGCCCATGTCGCTGCGGGCGTCGAAGGAAGCGGTTCGCGAAGGAATGGACAAGGCAACATTCGCGGAGGCCTATTCAACGCCATATGAGGCCGTGAAAGCCCTGTTTCGCAGTCAGGATCTCATTGAAGGGCCGACGGCCTTTGCCCAGAAGCGCAAGCCGAACTGGACGGGCAAGTAAGTCAAACCATGGCCCCCTCTCAATGCCAACCGGCCCTGCCGCGGATTACGACAGGACCGGCCTCGACAGGACCGGACCCTAAGGGGGGGCGAGGGGCTCGGTCGGGGGGGCGGTGACGCGCGGGGTGGAACCCGCGCGTCAATTCGGCATTGCGCGATCACTTGTTGAGAGAGGAAGTCTCTCCGACCATCTGTGCTGGACGCAGTTCCGTCAGGGTCCGGTTTTTCAGTGCCTTGTTGGCGAGAGCCGCGGTGACGAAGGGTGCGATGGTGCCCACTGGCGGCAGCGGCTGCATGGCGATGTGACGAAAGCTGCGTTTGTCGAGATTGACCCAGATATAGGGCCGTTCACGCGACTGGCGTTTGACCCAGGTGTATGGCGTATCTACCCAGGCCACGATCTGCCAGTTCTTGTTGTCGAGGATATATTCGCCCTTATCCGTCTCGACGACGAGTACGGCATGGCCTTCGCCGTTCCATTCGCGCACCACTGTGATCAGCAAGCTGTCGGCAGGCCAGCCGCGATCTATCAGAAGCTTCTGCTTGAGCATGGCCAGATCTTCGCAATCACCGCCCTGGGCACCGGCTACCGCCCACCATTCCGCGCGCTGATAAAGCTCATCATCCTCGCGCTGGGGTATGTTGCGATTGACATATTCATTCACTTCGTTGAGTTGCGACCAGCGCTCAGCGGTGAGTTCGGGATTTACGGGCCGATCATTGCCACCGGCGCATTGCTCGGCATTGCGCAGGCAATAGCCGATATAGCCGATGGGCGGCACGACCTGCTGGCCGACAGGCATGGCCTCTGACATATGCTGCAACAGTGCCGGATCATTGTTCATTGCCAGCGGTGACAAGGAGGTTGTGCCGCCAGTGACGGCGCATCCACCCAGAGCGGAGACGAGAAGAACTGCCCCAATGATTTTGCCGTACCACATTTCTGTCCACCCAGATATTCAACTCTGTGATGTAGAAGGTGGCAGGCAGAAGTGAGGGTGCCTTTAAACGAGGTGGTCCAATTTTATTTGAATTAGCACCAGCTTTGAGACGAGTTTACCTAAAACTTTAACGGCTCGAATTTGAAGGAGTACGTAACGTTTTCTTCATCAAGCAAGTGCCGTGAAAGTCTCGATTTTTCGCGTGCTGATGGTTTGCCGATTGCACCAGTTCATTCAGAATGGTCACGATTTCTGCGCTTAAATTGGCGCATAATTTTTTTTGATCCCGGCCTTCGGACCAAAGAAAAATCGCCAGATCGGGGATCTGGCGACTCGAAATCTCTCAGGTGGTGGCGCGTTGTTCAGCCGAAGGGGCGCGAAAGGGCGCTGGCGCGTTCGGGAATTTCCGTAAATTCGATGGCGATGCCTTCGATCGTATGGCGCACGATGCGGCCTTTCATGCGGCCAATCGAAACATTGGTGCCAAGCGGTGGCTTGATTTCCGTGGCGACATTGGCGCCGCCGAGCGACATGTCAACGATACGGCAGGGCGCCGTGCGACCATCGGGCAGGGTCACGACCGAGCCTTCCTCAATGCCCGCCTCTTTTGGCGCATAGCGCGGAAAGGCGCGCTTGGCCGCGATATCCTCCGGCGATTGCCCCCTGGCGATGGAATCAAGTTTGGCCTGCAAGCGCTCACGGCGCGGTCCGCTGATTGCCGTGGCAATGGCAAAGCCACCGTCGAATGATCGGGCGACAACGCCTTCAAAGCGGCCAAAATCTTCGAGATAGATGATGATGTTGTCGCCAATGCTGACGAGCACGTCGCTATTGAGCGCGATGCCGCCAAGCGACATGTCCCGGATCGAGCATTCATGCTCGGTTCCATCGGTCGCCAAGAAGCGCCCTTTCGCAGAAACTGCGATTCGGGGATGCTGGCGGCGTTCGTGACCCTCAGGCTGCATATTTTCGACCGATGGCTGGCTTTGTGTCATGGCGTGAGCAATTCGTCATTTCCAGAGACTCACAATAGCGCTCACAAGGTTAATGAATGTCTACTTTCCAATGCCCGTAAAACAGAAATTTCTCCAATCTGGTGGACGGGTGAGGGAGGGGCAGGGCATACACTTGCAAAATTGACGCTTGCGTCATGATTTTGGATTGCCGAGAATGAGCCGCATCAGATCATGAGGTGGCGGGCTTTCCTGTTTTTGACAGAACAGCGTGATTGCATCGGACCCGTAACAAAAACGATAACCGGATCTGTTAAGGTCCAGGAGTACACATGAGCAGCTTTGATTACATCATCATTGGCGCTGGCAGCGCCGGGTGCGTATTGGCGAACCGTCTGTCGGAAAATCCCGCCAACAAGGTTCTGTTGCTGGAAGCTGGCGGCAAAGACAAGAACTTCATGATCCATATGCCTGCGGGTCTGGCGAGCCTGATCGGCGGCGGCAAGGAAAACTGGTGCTACGAAACCGAAGGCCAGCCGCATATGAACAACCGGCGCCTGTTCTGGCCGCGCGGCAAGGTATTGGGCGGCTCCTCGTCGATCAATGGCATGATCTATATTCGCGGCCATGCGCGCGACTATGACATGTGGCGTCAGATGGGTCTGGAAGGCTGGGGTTTTGGCGATGTGCTGCCCTATTTCCGGCGCTCCGAAGGCAACGAGAACGGCAATAGCGCCTTTCATGGCGGTGAAGGTCCGCTCGGTGTCACCAATGTACGCAAAACAAATGTGCTGTTTGATGCCTTCGTTGAAGCCGGCAAGCAGGCGGGTCATGCCTATACGGATGACTTCAATGGTCCCCAGCAAGAAGGTGTGGGCCCTTACCAGCTCACCATCAAGGACGGCAAGCGTTGCAGTGCGGCTGTCGGCTATCTCGTGCCAGCCCTTTCACGCGACAATCTTTCCGTTGAAGTCGAGGCGCTGACCTCGCGTGTTCTCTTTGAAGGCAAAAAGGCCGTTGGCGTTGAATATGTGCAGGGTGGTGTCACCAAGACGGTGCGCGCCAGCCGCGAGGTCATCATTTCGGGCGGCGCCGTGAATTCGCCGCAGGTGTTGATGCTGTCGGGCATTGGCGATGGCGACTATCTGAAGAAATTCGGCATTGATGTCGTCGCCCATCTGCCCGGTGTCGGCCAGAACCTGCAGGACCATCTTGATGCGGCCGTGATTTATGAATGCAAGCTGCCGATCACGCTGCACAGCCAGACAAATCCGTTCCGTCAGATTTTGACGGGGATGCAATACGTCTTCTTCAAGTCGGGTCTGGCAGCTTCCAACGGTCTTGAATCGGGTGCTTTCCTGAAAACACGCTCGGAACTTGAAGTGCCTGATATTCAGCTGCATTTCGTGGCCGCCATGATGCGTGACCATGCGCGCATGAAGTCGGATCGCCATGGCTTCACGATCCATATCTGCCAGCTGCGCCCGGAAAGCCGCGGCTTTATCGGTCTCAAGAGTCCAAAGCCTGGCGACCATGCCTTGATTCAGCCGAACTATCTGGCGGCTGAATATGATCGCAAGGTGATGCGTGATGGCACGCGCATGGTGCGCAACATCATCGGCCAGCGGGCGATGGACGTTTATCGCGGGCCGGAAGTCTGGCCGGGTGCCGACAAGCAGAGCGATGCCGAAATTGATGGCTGGATCCGCGAGACCGCCGAGACGATCTACCACCCCGTGGGCACGGCCAAGATGGGTGTTGACCCGATGGCGGTTGTTGACGCGCGTTGCCGCGTGCATGGCATTGAAGGCTTGCGCGTGGTGGACGCGTCAGTCATGCCGACCCTTGTGGGTGGCAATACCAACGCGCCGACCATCATGATCGCCGAGAAGATTTCGGATGATATTCTGGGACGCGCAGCGCTGCCGTCGGAAAATGTCACGATCGCCGAAGATCGCGTTGGCGCCGCTGCTTAAGCGGCGCCCGCGAGGGCGTTATTTGTGATCTTCCGTGCGGTGGATCGCTGATTTGACGAGCCGCAGATAAGAACGCTCCGAACGCATGGGCGGGCGGCGCATCGCCATATTGGCAATGGTGCCTGACGCAATGACGGGTGGTTTTTCGCGCATGATGCGACGGGCCACCGATTCAGCCTTGTATTCGCGCTTTGGCATTTTTTCCGGATTGAGAATCTGGAGACGGTCGATCCATTGGCGTGCCAGAAGATGGTCGCCGATCCAGGCATGCTGTTCGGCGGGAACGGCCGCGCCGAGAATACGTGCGATGGCCCCATTTTCGGCGGCAAGCGGCATCAGGATCATTTCGAAGGCCGCTTCACGCTGCTGGCTTGTGGCAGCGGTATATTCGACGATGGCGATGTTGGCGGCACCGGTCACGTCTTCCAGCGCGTGCTTGATATTGTCGAGACAATCATCCTGCCACATGGAGAGAATGTTGTGGCCGCGGAACTCCATGCCGTAGGCACTGCACAGGCCGGTTCCTGCCAGACGGAAGGCATAGGACCAATCGTCCTGTCGCTCCAGAATGAACACATAGGGCAGGAGGCGCTTGATATCGCCGGGCTCGATTTCGCTGCGCTTGGGCGCGAGACGGCCAGCGCGCATGGCGTTCCAGTAATCAAACAGCGCCTGATTTGTCTTGTGTTTCATGCCCGTCACGTCCCCTGCCGCAATCAACTGTTGCCGTAAGCGCTGCCGGGTCGAGCGCTCGCCCGCGTCTGCCCGGTGGCTGAGGCCCGATGGTCTGTACCGTTTCGGGCCTTGTCCTTTACCTGTCGTCCCGCTTTGGCTGTGGCGTATCGATCCGATACGGGGATGAGCGCGTCGCCTTGCGGTTATCATGGCTGGAGCAGAAAGCGTGCCAGATGTTAATGGCAGTTATGCGAAATCATTGTCACAGTCTCATTTCTGTACAAATTAATTCAATTAAAACAGTACGTTATATTTTTTTCGCTGACAATTTCAAGCGCATTAAAACGTTAATTTTCCATCCGCCGCGTTGTGGCGCAAGGTTTGCGAGGGAGGTAATGGCTCAGGATTAGTCACTCTCGCATGTACCATGCGCGAATTTGCTGCGGCACATCTTTCGCATTGTGGGAGCGGGAGTCCCTGATTTTAGCAGGACAGCGTGCCCAATTGGGGCCGGGAGTGTCACGATGAAACAGTTTTCAAAATATCTGGCAGGCGCATCGGTTGCCGTCGTGTTGGGCGCGGGGCTTTTTGCCTTTGCGGGCATGACCCCGGCCTATGCGGGCAGCAGCGGTTGCGACACAGGATGTCAGCCGCCTCCACCCCCGCCCGCCGATGATTGCGGCTGTGATGGTGGCGGTCACGATGACGGCGGCGGCGACGGCGACAGTCATGGTCATGGTGGCGGCAGCGGCAGCAACTCCAACGCCAATACGAACATCAACAAGAACACCAACATCAATGACAACACCAACACAAATAACAACACGAACAACAACACGAACAACAACACCAACACGAACAACAACAATGTCGAAGTGAACAACGAGATCAATATTGACGTCACTGTTGATGCGAGCAGCAGCTCGAACAGCGATAGCAGCAGCAACAGTTCATCGTCCTCTTCAGCGCAGGCGGCCGCAGATGCAGCGGCGCAGAGCCAGGTCAGCAATGCGACCAGCACATCCTCGCGTCGCAATGCGTTGTTTGGCGATGAAGTTCGTGGTGCGGGTGGCACGGTCTATCAGGCGCCGCGTCCCCAGATTTCGATGGGACCGATTGTTGTTGTGGAGCGTCAGAGCAAACGTGGCCTGCGGCCTGTGAAGGGCGTCTGCCTTGATGCCAAAGGCGGTGAAGATACGGCGTTTCTGTCGGTTGACGACAAGCGCGTCGATATCAGCAAGGGCCGTGGCGAGCTGATGTATTGCCGTTCCGGCGAAACGCTGGTCGCGACGGTTGGCGTGATGACGCAAGATGATGGCGCGGCGCCCGATTATACGGGTGGCTATGTCATTGAATGTCAGGATGGCGAAACGCTGAACTATGGCGACGAGGGCCGACTGGCCTGTGTGGCGGGCGGACGTCATGCCGCCGGTGCCTCGCGGGCACATGGTCTGGCTGGCGGTCGCTATGCCGAGCTGTTCCTGACCAAGGAAAGCATTGAGGAGAGCGCCTCTGCCGTCACCTATGCGGGCGCGACGACCTTTAGTGGCGGTGTCGGCTACTGATCCGGTCAACAGGGCTGATTGAACGGGGAGGGCGAAAGCTCTCCCCGTTTTTGTTTTGTCGCAGCCTCAGACGCGTTCCAGCCGAT
>Ga0209066_10003056_pt1 | contig 19572 bp, 14 predicted proteins | sample All_14_2_FD_187198 | JGI IMG/M metagenome (GOLD analysis project Ga0209066, IMG submission 187198) | Freshwater microbial communities in response to fracking from Pennsylvania, USA - Allegheny Zone_MetaG_DW_15 (SPAdes) (version 2) ... | reverse complement strand
CGGTGCAGGTTGGCGCCGGAGATCTTCTTGATGCGGCTGAGGTCCTTGCGCTCGATGGGGCCGAACTTGGCGAAGTCGACCTTGGGCCACGGCAGCAGGCCGGGGAAGGCCTCGCCACCACCGGCCGAGGCGGCGGGCGCACTGGCCTTTTGCGCAGCGGTCTGCACGGCACCCGCCATCACGCCCTTGACGAAGCCCTGCACGTCATCTTGCGTGATGCGGCCCTTGGGGCCGGAGCCCTTCACCTCGGCCAGCGGCACGCCCAGTTCACGGGCGAAGCGGCGGATCGAGGGCGAGGCGTGCGGCAGGTTGCTTTGTGGTGCAGTAGGCTCGTGCGGTGGCAGGGCTGCGGTGGGTGAAGTGCGAGCGCCACCCTCACCCCTGCCCTCTCCCGCCCCGGCGGGAGAGGGAGCCACCCCCACCGCCGGCTCACTCCCTCTCCCGCTTGCGGGAGAGGGTTGGGGTGAGGGTGTGGCCACGCCCGCGGCCGCGGCCGCCTGCAGGATCGCCACCAAGCTGCCCTTGCTGACCTTGTCACCGATCTTGACCTTCAGCTCCAGCACCGTACCGGCATGCGACGACGGGATCTCCATCGAGGCCTTGTCGCTCTCCACCGTGATCAGGCTTTGCTCGGCAGCCACGGTGTCGCCGGGCTTGACCAGCAGTTCGATCACGGCCACTTCGGCGAAATCGCCGATGTCTGGCACGAACACATCTACCGGACCGGCGGCAACTGGCGCGGCGGCAGGCGCTGCCACCGGCGCTGGCGCGGCAGGGACCGGAGCGGCCGCCGCAGCAGGTGCCGGCGCAGACGCGGCGGCTTCGCCCGCCACGTCCAGCAGCAGCACCAGCGAGCCTTCCTTCACCTTGTCGCCGATCTTGACCTTCAGCTCTTTCACCACACCGCCATGCGAGCTGGGGATTTCCATCGAGGCCTTGTCAGACTCCACCGTGATGAGGCTTTGCTCGGCCTTCACGGTATCGCCGGGCTGCACCAGCAGTTCGATGATCGCGACTTCGCTGAAGTCCCCGATGTCGGGGACTTTGACTTCTACGATTGCCATTTGTTGTCTCCGCGCCTCAGGCGTACAGCGGGTTGATCTTGTCGGTGTTGATGCCGTACTTGGCAATCGCTTCAGCCACCTTGGTGGCAGGCACCGTGCCCTCATCGGCCAGCGCCTTCAGCGCTGCCACCACGATGTAGTGGCGGTTGATCTCGAAGTGCTCGCGCAGCTTGCTGCGGAAATCGCTGCGGCCAAAGCCGTCGGTGCCCAACACCTTGTAAGTGCGGCCCTTGGGAATGAAGGCGCGGATCTGCTCGGCGTAGTTCTTCATGTAGTCGGTCGAGGCAATCACCGGGCCGCCGTGGGGCAGCAGCTGTTCGGTGACGAACGCCAGCTTGGCAGCCTCGGTGGGGTGCAGCAGGTTCCAGCGCTCGCAGTCCTGGCCGTCGCGGGCCAGTTCGTTGAAGCTGGGGCAGCTCCACACGTTGGCGGCCACGCCCCAGTCCTGCTCCAGCAGCTGCTTGGCAAACTGCGATTCGCGCAGGATGGTGCCCGAGCCCAGCAGGTTCACGCGGGGCGTCTTCTTGGCACCTTCCTCCAGCAGGTACATGCCCTTGATGATCTGCTCCTCGGTGCCAGGCTTGTGGCCGGGCATGGGGTAGTTCTCGTTCAGCAGGGTGATGTAGTAGTAGACGTTTTCCTGCTTCTCGACCATGCGCTTCAAGCCGTGCTGCATGATCACCGCCACTTCGTGCGCGAAGGTGGGGTCGTAGCTGACACAGTTGGGGATGGTGCCGGCCAGGATGTGGCTGTGGCCGTCTTCGTGCTGCAGGCCTTCGCCGTTGAGCGTGGTACGCCCCGAGGTGCCGCCCAGCAGGAAGCCGCGGGCCTGCATGTCGCCGGCGGCCCAGGCCAGGTCACCGATGCGCTGGAAGCCGAACATCGAGTAGTAGACGAAGAACGGGATCATGATCCGGTTGTTCGTCGAGTAGGAAGTGGCCGCAGCAATCCAGCTGGCCATGCCGCCGGCTTCGTTGATGCCTTCCTGCAGCACCTGGCCGGCCTTGTCTTCGCGGTAGTACATCACCTGGTCTTTGTCGACCGGGGTGTAGTTCTGGCCCGCGGGGTTGTAGATGCCGATCTGGCGGAACAGGCCTTCCATGCCGAAGGTACGGGCCTCGTCCACCAGGATGGGCACCACGCGCGGGCCCAGCGCCTTGTCACGCAGCAGCGTGGTCAGGAAGCGCACATAGGCCTGGGTGGTGCTGATCTCGCGGCCTTCGGCGGTGGGGTCGAGCACGGCCTGGAAGGTGTCCAGCGACGGCACGGTGAACTGCTCTTCGGCCTTGGGGCGGCGCTGCGGCAGGTAACCGCCCAGGGCCTTGCGGCGCTCGTGCAGGTACTTCATCTCCGGCGTGTCGTCAGCCGGGCGGTAGAACGGGATGCCCTTAGCCAGTTGCTCGTCGGTGATGGGGATGTTGAAGCGGTCGCGCATCCCCTTGATGTCTTCGTCGGTGAGCTTCTTGGCCTGGTGGGCGGTGTTCTTGCCCTCGGCGGCCTTGCCCATGCCGTAGCCCTTGACCGTCTTGATCAGCATGACGGTGGGCTGGCCCGCGGTGGTGACGGCGCGGTGGTAGGCGGCATATACCTTCTGCGGGTCATGGCCACCGCGGTTCAGGCGCCAGATGTCGTCGTCGTTCATCTTGGCCACCAGCTCCAGCGTGCGCGGGTCGCGGCCGAAGAAGTGCTTGCGCACGAAGGCACCATCATTGGCCTTCATGGCCTGATAGTCGCCGTCGAGCGTGTCCATCATCAGCTTGCGCAGGGCGCCATCCTTGTCGCGCGCCAGCAGCGGGTCCCAGTACGAGCCCCACAGCAGCTTGATGACGTTCCAGCCGGCGCCACGGAACTCGCCTTCAAGCTCTTGCACGATCTTGCCGTTGCCGCGCACCGGGCCGTCCAGGCGCTGCAGGTTGCAGTTGACGATGAAGATCAGGTTGTCGAGCTTCTCGCGCGCGGCCAGGCCGATGGCACCCAGCGATTCGGGCTCGTCCATCTCGCCGTCGCCGCAGAACACCCACACCTTGCGCTTGCTGGTATCGGCAATGCCGCGGGCATGCAGGTACTTCAGGAAGCGGGCCTGGTAGATGGCCATCAAGGGGCCCAGGCCCATCGAGACGGTGGGGAACTGCCAGAACTCGGGCATCAGCTTGGGATGCGGGTAGCTGGACAGGCCCTTGCCATCGACTTCCTGGCGGAAGCTCAGCAGCTGCGCTTCGTTGATGCGGCCTTCCATGTAGGCGCGGGCGTAGATACCGGGCGCGCTGTGGCCCTGGATGTAGAGCAGGTCGCCGCCGTGGATGCCGTCGTCGGCATGCCAGAAGTGGTTGAAGCCGGCACCGAACATCGTGGCCACCGAGGCAAACGAGCTGATGTGGCCGCCCAGGTCACCCCCATCGGCCGGGTCCAGCCGGTTGGCCTTCACCACCATGGCCATGGCGTTCCAGCGCATGTAGGCACGCAGGCGCTCTTCGATTTCCAGGTTGCCGGGGCAGCGCTCTTCCTGGTCGGTGGGGATGGTGTTGACGTAGGCGGTGTTGGCCGAAAACGGCACGTCGATGCCGGCCTGGCGGGCCTGGTCAATCAGTTGTTCGAGCAGGAAGTGGGCGCGATCACCCCCTTCGGCGCCAATGACGGCGGACAACGCGTCCAGCCATTCACGGGTTTCCTGAGGGTCCTGGTCGTTCGCAGCGGCGACCGGGCGCGATTCGGGTATGGCGGACATGTGTCGTCTCCTGGATTAAACGGTGGCCGGGCGCGCGAGCGGCGCGCTCCGGCAGCGCGGCGCGAGTCTCGCACAACTTTGCGGAAATTTCAAATAGTGACTATGCTTTTCATATTGTGAACTTGCTGGCAATGCCATGATCTTCGGCCTGTCGGCCCCGCGCCGCCACCGATAATTCCCGCATGTCCTTGCCCCCCCTCCGTCCCGGCAACCGCACGGTGCCTGCCGGCATGCCGAGAGTGCTGTGGTCCTGGTGGCGGCGGCTTCCGCCGCAGCGCCAGGATCGTGTCGCCACCGCCGCGCCGCTGATGTCGGTGCTGCTGTTCCTCACGGTCATCGTTGCGGCGTTCTGGTACCTGCGCAATGAAGAGGTCGATCGCGAGCTGGAATCGGTCAAGCGCGACACCGAGTTGGTGCAGCAGCAGATCCGCCTGCGCCTGATCGACAACCAGGACCAGCTCACCCGCATGGCGCGCGAGGTCACCGCTAAAGGCGGCGACCGCGAATCGTTCTATGCCCGCAGTGAAGCGTTGATGCGCGGGCGCCAGGAGATCGTCGCCCTCTCCTGGCTTGACGGCTCGCGCCAGCTGCTGGCCCGTCAGGCCGTGCCCGACCGCCTGCTGCCGCTGCCGCGCACCACCGGCGCCGCAGCGTCATCGGCCGACCTGGTGGAAGAAGAAGGCCGGCTGGCCTTCAACGACGCGCGCGACCTGCGCACTGCCGTCTACGCCAAGCCGCTGCCCAACCCCGACGGCACGGTGACGCTGGCGCTGTACCTGCCCATCCAGGAGCGCGGCGCCATGGCCGGCGCGTTGGTGGCCGAGTATTCGCTGGATGCGCTGCTGCGCTACTTCGTGCCGCCCGAGGTGGCGCGCCGCCACCTCATCAGCGTGCTCGACGGCGAAGGCGAGGTGCTCACCAGCACCTACACGCCACGCCCCGGCCGGCAGCATGCCGAGCTCACCTACAGCGTGGCATTCACCCAAATCGGCCACGGCGTGTCGCTGCGCGGCGAGGGCTACCGCACCTCGTTCAGCCTGGTGGGCAACACGCTGTTCTGGATGGTGGTGGCGCTCTCGGCGCTGACGGTGTGGATGCTGCTGGGCACCTGGCGCCACATGCGCCGGCGGCTGCAGATCCAGGGTGCGCTGGTGCAGGAAACCAACTTCCGCCGAGCGATGGAAAACTCCATGCTCACCGGCATGCGGGCGATGGACCTGGACGGCCGCATCACCTACGTGAACCCGGCCTTTTGCGCGATGACGGGCTTCAGCGAGGCCGAGCTGATCGGCTGCCTGCCGCCCTTCCCGCACTGGCCGCCCGATCGGCAGGACGAAAACAACCGCCTGCTACAGCAGGAGCTCTCCGGCCGCAGCCCGCCCGGCGGCATCGAGGTGAAGGTGGTGCGCAAGGACGGCTCGCAGTTCGATGCGCGCATGTACGTCTCGCCGCTGATCGATGCCAAGGGCCAGCAGACCGGCTGGATGACCTCGATGACCAACATCACCGAGGCCAAGCGCATCCGAGACCAGCTCACCGCCTCGCACGAGCGCTTCACCACGGTGCTGGAAGGCCTGGACGCGGCCGTCTCGGTGATCGCCGTGCAGACCGGCGAGCTGCTGTTCGTCAACCGTTCATACCGCCTGTGGTTTGGCGCCGATGCCCGCTGGCACACGCTGCTGGCCGGCAACGAACCCGGCAGCCCCCACCCCGACGCCCATGACGCGGTCGACTCCTACGGCGGCCTGCCCGCCTCGGAGATCACCGAAGCCGGCTCCGACGCGCGCGAGGTGCACCTCGAATCGTTCAACAAATGGTTTGACGTGCGCGCCCGCTACCTGCAATGGACCGACGGCCGCCTGGCCCAGATGCTGATCGCCACTGACATCACCGCCCGCCGCCGGGTGGAAGAACAGATGGCGCAGCAGGCCGAACGCGCCCAGGTGACCAGCCGGCTAGTGACGATGGGCGAAATGGCGTCATCCGTTGCGCATGAGCTGAACCAGCCGCTGGCGGCCATCAGCAACTACTGCGCGGGCATGATCACCCGGGTGAAGGCCGGCACCATCGTGGAGCAAGATCTGATCGGTGCGCTCGACAAAACCGCCCGCCAGGCCCAGCGCGCCGGCCAGATCATTCACCGCATCCGCAGCTTCGTGAAGAAGAGCGAGCCGCAGCGCCAGGCCACCAAGGCGGCTGACATCGTGGATGACACGGTGGAACTCGCCGGCATTGAGCTGCGCCGGCGCAATGTGCAGATCCATGTGTACGTCGCCCAGCGGCTGCCGATGCTGCTGGTGGATCCGATCCTGATCGAGCAGGTGCTGCTGAACCTGCTGAAGAACGGCGCAGAAGCCATCGACAACGCCAACCTGCCCACCTCACGCCGCCATATTGAGCTGCGCGTGGTGCCCAAACACGACCCCGACCTCGGCGGCATGATCGAATTCACCGTCACCGATGCCGGCCCCGGCATCAAGGAAGAGGTGATCGGCCGGTTGTATGAAGCCTTCTTCTCCACCAAGCTCGATGGCCTGGGGATCGGACTGTCGTTGTGCCGCTCCATCATCGAGTCGCACAAGGGGCGGATCAAGGCAGAGAACCTCTACAATGCGGGCACCGTCACGGGCTGCCGTTTCACCGTCATTTTGCCGGTGAGCACGAACGCCGAACCTTTGAAGCAAGCGGAACATTCATGAGTTTGATCCCCAAAAAAGGCACGGTCTACATCGTCGATGACGACGAGGCAGTTCGAGATTCGCTGCAATGGCTGCTCGAAGGCCGTGACTACCGGGTGAAGTGCTTCGAGTCGGCAGAGGCCTTCCTGGCCCGTTTCGACCCCCGCGAAGTGGCCTGCCTGATCGCCGACATCCGCATGGACGGCATGACCGGCCTGGAACTGCAAGATCGCCTGATCGAGCGCAAGAGCCCGCTGCCCATCGTCTTCATCACCGGTCACGGCGACGTGCCGATGGCCGTGACCACGATGAAGAAGGGGGCGATGGACTTCATCGAGAAGCCCTTCAAGGAAGACGAGCTCGTCGGCCTGGTGGAGCGCATGTTTGAGCAGGCCCGCTCAGCCTTCTCGCAGCACCAGGAACAGGCCAGCCGCGAAGCCCTGCTGTCGCGACTGACCACCCGCGAGGCACAGGTGCTGGAGCGCATCGTGGCCGGCCGGCTGAACAAGCAGATCGCCGACGACCTGGGCATCAGCATCAAAACGGTGGAAGCCCACCGCGCCAACATCATGGAAAAGCTGAGCGCCAACACGGTGGCCGATCTGCTGAAGATCGCGCTGGGCGCCTCGGCACCCAAGGCCTGATTCCACGCCCTTCCCAAAAGGCCGCAGCAAGCGGCCTTTTTCTTTTGAGGAGACCAAAATGACCGCTCAGTTGATCGATGGCAATGCCTTGTCCAAGGCCGTGCGGCAAGAAGTCGCCCAGCGCGCCGCCGCCCTCACCGCCCGGGGCGTGAAGCCCGGCCTGGCCGTCATCCTGGTGGGAGAGAACCCCGCCAGCCAGGTGTATGTGCGCAACAAGGTGAAGGCCTGTGAAGACAGCGGCCTGCATTCGGTGCTGGAGAAGTACGACGCCACGATGACCGAAGCCGAGTTGCTTGCCCGCATCGATGCCTTGAACAAGGATCCCAGCATCCACGGCATCCTGGTGCAGCTGCCCCTGCCCAAGCACATTGACGATCACAAGGTGATCGAAGCCATCTCGCCGGCGAAGGATGTCGACGGTTTCCACGTGGCCAGCGCCGGCGCGCTGATGGTGGGCGAGGTCGGCTTCAAGGCTTGCACGCCCTACGGCTGCATGAAGATGCTCGAATCCATCGGCATGAAGGATCTGCGTGGCAAGCACGCTGTGGTCATTGGCCGCTCCAACATCGTCGGCAAGCCCATGGCGATGATGCTGCTGGCGGCCAACGCTACCGTCACCGTCACCCACAGCGGCACCGCTGATCTGGCGCATCACACCCGCCAGGCCGACATCGTGGTGGCTGCCGTGGGCAAGCGCAACGTGCTGACGGCCGACATGGTGAAACCCGGCGCGGTGGTGATCGACGTGGGCATGAACCGCAACGACGAAGGCAAGCTCTGCGGCGACGTGGACTTCGCTGGCGTGAAGGAAGTGGCGGGCTGGATCACCCCAGTGCCGGGCGGGGTCGGCCCGATGACCATCACAATGCTCCTCGTCAACACTCTGGAAGCGGCCGAGCGCGTTGCTGCGGCGGCCTGAAACATCGCCATGTCCAACGACAACCCGCTGCTCGCCCAACAACCGCTGCCCCGCTTTGACGCGATCCGCCCCGAGCATGTGAGCCCGGCGATCGACGTGCTGCTGGGCGAGGCCAACCAGGCCCTTGAGGCCGCCGTCAGTGAGGCCACACCGGCCGACTACGCGGCGCTGGCCAAGGCGCTGTCGGTGCCGCTGGAGCGTCTGGGTTGCGCGTGGGGCGCAGTGGGCCACCTGAAGTCGGTGATGGACACGCCCGAGCTGCGCGCCGCCTTCAACGACAACCTGCCGCGCATCACCGAGTTCTACACCCGGCTTGGCGCTGACGAGCGCCTGTATGCCAAGTACAAGGCCATCGCCGCCAGCCCAGCCGCCGCGGGGCTGAGCGCGGCCCGCAAGGCTGCGCTCGCGCACAGCCTGCGCGACTTCGTGCTCTCGGGCGCCGAGCTGCAAGGCGCGGCCAAGACCCGCTTTGCCGAGATCCAGGATGAAGCGGCCAAGTTGGGCCAGGAATTTTCCGAGCACGTACTCGATGCCACCGACGCCTACGCCTACTTCGCCACGCCCGAAGAGATGGCCGGTGTGCCCGATGACATCCTCGCCGCCACCCGCGCGGCCGCCGAGGCCGATGGCCAGCCCGGCCACAAGCTGACGCTGCAGATCCCCTGCTACCTGCCAGTGATGCAGTACGGCACCAACCGCGCGCTGCGCGAGCGGCTGTACACCGCCTACGTCACCCGCGCCAGCGAACTCGGCCCGGCCGATAAAGACAACTCTGCTGCCATGCAGCGCCTGCTGGCGCTGCGGCATGAAGAAGCCCGCCTGCTGGGCTACGACAACTACGCGCAGGTGTCGCTGGTGCCCAAGATGGCCAACGAGCCCAAGCAAGTGACCGATTTCCTGCGCGACCTGGCCCACCGCGCCCGCCCGTTTGCCGAGCGCGACCTGGTCGAAGTGCGCGAGTTCGCCACCAAGGAACTGGGCCTGCCTGAGCTGAAGGCCTGGGACCTGCCCTTCGCCAGCGAGAAACTGAAGGAAGCCCGCTACGCCTTCAGCGACCAAACGGTGAAGCAGTACTTCACCGAGCCCAAGGTACTGGCCGGCCTGTTCAAGATCATCGAGACGCTGTTCGAGGTGGCCATTCGCCCCGATACCACACCGCTGTGGCACCCGGCCGCCCGCTTCTTCCGCATCGAACGCAACGGCCAACTCATCGGCCAGTTCTATCTGGACCCCTACGCCCGCGCCGGCAAGCGCCCCGGCGCCTGGATGGATGACGTGCGCAGCCGCTGGCAGCGCCCCGACACCAACACACTGCAAACCCCGGTGGCGCAGCTGGTGTGCAACTTCGCCGCCCCGGTGGGGAACCAGCCCGCGCTGCTGACGCACGATGAGGTGCAGACCCTCTTCCACGAGTTCGGCCACGGCCTGCATCACATGCTGACCCAAGTCGACGAACTCGGCGTTTCCGGCATCTCGGGCGTGGAATGGGACGCCGTCGAGCTGCCCAGCCAGTTCATGGAGAACTTCTGCTGGGAGTGGGACGTGCTCAAGCACATGACCGCCCATGTCGACACCGGCGAAGCGCTGCCGCGCGAGCTGTTCGACAAGATGATCGCGGCCAAGAACTTCCAGAGCGGCCTGCAGACGCTGCGGCAGGTGGAGTTTGCGCTGTTCGACATGCGCATCCATGCGGAAGCTGACCCCCAGGTCGATGCTGCGCACCGCCCGCCCCCCGAGGGGGAGCGGCCGGCTTGGGGCGGCCCGGCGCCGGCCAGACGCAACTGGATTCAGCAAGTACTGGAGGAAGTGCGCGAGGAAGTGGCAGTGTCCATCCCGCCCACGTTCAACCGCTTCCAGCACAGCTTCTCGCACATCTTTGCGGGGGGCTACTCGGCCGGTTATTACAGCTACAAATGGGCCGAGGTGCTGTCGGCCGACGCCTGGAGCGCCTTCGAGGAAACCGGCGTGCTCAATGCAGAAACGGGCCGTCGCTACCGCACCGAGATCCTCGAAGCCGGCAGCGCCCGCTCAGCAATGGAGAACTTCAAGGCCTTCCGCGGGCGTGAACCGCGGCTGGATGCGCTGTTGCGGCATCAAGGCATGGTCTTGCAGGATTGATCTCCGTCAGCAGCACCCGTCCCCGCCACCGACACACGCGCAAGTACGGGCTTGGCGCAATCCAGCCATACCGGCAGCATCGCAGATTCAGCCAGCGTGAGCACCGACGCGCTGCCTTCCACACCTAGATCAGAACAATACCAACGATGTCCGCCACCCGCCCCCGTTTTCACGAACTCGACCTGCTGCGTGGTGTGGCCTGCGCCATGGTGATCGGCTTCCACTTTTTGTATCGAGGCCAACAAGCCGACTGGCTCACCGACACTGCCCCCGACTGGCTGGCGGCGGCGGCCCAGTTCGGCGGGCTGGGCGTGCACCTGTTCTTCATCATCAGCGGCTTCGTGATCTTCATGAGCGCAGAAGGAGTGACCGTGCGCCAGTTCGCGGCCTCCCGGGTGGCGCGGCTCTACCCGGCCATGTGGGTGGCTGCGCCGCTCACCGCCTTCACCGCCTGGGCCTTGGTGTCTGGCACCTTTGGTGTCACGCCAGTCGTGCTGGCTGCCAACCTGACGATGGTGCCGCAATGGTTCAAGATCGACTACGTTGACGGGTCATACTGGTCGCTGGCGGTGGAGCTGCAGTTCTACATCCTGATCGGTCTGATGCTGGCGTTGCGCCTGTCTGCGCACATCGAAAAGCTGATGCTGGGTTGGCTGGCGCTGTGCCTGGTCGACTTGATCCGCCCGATCTACCCGCTGGAATTCTGGCTGTCAGTCAACTGGGCACAGTATTTCTGCGCCGGCATCACCTGCTATCTGGTGCGTCTCAAGGGGCTGACGCCGATGCGCGGTTTCCTGCTGCTAACCTGCTACGGTCTGATGCTGGCGGGCTGGCTGCGTCACGCGCCAGGTGCCGACAACCCCTGGATTTCTGCCTTGATGCCGGCGCTCATCGTCACCATCTTCTTTGTCATCTTCCTGGGTATCGCCTTCCACCGCTGGGACGCCAAACCCACGCGCATCGGTGCCCTCGCCGGTGCACTGACCTATCCGGTGTACCTGGTGCACCAGAACTTCGGCTACCTGCTGATCGAATGGCTCAAGCCCATCGGGCTGCCGTTCCTGCTTCGCGTCGGGCTCGTTGTGGTACTGGTGCTGGTGATCGCCTGGGTCATCCACCACCGTGTGGAGAAGCCCCTTGGCAAGCAGCTGCGGCAGTGGATCGCAGGGAACTCGCCAGCCTCCGGCAAAGTTTCCGCTGCGGCGTCTCGGTAGCGTAACGAGCGCCGCTCTGTCCACCGATCACGGGGCCGCAACGTTGAACCCGCAGGCCTCAACGCCTGTGGCTGTCGCAGGCCTCCCGCCTGCCCCCTGAATCCGGAGATCGCTCATGAAAACTCGCCCCTCGCTGGCCGCCCTTCTCTGTGGCACCGCCCTGATCGCATTGACTGGCCTGGCACAGGCCCAAGCCTCCGCGCCCGGCGCCGCCACCCCTGGCATCGACAAGCGCCAGGCGCGCCAGGAACAACGCATCGACCAGGGCACTGCCTCCGGCTCGCTCACACAGCACGAAACCAACAAGCTGGAGCGTCAGCAGGCCCACATCGACCATGTGGAAGACAAGGCCAAGGCAGACGGCAGCGTGACCAAGAAGGAGCGCGCCCACCTGCACAACATGCAGGACCGCGCCAGCGCCCGCATTCACAAGAACAAGCACGACCGTCAGCACCGCCCAAACGCACAGTGACCACGCAGTGATCGCCCAGTCGGCCCCCTGGCTCAGCCGATGAGCCAGATCAGTCGTCAGTCGGCACTTCGTCGGACTGACGCCAGGCCAGGGCCTGGGCATAGAGCTCATTGCGAGGGGCCCCGCTCACCTCGGCGGCCACCGCAACAGCCTGCTTGAGCGGCAGATGCTTGAGCAAGGCACGCAGCATCTGTTCATGCTCGGGCGCCAGCCCGTCGCCCGCAGCGGCCAACGCCTGCGCATGCAGCACCAGTACGAACTCGCCTTTGAGCCGCTGGGCATCGGCGTGCAGCCAGGCCGGTGCTTCAGCGCACTGCAGGGTGACGATCTGCTCGAACTGCTTGGTCAGCTCACGGCAGATCGTAAGCCGGCGCTGCGGCCCCACCACCGCCAGCGCCAGCAGCAGCGCCTCGATGCGATGCGGCGCCTCGAACAGCACCGTGGTCTGCCCGGTGGCCAGCGCCGCCTGCAACCAGGCGTCACGCGCCTTGGCCTTCACCGGCGCAAAGCCCGCAAAGCGGAATCCTTCCTGCCCGCCCTCACCCACATCGCCAGCCACGCTCAGCGCCGCCGCCACACTGCTGGGACCCGGCAGGGGCAGGGCACGAAAGCCCGCGGCCCGCACCGCCGCCACCAGCCGCGCGCCAGGATCAGACACCGCCGGCGTGCCCGCATCGCTGACATAGGCCACCCGCTGCCCAGCGGCCAGCCGCGCCACGATCTGCTCGGCCGCACGCGACTCGTTGTGCTCATGCACCGACAGCAGCTCGCGATGCAGCCCCAGGCGCTGCAGCAAGCCGGCCGTCACGCGCGTGTCCTCGCAGGCCACGGCATCGACCAGCCCCAGCACGTGGATGGCCCGCAGGCTCATGTCAGCCACGTTGCCGATCGGCGTGGCCACCACGTACAGGCAGGCCGGCGGATACTGTTGCCCGCCCGCCGCCTGAGCGGCAGCCTGGAGAACAAGCGAGGAGGAAGCGATGGGCAGGTTGATGGGAGCCTCTGGCATCAAGTCATGGCTGCGCCAGCGCGCCGGCGGGGCGGGCGATCCCCCCAACACGGAGACGCCCACCATCGCCCGCGGCGCTGCCGCCGAAGACCGCGCCCTGGCCCACTTGCTGCTGCAAGGCCTGACGCTGATCGAACGCAATTATCGAGTGGCGCGCGGCCCTTCGGCCCGCGCCGGCGAAGTCGACCTGATCATGCGCGCTGCCGACGGTACGCTGGTGTTCGTGGAAGTGCGCTCGCGCCGCGATGCGCGGCACGGTGGTGCAGCGGCCAGTGTCTCTGCCCGCAAGCGTGCCAGCCTGGTGCTGGCCGCGCGCCACTACCTGCTGCGCTTTCGCGCCCCGCCGCCCTGCCGCTTCGATCTGGTGGCCATTGAAGGTGACGCGCTCACCTGGCTGCCCGCCGCCTTCGATGCAAGCTGAAACAGCCCTGCAACAGGACTTGATCGAGGGATTGACCCGCTCGCATATCATCCCGCCCATGCTTGAACAACGCATTCAACAACAGTTCTTCGACAGTGCCGACCTCAAGTACGCCGCTGCCGAAATCCTCACCCGCCCTATCGCCCAGGCCGCGCAGGCGCTGATGGGTGCCATCACCACCGGGGGAAAGATCCTGGCCTGCGGCAACGGCGGCTCGGCCGGCGATGCGCAGCACTTTGCGGCCGAGTTCGTGGGCCGCTTCGAGCGCGAGCGCCCGGGCCTGGCCGCGCTGTCATTGAGCACCGACACCTCCATCATCACCGCCGTCGGCAACGACTACAGCTTCGACCAGATCTTCTCGAAGCAGGTGCAGGCGCTGGGCCATCCGGGCGATGTGCTGCTGGCCATCTCCACCAGCGGCAACTCGGCCAATGTGCTGGCGGCCATCGACGCTGCGCACGAGAAGGAGATGTGCGTGATCGCGCTCACCGGCAAGGGCGGTGGCGCGATGAAGGAACGTCTCCTCGAAACCGATGTCCACATCTGTGTGCCCCACCAACGCACCGCGCGCATCCAGGAGGTGCACCTGCTGGTGATCCACTGCCTGTGCGATGCCGTCGATCTGCAACTGCTCGGAGAACACGAAGAATGAATCAACCGCTCGCCCTGATGACCCGCAAGACCCGCCTCTCCACCCGCACCACCCTGCTGGCCGCCGCGCTGGCCCTGGCCAGCCTCACCAGTGCCTGCGTACCGCTGATCGTGGGCGGCGCAGCCGTGGGCGGTGCCATGGTCGCCACCGACCGGCGTACCACCGCCATGCAGCTGGAAGACAAGACCATCGAGGTCAAGGCCAGCAACCGCATCAAGGAATTGGTGGGCGACAAGCACCACGTCAACGTCAACAGCTACAACCGACGCGTGCTGCTCACCGGCGAGGTGTTCCAGGACAACGACCGCGAAGCCATCGCCCAGGCCGTGGCCAAGGTGGAAAACGTCAAGGGCGTGGTCAACGAGACGGTGAAGGACTGGCCCAGTTCCCTGTCTCAGCGCTCAAATGACCAGCTCATCGAAGGCAAGGTCAAGGCCACCTTCGTTGATGCCAAGGGCCTGCCGGCCAATGCCTTCAGCATCATCGTCGAGCGCGGCGTGGTCTACCTGATGGGCCGCGTTACCGAAGCCGAAGCCACCCAGGCCGTCGATCTCACCCGCACCATCAGCGGGGTGCAGAAGGTGGTGAAGGTGCTGGAGATCGTCAGCCCCACCGAGCTGCTGGCACCCGTCGAGAAGCGCTGATCAGCGCAACAGGCGGATGAGGCTGGACGTGTCCCAGCGCCCACCGCCCTGCGCCTGCAGTTCGGCATAGAACTGGTCGACCAGTGCCGTCACCGGCAGGCGCGCCCCGTTGCGGCGCGCCTCGTCGAGTAGCAGGCCCAGGTCCTTGCGCATCCAGTCGACGGCAAAGCCAAAGTCGAAGCGGTCATCCACCATCGTCTTGCCGCGGTTGTCGAGCTGCCAGCTCTGGGCGGCGCCCTTGCCGATGACATCGAGCACCCGGTGCATGTCGAGCCCGGCCTTGTCGCCGAAGGCAATGGCTTCAGCCAGGCCCTGCACCAGGCCACCGATGCAGATCTGGTTGACCATCTTGGTCAGCTGGCCGGCACCGCTGTCGCCCAGGCGCGTCACAGCACGTGCAAACGCCATCGCCACGGGCCGCATGGCCTCGAAGGGCTCGGCATCGCCGCCGCACATCACGGTGAGCACGCCGTTCTCGGCACCGGCTTGACCGCCAGACACTGGCGCATCCACAAAATGCAGCCCACGCTCACGGGCCACGGCGTGCAACTCGCGCGCTACGGCGGCTGACGCTGTCGTGTGGTCCACGAAGACGGCGCCGGGCTGCATGCCGGCAAACGCGCCGTCGGGGCCCAGCACCACCGAGCGCAGGTCATCGTCATTGCCCACGCAACTGAACACGAAGGCTGCGCCCGCTGCCGCTTCGCGGGGCGTGGTGGCCGTATGGCCGCGGTGGCGGGCCTGCCAGGCCTGGGCCTTGGCCGCGCTGCGGTTGTAGACCGTGACGCGGTGGCCCGCACCGGCCAGGTGCCCGGCCATCGGCCCGCCCATCACACCCAGGCCGAGGAAAGCCACGTCCTGCGGGGCAATGGGGTCGTACGTCTTGCTGCTCATGGCGATGGCCTCCAGATCGAAGCTGCCATTGTCCCAATAAGAACGGCGGGCACTGGCCCGCCGTTCCTTTCCCTGAGCTGGTGCTGGTGCTGGTTTAGTTGACGAAGTAGCAGGCATCCAGCTGCGAGGCCAGCCCGCCCACCGAAGGCCGCACCTGGCCGGTGGCGTAGCTCACCTGCGAACGCTCGGTGGTGTGGGCCAGCTCGATGGTCACTTCCACCGTGTCAGCACCCGAAGGCGTCTGGGCCTTGATCGACCAGACCCAGTCCCGCGCGCCGGTCAGCGCCGCATAGGCAGACTGTCGGTTGGCGGCACTGCTGTCGCGATCACCACTGGTGCTGTCGCCGCTGCCACCGCTGACTTGGGCGGTGTAGCTGCGCCCATTGGCGTTAAGCACGGCCGTGCCGTCTGCCGCCACCTGCAGGCTGCAAGCCGCGGTGCTGGTTTGCGGGAACAGGGCCGTGCCGGCGATGTAGCCCTGGTGCGTACCCACCAGCCAGCCCGGCAGGTTGGCGGCTTGCAGGCCGCTGCTCATCACCGGCACCGGCGGCGTGCTGGCCAGCGTCATGGCCAGTGCGGTGGATGATTTGAAGGCGATGGCGCACTTGTCGAGCACGCCGCCCACCTCCACCAGGGCCAGCCTGCCGGCATAGCCGGTGAGGATCACGCCCTGTCCCGGACTCATGGCGTTCACGCCAAAGCTCATCGAGTTACTGGGCAGCTGGATCCAGGTGTCGCCACTGTCACCATTGAGCGCCCCGCTCTGCGTGCTGCCGTTCATCGTGGCGCTCACGCTGCCATCAGCACCGATGGTGACCGAACACACCCCTGCCGTGGAGCGCCCGTAGTAGGTGCCGGCCAGCCAGGCCAGCGCACCGCTAGGTGCCACGGATGCAGGAGCCGTGGCGGGGGCTGCCGCCGCGAAGTCCAGGTAGGTGGTGAGCGCCCCTGCCGGGGCAGGAGCAGGTGCTGGCGAAGGCGCCGGCGATGGACTCGGTGCCGGCGACGGGCTGGGCGCGGCTGGCACCACCCCTACCGCCGTGTTGCCCTGAACAAAGCGATAGGTGGTGCCGGTGTTGCCCAACTCGTCGCCCGAGACGTACAAGCCGCTGAAGGCCGGCGAGAAGAAGTCGAGATGCAGGTTCTCGCCAAACATCACCGTCACGCCGATGGGGCTGCCGCTGCTGTTGGTGTTCTGACAGACTGCCTGGACTGCTGCGGCCACCGTCATGGTGTTGGACAGGCCCCCGGCCGGCGTGTAAGTCACCTGCCCCCCGCCCACCACCAGCGTGGCTGTGCCGAGCGTGGTGGTCTCGCCCGGGATCTCGCTGCTTTGCATCACGTTCACGGCATACGTGCCGTCATAGGCATCGAGTGCCGACAGTGCCAGCGCCGTCATCGCGCCGCAGCTCGCGGCCGTAGCAGGTGCGGGGCTGGGTGACGGGGCGGGAGACGACGAAGGCGCCGGTGCAGGCGTCGCCGTGGCCGAGGAGGCCGCACCGGGGGAGGCATCGTCACCACCAAAGTCACAGCCCGCCAGGGCCACGGCGCTCATCAGGGCGGCCAGTCGAAACAGTTGTTCTGTGCGCATGGAGTGGGTCTTGGGTAGCGAGGGATGGCCGCATCGTAGGAAGCCGCCTCCGCCGGCGGCAGGGTCACTTCCGGGGGCACAGCCCCTCAAAACTGACCCCCTCCAAGGGTGGGGCGCAAAAGCCCCCGTGCGCCGGCCACACGCATGGACAATGCCCCCATGAGCCATGACAGCGCCCTCATCGTCGAAGACCTGGACGAACCCCGTGCTTGGCTGGCCGAGGTGCTGGCCCGCGCCCTACCCGGCCTGCGCCGCATCGACCAGGCGGCCAACCTGGCCGAGGCCCATGCGCTTGTCAATCAACGCCACTACAGCCTGGCCGTGGTCGACTGGGGCCTGCCCGATGGCACGGCGCGTGGGCTCATCAGCCAGCTGGCACGCGTGATCCCGCCCACGCTGGTGGTGGTAGCCACCATCCATGACGACGATGCCCACGTCTTCCCGGCGCTGCAGGCTGGCGCCAGTGGCTACGTGCTGAAGTCACAGCCGCGCGCGGTGGTGGAAGCGCAACTCAAACGGGTGGCACAGGGTGAGCCGCCGCTGTCGCCGTCGATCGCGATGCGGGTGCTGTCGCACTTCCGCCTCAGCCACGCTGATGAAGTGCCCGAGCCCCCCGAAGACATGGTGAAGCTCACCGCTCGCGAGGTAGAAGTGCTGCGCATGATGGGCAAGGGCTACAAAGCCGCCGAGATCGGCCGCACGCTGCAGATCAGCGTGAACACGGTGAACGGCTACGTGCGCGAGATCTACCGCAAGCTCGACATCTCCAGCCGCGCCGAGGCCGCCATCGAAGCCACGCGGCGCGGGCTCATCCGCTGAGCCACCCGCTCACTCCCCCAGACTGAGCCGCACCTGCACCTGGGTGCCACCGCCGTGGGCCGCACCGATCGACCATTCCGCCCCGATGGCCTGTGCGCGCGCCTGCATCGAGCGCAGCCCGTGCCTGCCGGCCGCCGACGGTGCCGCCGCCGCGGGCATGCCGACGCCGTTGTCAGCCACCGTCAGCAGCAGCTGTCCGTGCTGCACCGCCGCCTCCACACGCACCACGCTGGCCTGCGCATGCTTCACGGCGTTGATCACCGCCTCCTGCAGGATACGCATCAGCTGCAGCACCACGGTGGGCGTGAGCGACGGCTGCCCCAGCTGGTCATCAACCTGCCATTGCAGCTCCATGCCCAAGGCTTCAAGCCGTGGGTCCCAGCGGCTGCGCCAGCCGGCCAGCGCGGGCAGCAGCTGGCTGGTGGCGGCGCTGGCGTCGATGATCAGGCGCAGGTCGTCCAGGCTTTCCTGCAGCAGCTCGGCCACCTTGTCCGGGCTGAAGGCACCGCGCTCCACGCCGCGCAGCGCCGTCATCAACTGGCCGCCGATGCCGTCGTGCATCTCGCGCACGATGCGCTCGCGCTCCTGGGCAGCCGCCTGACCCAGCTCCAGCTGGCGGCGGGCCTCGTAGTTGCGGCTCAGCGCCTGGCGGCTGTCTTCCACCCGCTGCTCCAACTGGGCATTGAGGGCTTCAAACTGCGCCAGCGTGGCCACGAAACGCCGCGCCAGATGGGCTGCCAGAAAGAGTGAGGCGATCGGCGCCCCGAACGGCGTGAGGTAGAAGCGCCAGGCCTGCATCTGCCGCACCAGCTCCATCGACGACCAGGACACCGGCATCGTCAGCACCACATCGTGCAAGCCCGCCAGCAGCACCAGCGCACAGGCCAACGCCAGCCCCAGCGACGAGCGCTCGCCGCTGCGACGCCAATGGCGCAGCGTGTGTCCCAGCAGGTAGCTCACTGTGACCAGCGCGAACAGATGCCCCAGGCTGTAGACATGCACCCGCGCCAGCGGATCCAGCGCCAGCGCGACGACACCAAAGAGCACCGACAACCCCAGCAGCCCCCGCTCCACGTGCGGGCGGCGCGCCCCCGTCTGCCGGTGCACGTAGTGCGCCAGGCCAGTTACCCACCAGACGGTGCCGTTCTGCGCCAGCCACTGCATCCACAGCGGATCGATCCAGAACTCGCGGCCATACAGGAACATGGCGAACCCGGCCCAGGCCGCACAGGACACCGCGAGCCATAGGTACTGCGAATCACCGCGACGCTGCGTCCAGATGCCCAGCCCCAGCACCGCGATCGACACCAGCAGCAACGCCAGCACCCCGTGCACCTCGGACTGCCAGAAGCGGCGCAGCTCGTGGCGCCCCCGCAAGTCATGCAACAGGCCCAGTTCCACCGGCGCCAGCAAGCCAAAGCCGCCGGCGGCGCGCACCTTGATCAACAGCTCATGGGTGCCGCGGTCGCCAAGCGGTGGCAGCTGGAACAGGAAGGGCTGGTTCCAATGAAAGGCCATCGGGTCGGTCATCGAACCACCATCACCGAGGCTCAAGCCATCCAGCCACACCGCCGCATTGACATGGGCCTGCGGGATGTACAGCCCCCACGGCGCGCCCTGCGTGAGTGGGGTAAGCGGCGTCTCGAACCGCAGCCGATACCAGACGCCGCTTACCCCACTCACGCAGGGCGCGCCGTGGGGGCTGTAC
>Ga0209066_10003054_pt1 | contig 19577 bp, 15 predicted proteins | sample All_14_2_FD_187198 | JGI IMG/M metagenome (GOLD analysis project Ga0209066, IMG submission 187198) | Freshwater microbial communities in response to fracking from Pennsylvania, USA - Allegheny Zone_MetaG_DW_15 (SPAdes) (version 2) ... | reverse complement strand
TTATTGTCTTGCAATTTGCTATATGTTAATACCTAAAACAAATATAATAAAATTTATTATGAACAATGCAATATTAGATTTAATAAAATTTCAGAAAACCAGGAATTTTGGATAAAAAAAACCTCTAACAGATAAAAAGTGTTAGAGGCTTATTGGATGCTTAAGAACTAATCCTGTGATTTACTATTCAGGACTTTCTTTTTAGTATTTTTTTCTCACCGGTTTCGGTAGGCTTTGGTTTCCTAAAGTCTTTACTCTTATCACTATCGCCTTCCTTGGATCCTTTGTACATTGCAAAGTGCTCAAAAATATACTCTAGCGAACCATTGGATAAAATAATTTTCTTTGATGGTCTCAAACTAATACTCTTTAAGGCCTCAAAATTTGAACTTATTACCCAAACATCTAAGTTGACAAACTTCTGCTTAAAAATATCGGATAATTGCTGAAAAAAAGATTCAATTTGGTCTTTACTTAACTTATCACCGCTTGGAGGGTTAGTAATTACAATCGATTTTGGCTTTGCTGGAGGATTAAAATCAAATACCGAAGATTGCCTGATTTCAATTTTCTTCTGTAAGCCAGCACTTTTAATATTTTGCGCAGCCGATTCAACAGCCCTTCGTGATATATCGCCACCAATTATTTGATGATTAAAATCACGCTCCATACTATCATCGTTGTAAATACTTTGGAGTAAATTATCATCAAAATCGAGCCAATTTTCGAACCCAAAATGCTGACGAAAAACACCAGGAGGTATTCCATAAGCAATTAAAGCGGCTTCTATTAAAATTGTCCCTGATCCACACATTGGATCAATAAAATCGGAATTTCCATCCCAACCAGAAAGTTTTACTAAACCTGCGGCTAAAACCTCGTTAATTGAAGCAATATCCTGCGAATCTCGATAACCTCTACGGTGCAAGGGTTCTCCTGAAGAGTCCAAAGAAATTGTACAAACATCGTCATGGACATAAACATGAAATTGAATTTGAGGATTCTTTGGATCAATAAACGGCCTTTTCCCAAACTTATCGCGAAACTGATCGGCAATTGCATCCTTTAATTTTAACGCTATATATCTTGAGTGAGGAAAGTGCTCAGAGTCAACTACGCTATCAACTGCAAACTTATGGTTCAGCTCCATTACGGAGGTCCAATCAAACTTTTTCGCATTTCCATAGAATTCCTCTATTGTTCTTGCTTTAAAAGTATAAATGGGCTTAATAATTCGTATTGCTGTACGCAATCTAAAATTAGACTTGTACAGCAACTCCTTATCCCCAAAAAAAGAAACAGATCTACTTCCAACTGTCACATTTTCTGCGCCAAGCTCTTTAATCTCGTCTGCTAAAACATTTTCTAGCCCTTGAAAGGTCTTGGCAATGATCTCAAACTTCTCAACCATGATACTCAACTATTGTACTATTTTTTGGGTTTAGCTTTGGTTATTAATGGTTTTCCGTCAGATTTCTGATCGGCAAATGCCCTTAGAATTTTCTCTGCATCGGCAAAAGGTACGGTAATAAATGAAAAATCATCTCTTACGTTAATATCGTCAATTTTATTATCGGGTATTTGAACCTCGCGACGGATAAAATCGGATAGCTTTTTGGGAGACATACCATCCTTACGCCCCATGCCAATGAATAGACGGGTTGTACCTTTTGTATCAACTCTAAATGAACGAATCTCGGAATAACTAGACACATCAAGTTGAGCTTTGAAGGCCAAACGCAACAATGCAGCAAGAGCAACTTCTGGGCTGTTTGTCTCAACTAAATCCTCAGCCATTCCCAGATAATCCTCATAGGAGCCTTGCTTGATAATCTCGTAAAGTTCGTCCTTTATCTTTTCCTTTTTCACAGCGACAATATCCTGAGCATTAGGAAGAATTTCCTTACGAATATTAACCTTAGTGGCCTTTTGAACATAGTTTAATTTTCGATACTCCTCATTTGAGACAAATGTAATTGCAGTTCCTTGTTTTCCTGCACGACCAGTACGCCCAATACGGTGAATGTATGATTCTGGATCTTGAGGCAAGCTGTAGTTGATAACATGCGATAAATCTGCAATATCGATACCACGAGCAGCAACATCGGTAGCTACAAGCACATTGATGTAACGTTTACGGAATTTTGCTAGGGTTTTCTCGCGTTGTGCCTGAGTAATTTCACCATGCAAACCCTCAGCACCATAACCACGTTCAATTAGCTTTGATGTAACTGTATCAACATCGTTACGAGTACGGCAGAATACTAAACCGTAAAACTCAGGCTCAATATCAATGATACGGGTTAATGCATCAAACTTATCGCCTTCTCTAACCTCAAAGTAGATTTGATCGGTTAGCCCAGTTGTAGGTTGGGTTCTATCGACTTCCAACTTAATTGGGTTATTCATATATCGTTTCGCCAACTTCGCAATCCTATCGGGCATGGTTGCCGAGAAAAGTAAGGTACGTTTCTCCTTTGGCGTATGCTTCATTATATCTTCAATATCATCAATAAAGCCCATATTTAGCATCTCATCAGCCTCGTCGAGCACAAACATCATAAGTTTGCTAAAATCTAAATCGCCACGACTAATAAGGTCAAGAATTCTACCAGGTGTACCCACAACAACATCAACACCCTTTTTAATTCTACGCTGTTGCTCAGAAATAGACTGTCCGCCGTAAACTGCTGCAACAACAACACGTTTCGCAGCTAACGAAATAATCTCATCGCACACCTGTAGAGCCAGTTCGCGTGTAGGAACAAGGATCAAAGCCTTAATTCCTGAGGGTTGACCCTCCAACATTTCAACAATTGGTAAACCAAACGCAGCGGTTTTACCTGTTCCAGTTTGCGCCTGAGCAATAACATCGACAGTCTCGGTCAAAAGAACGGGAATTGTAATCTTTTGAATTGGCGATGGTTGCTCAAACCCCTTGGCCTGGATAGCCTCCAATGCTTTTTCGGACAGCCCAAGCTGCCTGAACGCTTCTAATTTTTCCATTTATAGTAATGATAAGTTGATCTCCTCCCGGAGATCGGTTTAAAATGCATATGTGTAACTAACTACTCTTTAACTAAATGCTTATATTTATCCCAATTATTCAAAATTTCAAGAGCCTTTAAAAGAGCATCGTTATCCTCGTTGGTAACCTCAAAGTAATGACTGGTAGTAAATAAAGATTGGGCAATTAATCCTTTTATCTGTTTTTTCAACTCATTCGACGAATGCTTCAACCCTTCATCGTTACGTGCAATTTTTTGCTTCTCTCCCATCGCAACGATCTCCTCAAGCATTGCATCGGTAACCTGAAAGTTCTTCTTAAATTTATCAAATTTTGGGTAATCGGCCAAAAGTTGTTTTCTGTTTGAATCGACCCAAGATAAGGTAAACTGGTTTATTAGTCCTGATCGCACTAACTTGCCATAATAGTCAGAATAAAAACTTGTATCGAGTGGTACAAAAACATCGGGCATTATTCCGCCGCCACCGTATACTATTTTACCTTTACTGAGTGTCTTATATTTTAGAGAATCGGGCATGTGAATACTATCCAGGTTAAATAACTCGCCTTTTGTATATCTATCGTTCAATTCTGAGTAGTACTTTTCAATATTACCATTATTGTATGGACGCTGAATGGCTCTTCCAGTTGGGGTAAAGTACTTTGCAACAGTAAGTCGAATCATTGAACCATCGGGTAGAGGTAATTGATTCTGGACTAAACCTTTGCCAAAAGATCGGCGACCAACTATAATTCCTCTGTCCCAATCCTGAAGTGCACCTGAAAGAATTTCGCTGGCCGATGCTGACCCTTCATCAATCAAAATAATTACTCGACCCTTGAAAAGCTGACCCTTAGAATCTGAGAAAAAATTTGTTCTTGGGCTATTACGACCCTCAGTATAAACAATTAACTTCCCTGCCTCAAAGAAATGATTGGCCATTTCGTAAGCTACATTCAGCAAACCTCCACCGTTATTGCGTAAATCGATAATAACATCCTTCATCTTCTGCTTGCTAAGTTTCTCCATTGCATCAGAAAACTCCTGATCGGTTGTTGCGGCAAAGCGGTTAACCTTTATATAACCAACTCCTGGTTGAGCCATATAGGTAGCATCAATGCTATATATCGGTATTCTATCGCGGGTAATGGTAAACTCTAGGGGTTTTTCAACACCTCGGCGAGCTATTTGAACCTTAACCTTTGTTCCTTTAGCACCACGAAGATACTTATGAACATCGGGTATTTTCAACCCAATATTTGTAATACTTTTTCCATCAATTGCAATTATCCTATCACCTGAGAGAATTCCAACACGCTCAGATGGGCCTCCAGATATTGGGTTTACTACCATTAATGTATCGTTCATTATATTAAACTCAACGCCAATACCTTCAAAATTACCTTCCAAAGGTTCATTCATGGCCTGAACATCCTCTTTCGAAATATAAATTGAGTGTGGATCGAGTTGGGCCAGCATTTCTATTATTGCATTATCTACTAACTTGTTAACATTAATTGTATCGACATAATTACCTGATAAATACTGAATAAAGCGAACAAATTTGTATGCGCTGAAACTTGAGGATGGCTGCTGAGCACTAACACTCAATGTAGTAGAAATTACTATAGCCGATAGAATTGCAAACCGTCTAACCATGACAATTATTTGAAGTGAAAAAGTAAAACCTTAAAAAGTAATTTTAGTTCAAAAGTATCAAACTATTCCCACTCAATTGTGGCAGGTGGCTTAGAACTAACGTCGTAAACAACCCTGTTTATACCCTTAACCCTATTTATTATTTCATTCGAAATTCGTGCCAGAAATTCATGAGGAAATGGATACCAATCGGCAGTCATTCCATCGGTTGATGTAACGGCCCTTAACGCAACCACAAACTCATAGGTACGCTCATCGCCCATAACTCCTACAGACTGTACGGGAAGCAAAATAACTCCAGCTTGCCAAATTTTCTCATAAAGTCCGGTTTCCTTCAAGCCTTGAACATAAATACTATCCGCCTCCTGAAGAAGTTTTACCTTTTCGGCAGTTACTTCGCCTAAAATTCTGATACCCAGTCCTGGGCCTGGAAAAGGATGACGACCAAGAATAGCCGCAGGCAATCCAAGTTCTTTTCCAACCAAACGAACTTCATCCTTAAACAGAAGTTTTAAAGGCTCAATCACTTTAAGGTTCATCTTCTCGGGTAATCCACCAACATTGTGATGCGATTTTATGGTAGCAGATGGGCCCTTAACAGAAATTGATTCAATCACATCGGGATATATTGTACCCTGTCCAAGCCACTTAACTTCCGATATTTTCTTCGCTTCAACGTCAAAAACCTCGATAAAATCGCGACCAATTACCTTACGTTTAGCCTCAGGATCAGTTACGCCTTTTAAATCATCATAGAATTTTTGGCTGGCATCAACACCTATCACATTAAGTCCAAGATGCTTGTAGGATTCTAACACATCGTGGAACTCATTTTTGCGCAGCAAACCATTATCTACAAAAATACAGGTGAGATTCTTTCCGATTGCCTTGTGCAAAAGAATTGCTGCAACAGATGAGTCGACACCTCCCGATAAACCAAGAACAACCTTATCGTTTCCAAGTGTTTTCCTTAATATTGCAATGGATTCTTCAATAAATGATGCGGGAGTCCATGACTGATCGCAGCCACAAATACCAACAACAAAGTTCTTTAATAACTTTGCCCCTTCTGTAGAGTGATAAACTTCGGGGTGGAATTGAATTCCATATGTTTTTTCATTAAGAACCTGAAAAGCACCAACCTTTACATCGGCGGTACTCGCAGTTATCTTAAAATTTGAGGGAATTTTTGAAATAGTATCGCCATGCGACATCCAAACCTGAGAATGATCCGACAAACCTGCAAATAGTTTACAGGTACTATCAACCACTTCAATGGTAGCACGGCCGTATTCTCTAATTTTTGATGGAAGAACTTCTCCTCCATTTGTATGCGATAATAGTTGGGCTCCGTAACAAATACCTAGCAAAGGATATTTGCCTTTAATCCCAGATAAATCTGGCATTGGTGCTTTAGGGTCTCTAACAGAAAAAGGACTTCCAGAAAGGATTACACCTTTAACTGATGAGTCTAATTCGGGATAATGATTGTATGGGTAAATCTCGCAGTAAACATTCAACTCTCGGATTCTACGGGCAATGAGTTGTGTGTATTGAGAACCAAAATCTAGAATAACGATTTTTTGATGCATCTGTAAAAATTTTCAGTTTTGCAAAGGTAGTAAAATAACCTGAATAGACCTATGCTTTAGGCAGATGCTTTGCGAAATATAACATAAATTGACAAAAACGGAAGTTTAAAGCCTGTAGTTTGAAGTTGGAAGTACAGATATTTAAGGATATATTACAAAGAAAATACAACTGAATTCTACAGAAGAGTGGTTTTCTCACCTATTTCATAAACCTGACCATCCTCAACTAATGATGTATTGGGAAAGATTTCGCGTGCCTCAGCTTCGTGCTGAAGAGTGTTCTTGTAACGCGATGAGAAGTGTCCAATAATTAGTTTTCCAACATTTGCTTTATGTGCAACCGTGGCAGCCTGTGCCGCTGTAGAGTGGCCTGTTTGCTTTGCCAGCGATAAATCTTTACTTACAAACGTCGCCTCGTGGTAGAGTAAATCGACATTTTTAATCAACCCAACCAGCCTTTCGCTGTAGAAGGTATCGGTACAGTATGCGTAGGAACGGGGGGTATGGCTATAGTAAGTTAATTCAGAATTAGGGATGCGCTCACCTTCTGTTGTAACAAAATCTTCACCATTCTTAATTTTCACAATATCAGCCAATCCAATCGAATATTTTTGAATAAGCTCCTTTCTAACGTTTGGAAGTTGCTGTTTTTCTACAAATAAAAACCCTACAGTAGGCATTCGATGTCTTAATGGCAATGTCGACACGGTTAAATGCTTATCCTCGTATATCGTTTCTACCATCTCACAATTAAGAGGATGAAAATTGATGTCAAAAGACATTCTATCGTTGAAGAAGCGAACATTCGTACTGAGAATTTCCTCAAAATCTGGATGAGCATATATATTAAGGGGTGTTTTCCGTCCAATAAGATTTAATGTTGATATTAATCCAAAAATTCCTAGTACATGATCGCCATGTAGATGCGAAATAAAAATGTGGTCAATACGATTCATGTTCAGCCGATACTTCCGGAGCTGAATCTGAGTACCTTCTGCACAATCCAATAAAAATAACCGCTCATGTGAATTAACCACATGAGCGGAAGGAAATCTGTTTATTGTAGGCAATGCAGAACTACTGCCCAAAATTGTAACACTAAATGTCACTATTAGCGTTCGTTTTCTGCTTTAACGATAAACTGCAAAGCCTCGTCCTTAGAGTAAGCAATATTAAGAACGGTGTCAAGTTGCGAAATTGTAATTAAACGTTCTACCGCATCGGTAAGTCCGGTAAGTACAAATGTGCCACCTGCGTTCTTGCATAGTCTATTGGCAACAAGTATAGCGCTTAACCCTGATGAATCGCAATAGCGACAGCTGCTTAAATCGAGAACTATATTACGCTCGCCGTTTCCAGAAATGAGAACCAATTCTGATTTAAGGCTTGGTGCAATATTGGTGTCGAGTTTTTCTTCCAACACTTCAATCAGGGTGTGTTTATCCAGCTTTTCAATTTTAAATTCCATTGCTATCAGGATTAAGGTTAAACAATATAACTATTCGCTAGCCTTTGAATCGTCTTTCTTTTGATTTTCTTCGAGTTCCGATTTTAAAGCTGCTAGTTCAGATATATCCCCTAAGGTAGTCTTTTCTAAGTTAGCTTTCAACTTTTTTACAGCTTTTTGTGTGGTTGTACCCTTAGATTTTTTTTCACCCTTATCTTCAACCTTCTTGTCGTCCTCGAAAATTCTGCTATGCGAAAGGATAATACGTTTTGCAGCTTTGTTGAATTCAATTACTTTAAACTCTAATTTTTCATCAACTTTAGCTTGGCTACCATCCTCTTTAGTTAAATGTTTTGGAGTAACAAAACCTTCAACGCCATACTGAAGAGCAACTACAGCACCTTTATCGAAGATATCGGTAATAGTACCTTCGTGAACTGAATCAACGGTGAAGATTGTTTCGAATACATCCCAAGGATTTTCTTCAAGTTGCTTGTGGCCTAGGCTCAAACGACGGTTTTCTTTATCGATTTCCAGAACAACTACTTCAATCTCAGCACCAACAGTTGTGAATTCTGCAGGATGTTTGATTTTCTTTGTCCAGCTTAAATCTGAAATGTGAATTAGACCGTCAACACCTTCCTCGATCTCAACAAACACACCAAATGTGGTGAAGTTGCGAACCTTAGCAGTATGCTTAGAGTTTAATGGGTATCTCTCCTCAATTTTATCCCAAGGATCGTTCTTAAGTTGCTTCATGCCAAGAGACATTTTGCGCTCATCGCGATCAAGAGTAAGAATCTGAGCCTCAACTACATCTCCTACCTTAAGGAATTCCTGAGCACTACGTAGGTGTTGGCTCCACGACATTTCTGAAACGTGAATTAAACCTTCAACACCAGTTGCAATCTCTACAAATGCGCCATAGTCTGCAATAACAACTACTTTACCTTTAACTACATCACCAACTTTAAGGTTAGAATCTAGAGAATCCCAAGGATGAGAAGTTAATTGTTTTAAACCTAGAGCGATACGCTTTTTAGAATCATCGAAATCAAGGATAACAACGTTCAACTTCTGATCGAGTTGAACAACTTCCTCTGGATGATTTACGCGACCCCAAGATAGATCTGTAATGTGGATAAGACCATCTACGCCGCCCAAATCGATGAACACACCGTAGCTGGTGATATTTTTAACAGTTCCTTCAAGAACCTGTCCTTTTTCAAGTTTAGCAATGATATCTTTCTTTTGTTGCTCAAGTTCAGCCTCAATAAGAGCTTTGTGAGAAACAACAACGTTTTTGTATTCCTGGTTGATTTTAACAACCTTGAACTCCATTGTTTTACCAACAAAGATATCGTAATCGCGGATTGGCTTAACGTCAATTTGAGAACCTGGTAAGAATGCCTCGATTCCAAATACGTCAACAATCATACCGCCTTTAGTTCTGCATTTGATGAAACCTTTGATGATTTCGTCTTTCTCAAGAGCAGAGTTAACACGATCCCAAGAACGAAGAGCACGTGCTTTCTTGTGCGAAAGAACTAACTGTCCCTTTTTGTCCTCTGGATTCTCAACATAAACTTCAACTTTTTCGCCAATCTTTAATTCTGGGTTGTAACGAAATTCGCTGATACTAACAACACCTTCGGATTTGTATCCGATATTGATAAATACTTCACGCTTAGTTAGTGCAATTACTGTACCCTCAACAACCTCATTCTCACCAATGGTGGAAAGAGTTTGATTGTACATGGTTTCTAACTCGTTGCGTTGATCTTTAGAATAGATTGCATCTTCTGCATACGATTCCCAATCGAAATTCTCGATACCTGCATTAGCAGATTTTACATTTTCTGTGGCTTCTTTAGCAGCCATTTCTTCTTGATTAATCATTTAATTACCTCAATGTTAATTAATTAGACATTATTTGTAGAAAAAATCAGAATGCAAAAATACATAACTTTATCATTTCTAGGAAATAATGTGTATTAATTATTCGATTGTTTAATAAAAAAAACTGGATTCTTGCAATATTCAATATTTACAGCTATCACTTAAAGTAGGAAAATATAAATTTATGAATTACTTTTGAATTCAGAATTGAGGATGATTAATATCAACTATTGTAAACATTAACAGGGAGTTTGATGAAAAGAATACTTGTAACTGGTGGAGCAGGCTTTTTGGGCTCTCATCTTTGCGAAAGGTTACTTTCCGAGGGCAATGAAGTTATTTGCTTGGATAATTTTTTTACTGGCTCTAGGTCCAATGTGGTTCATTTACTGAGTAACCCATACTTTGAGTTGGTTCGCCACGATGTTACAGTTCCATTCTATGCCGAGGTTGATGAAATATACAATTTGGCCTGCCCTGCATCGCCAATTCATTACCAGTACAATCCCATAAAAACTGTAAAAACTTCGGTTATGGGTGCTATCAATATGCTTGGATTGGCCAAACGTGTAAAAGCAAAAGTCTTACAAGCATCAACCAGCGAGGTTTATGGTGATCCGTTGATTCACCCTCAAACAGAATCGTACTGGGGAAACGTTAATCCGATTGGCCCTCGTTCATGCTACGATGAGGGAAAACGCTGTGCCGAAACTCTTTTTGTTAACTACCATGAGCAGAACAAGGTACGAATCAAAATTGCAAGAATATTCAACACCTATGGGCCACGGATGAGTCCCAACGATGGTCGGGTGGTTTCCAATTTTATTGTTCAGGCTCTAAACAACAAGGATATCACAATATTTGGCAATGGCAAACAAACCCGTAGTTTCATGTATGTCAGCGATTTAGTTGAAGCATTTATTAGATTAATGAATACTCCCGACAATTTTACTGGCCCTGTAAACCTTGGAAACCCATCGGAGTTTACAATGCTCGAACTTGCCGAAAAAGTTATAAAACTTACCGGCAGCAAATCAAAACTTATTTACTTGCCTCTCCCCAAGGATGATCCTACTCAGCGTCAACCTGATATCTCTTTAGCAAAGAAACACCTAAACGGATGGAGTCCATCCATTAAACTCGATGATGGATTAATTCATACCATTGAGTATTTTAAACAATTATCAAACATATAATTCGTAGTAAATGAAAATCATTCAAACAGATTTTCCAGATCTATTGGTAATTGAGCCAAGAGTATTTGAAGATAATAGGGGCTATTTCTTCGAAAGTTATAATTCTATTAAATACAAAGAGCTTGGCATTGATATAACATTTATTCAGGATAACGAATCAAAGTCGTCGAAAGGGGTAATAAGAGGCTTGCATTATCAACTTTCGCCCTTTGCACAAACAAAACTAATCAGAGTAGTATCCGGCAGAATACTCGATGTTGCTGTTGATATTAGACAAAACTCGCCAACATTTGGCAGGCATTTTTGCATAGAACTCTCGAGCGAGAATAAAACACAGCTATTAGTTCCTAAGGGATTTGCCCATGGATTCTCGGTATTAAGCGAAACAGCCACGGTATTTTATAAGTGCGACAACTACTACAATCCAGAAGCAGAACGAGGAATCCGTTATAACGATCCACAACTAGGCATTAACTGGAAACTCGATCAAGAAAATGAAATAGTTTCATCAAAAGATAGAGTGCTGCCCAATCTTATTAACGCCGAAATGAATTTTATTTATGGAAACACACATTAAGAATATTCTTGTAACTGGAGCAAACGGCCAACTTGGTAACGAAATTAGAAATTTGGCAAACTCTTATGCTTCCTGTAGGTTTATTTTTACGGATTATCAGGAGTTAGATATCACCAACTCCAATGCATGCGAGGATTTTATAAAAAAAACAAAACCAAACTTCATAATTAACTGTGCAGCTTATACTGCTGTAGATAAAGCCGAGCAAGAAAAAACTGAAGCAAATTTGCTCAATGCTACTGCTCCTAAAATACTTGCAGATTTATGTAAAAATTTAAACGTTAAGTTGATTCACATTTCGACCGATTATGTTTTTGATGGAAAAACATACCTCCCCTACAAGGAAACCGATGGTGTTAATCCAGAGTCGGCATACGGAAGAACTAAATTACAGGGAGAGCATAATGTGCTAGATTCTGGAGTGGGAATGGTTATTCGTACATCTTGGCTTTACTCAGCATACGGGAATAACTTTGTAAAAACTATACTTAAACACGGTGCTATAAAACCTGAACTTAGAGTGGTTTTCGATCAAATAGGAACACCAACTTGGGCTCACGATTTGGCAAAAGCCATACTTGATATTACAAACAAGGGTGGAAGCAACTTTAAACCTGAAATATTCCACTATTCCAACGAGGGTGTTTGTAGCTGGTTCGATTTTGCACATGAAATAATCTCTATTTCAAACATGCAGTGCAAAGTTAAACCGATAGAAACAAAAGACTATCCTACCCCTGCAATTCGACCCAAGTATAGCGTGTTCAACAAGCAAAAAATTCGTAACTTGTATAATCTCGAAATTCCTCATTGGAGGGATAGTCTTATTGAATGCCTGAAACAATTAAGGTAATTTGAGAATTCGACAATTTGAAAGTTTGGGAATTGGAAGAACTTAATCCATTTACTTATTTAACAAATAACTTAATATCCCACAATATAACACCCAAAGCTATGGAAAAGCAAGAACTTGAGAAACAGGTTAGAGAAAGAGCACAAAAGTGGCTTAATCCTGCTTTCGATAAGGAGACAAGGGAACAGGTTCAGCACTTACTCGAAAAGGACATAAACGAGTTAATTGAATCGTTTTACCGCGATTTGGAGTTTGGAACAGGTGGCCTACGGGGAATTATGGGTGTTGGAACAAATAGAATGAATATATATACCGTAGGTGTTGCAACACAAGGTCTTTGTAATTATCTACATAAACAATTTGGACATCTACCTGAGATTAGAGCAGCTATTGCATTCGACTCTCGGAACAATAGCATGAAATTTGCAGATATTGCATCAAAGGTTTTTAGTGCGAACGGAATACGTGTATACTTATTCGATTCGCTAAGACCAACACCTGAACTTAGCTTTGCTATAAGAACATATAAGTGTCATTGCGGTATTGTAATTACAGCTTCACATAATCCAAAAGAATATAACGGGTACAAAGTTTACTGGGAAGATGGCGGACAAATTGTTCCTCCACATGATAAAAATATTATAAACGAGGTACAGTCAATAAAGGATATTTCTGACGTTAAATTCAATGGCGACTCCAACTTAATTCGCGTAATTGGAAGTCAAACCGACGAGATATACATTAACACACTCTCCACCTTATCGTTATCTCCAGAAATAATCAGGAAGCACAAGGATATTTCTATTGTCTACACACCCATACATGGAACAGGCGTAGAGATTGTTCCCAAAACCTTACACAAATTTGGCTTCAAGAACATTGTAACCATTCCAGAACAAGATGTAATTGATGGTAACTTCCCAACTGTAGTTTCTCCAAATCCAGAAGAGTCTGCTGCACTTAAATTAGCGCTTGAAAAAGCCGACGAAATAAATGCGGATATAGTAATGGCTACCGACCCCGATGCCGATCGTGTAGGTATTGGTGTTAAGGACAATAAGGGCAATTTCATTCTACTAAACGGCAACCAAGCCGCATCGATACTTATTTACTATTTACTTCGCCAATGGAAAGAGAAAGGCAAACTTAAAGGGAAAGAGTACATTGTTAAAACAATAGTAACAACAGATCTGCTGGCCGATATCGCAAAAAAATTCAACGTTGAAAGCTTTGAGGTTTTAACAGGATTCAAATATATAGCCGAAAAGATAAGGGAATTGGAAGGTGTTAAAACATTCATAGGAGGTGGCGAAGAAAGTTACGGTTACCTTTGCGGTGATTTTGTGCGCGATAAAGATGCTGTAATCAGCTGTGCAATGTTTGCTGAGATTACGGCTTGGGCTAAAGAGAACGGCAAAACCGTGTACCAAATTCTTATGGAGATTTATCAAGAATTTGGACTTTACAAGGAACATCTAGTTTCATTAACCTTAAAGGGAAAAGATGGCGTGGAGCAAATTGCCCTGATGATGAAGCAATATCGTGCAAATCCACCTAAAACAATTGATGGTTCAACAATTAGTTTTATTCACGATTACCAAAAGCAAGAAACAATTCACACATTAACAGGAAAAAAATCAACAATAAGTCAACCAAAATCGGATGTTCTACAATTCATTGCAGAGGATGGAACAAAGGTTTCGATTCGACCTTCCGGCACTGAACCCAAAATTAAGTTTTATTTTGGAGTAAAGGGTCAGCTGAAATCGGCATCGGAACTGGAGAATCAACTGAAAGAATTGGATGCCAAGATTGCAAGAATTGTGGAGGAACTTGGGATTAGGAAGTAGGATATTGAGTTATTGAGTTTTTGAGTTTTTGAGAAATTTGGTTATTAAGGAATTAAGTAAAAATGAAATCGTATAGGAAGGAGCTTTGGTTTGAGACCAGCAAGCGTCGTGAACTAATTAATATTACCCGCGATGTAGAGAAATGCCTTGCCGAAAGCGGCATTAAGGAAGGTATGGCATTAGTGAATGCAATGCACATCACATCGAGTGTATTTATAAATGATGATGAAAGCGGACTTCACCACGATTTTGAAGTTTGGCTAGAAAAATTAGCACCAGAAAAACCACACTCTCAGTATAAGCATAACGGTTTTGAGGATAATGCCGATGCACATCTTAAACGAACCATAATGGGACGCGAAGTGGTTGTTGCAATAACTCAAGGACAACTCGATTTTGGTCCTTGGGAGCAGATTTTTTACGGCGAATTTGACGGGAAAAGGCGTAAAAGAGTATTAGTTAAAATTATCGGGGAATAGACTAAAGCTTTCGACAAACAAGAAACTTACTTTATTTCCTCAATTAAAGTGTTAAGTGGATCTTTTTGACCTTTAAGCATAATCTGAGGTTTTCGTTCCTTTGATTCGAGCAAAATATTAATAATAATCAATTCTCTAAACTTTTCGGTTATATAATTTACATCTTTTAACCGTTCGGTTTCTATGTAAACAAAATAGCTGTCGTCGATCATCAAATTTGAAATATCATTGATAATTTGTCCATTAATTCGGATGACAACATTTTTACTCGAGGTATTCAATGCATTATTCTTTCGAAGAACATCGTCTAAGCTCACAAGTTTAAAGTTTGATTTAGCAAAGATAAAAACAGCACCATTCTCGGTCTTTTTACTAATGCTTAACGAATCGACACTGCTAGGATTTAAAAAAGTTTTAGAAAAGTCAACCTTCACTGAGTTTATATAGTAATCGGGTGTTTTAGTCTTCTGTCCATAAACGAAACTAACTAGTAGAAAAAGCATTGTGAATATTAAAATTCTCATCCTGTTTGAATATTTCTTAACTATTGCTAATTTACTTTGGTGAAGTTAGGCTCACTGTTTCGAGTTCGCAATATTCGGCGCAACTCTCTACGAGTTGGGTTAAGGTAGAACTCCGTTGGCTGTTTTTTTACAGAGTCCACAGGGCCATCAACGCGAGTAATCCGTTTTAAATTTTTAACCTGATCGGCATCCAGTAAATCATCGAAATGTAAATTTGAACCTTTAAGAGTTAAGACCTTGATTAACCATAATCTCTCCTTTGTCCTGGTATTAAGCAGGCAATAACCTCGGTACTTGCGAACGAGCTGTGAATCGGATACCTCGAACATAATATTTTCAGCATTTACGCTAACCCTAACGGAATCATCTAAAAATTTAACATCTAACCTTAATCCACTACTTAGCCAGTTATCTCTTTTTTCTGAAACGTATATCTGGGTATCGCGTTGAATCAAAATCTCAAAATCCTTTTCTATTTCCTTAATACTATCACGAGGGATTATTTTTTCGGAGAACCACCTTGTAACAACTCTAAAACTATCTATCTCCAACAATGAGCTATCGTTCATTTCAATGTATCTACCATATAGTTCTCGTGGTAAGCGTGAAAGATTTTTGCCTCCCTTAGGTTGAGGCTGCACAAACTTTACCTGAGGACCACAAGCAACCAGAAATAGTAAGAAAAATGATAAAAACGATAGATATCTCATACTCTTTAAAATTAAATGGGTAGAGTTTTATTTTTTAACCATTTCTGATGATCGGAATTGAGAAATGGCGATAACCGTTCATATACCATGCTATGGTAATCGTTTAACCATTTTCGTTCATCGTCCCATAACATTTCAACATCAATTGGATTAGTATCGATTGGACAAAGAGTCAATGTTTCGAATTTAAGGAATCGACCAAAATCGTTGGTTTCATCATCAACGCAAACAATCAGGTTCTCAATTCGAATTCCATGCTTTCCTGCCCGGTACAAACCCGGCTCGTTGGACATTAACATTCCGACCTCTATGGGCAAATGGTTATCGGGACGGATTTGCTGAGGGCCTTCGTGTACATTTAGGAAATAACCAACTCCATGTCCGGTACCATGACCATAATTTATATTGTTTGACCAAAGTGCCATTCGAGCCAAAGTATCCAACTGCGAACCGCGGGTTCCAGCAGGAAACTTTGCCATTGCCAAACGAATCATTCCTTTAAGAACCAAAGTATAATCAAACTTTTCGTCTTTACTTGGCTTACTCAAATGAATTGTTCTTGTAATATCGGTTGTTCCGTTTAGGTATTGTCCGCCAGAATCGACTAATAAGAAGCCATCCTTTTCGATACTGTAATTTGTTTCGGGCGATGCACTATAGTGTACAATGGCTCCATGATCCTTATAGCCAACAATAGAACCAAAACTCTCCGAAACAAAGTGTTGGCGTTTTCTTCTAAACTCGAACAGTTTATCGCCAACAGAAAGTTCTGTCATTTCAATTTTACCAACGTTACTCTCGAGCCAGTAAAGGAATTCGACCATCGCCACTCCATCTTGCACCATGGCCGATCTAAGCCCATCCACCTCAGCGGGATATTTACGAGCCTTAATCTCCGTTGCAAGTCCTAAGGTCTCAATCACCTTAACTTTTTCGGGTATTTGAGAATGAATTTGGAAGTTTGTTTTAGCAGGATCGATAACTACTGTATCCTTTTTGGTTAATTTGGATAGAAATTTAGATACTTTGCCATAATCCCTAACATCAACGCCCTCGCTCTGCAGGTATTCCAGTAAAGTTGAATCTAATTTACTTCGATCGATAAATAATGTAGCAGTATCATCATCAACAATAGCATAGCTAAGCACCACAGGATTGAAAGCAATATCAGAACCTCGAATATTGAAAGTCCAGCAAATCTCATCTAAAGCGCACATCAAATAAGCTGTTGCATCGCGTACTAGTAATGCTTTTCTAATTGCACCAAGTTTTTCAGAAATTGAAATTTTTGAAAACTCAAGTTCGTGAGAAAAAACCTTATTACTGGGCAACGCTGGCCTATCGTCCCAAAGTTTTGAAACAATATCGATATTGGGAATACAACTAAAGCCTTTTTTCTTAAAACTATCAATATATGTGCGAGCAGAATTCAAGGAGAAAACCAAACCATCGAAACCAACTGTGGAACCTTTCCTGAGATTCATCGAAAGCCAACTCGTAATATCGGGTGTTTCTGGCAATCCCATTTTACAAAGTTCAATGCCAGAGCCCTGTAATTGCTGTTCGGCCTGAAGAAAGTAACGAGAATCGGTCCAAAGGGCTGCATTATCCATTGTGATAACAAGTGTTCCAGCAGAGCCACTAAAGCCTGACGCCCAAATGCGCATTTTCCAGTAATCGGGTATATACTCGCTAATATGAGGATCGCTATGAGGAATTATGTATGCGTTTATATCCTTCTTCTTCATCTGCTGGCGCAGGGCCTTGAGTTTCTCACTAGTTTCCATTATATTCTTTTTTTGAAAAGGTAGATTACAAAAATAAAATCTTTCGGCTCAAAATCACCCTTTAAAAGTCATGTATGAATTTTTTTTACAAAAAACAAATCTTTAAGCGTTGAGGAATATCTCTAAAACTTCCGAAAGCACTGAAGTTTCAATAGGCTTTGTAATATAGCCATTACACCCAGCGGCTTCAGCTTTCAGGCGATCTTCCTCCGATGCGTATGCTGTTTGAGCTATTATGGGGATCTTTGGATTTATTTGTTTTATCTCCATAGTTGCAGCATATCCATCCATAACTGGCATCCGGATATCCATTAAAACTGCATCGATATTCTGATTAATAGAATTGACTAAGTCAACAGCCTCTTTTCCGTTTTTTGCCCATAGCGTTGTTGCACCCCAAACCGTTAGGAGTTCATTAAGAATTAGATAGTTAACTTCCTCATCATCAACAATAAGAATTACCTTGTTTTTAAAATCAACTCTTCTTTCCATCAATAAAGACTCCTCGTCGAGATTTGAAGAATACGAGTCTTTTCCCATTAGCGGTAATTCAACATTAACTGTAGTGCCTGTACCTAACTGAGATATAATACTTATAGTGCCATTCAGAAGTGATACAATTTCCTTAGAAATTCGTAAACCAAGGCCATTGATATTATTACTCTGTCCAGCCTCAATTTGTCTGTACTTCTCAAATATTAATTCTTGCATTTTTGGATCTATTCCCACACCAGTATCGCGGACAAAAATGCAAATTTTATCCTGTTCAATTGTATACCCAAATTCAACAGTACCGCGTTCAGTAAACTTGAGGGCGTTGTCAATTATGTTTTCAATTACTTGCACCAATCGACCCTCGTCGGTAAAAAGTTCGAGAAAATCGGTTCCTTGAGGTATAGAAATTCGCAATTCAATATTTTCTCTTTTAAACAGTTCAAGCTCGTTGGAGTAAAAACTATAAATATCAAGTAATAGTTTATTTATATTAACTGCCGACCTTACTATGGTTAATTCGCCCTTTTCTATCTTGTTAAAATCAATTATGTCGTTAATTAACCTAGTTAGCAACTTCCCTTTGCTATTGATAATATTTATATATTGATTTTTAGTTGTATCGTTAAGTTCAGAGTTTGAAAGCAGCTGACTAAATCCAAGAATTGCATTCAATGGCGTTCTAATCTCATGGCTTACATGCGATAGTAAATGAAGTTTCCGGTTATTAAGTTGCTTCAGATTCTCAATTTGCTTGGAGTACTCTTTCTCCGAGAGAATTTTATTTAAAGCCAATGTAGTAGTATTAGCAATATCGCCCATAACGCTTAACTCAAAATCAGTACTTGGTAATGAATCAAACACTACTATACCACCATAAAACCTACTATTGGCGTAGAAACTACAATAGTAGATTTCATCAACATTGAAATTTTTCTCAATAATCTTAGCTGCTGAAACAGAAATTAACCCATCGGAGATTTCATATATCGATTTACTAACTTTGATTGGTTGACGGGTACTAATCAACTCTATGATTTCGGGCTTTAGCATAAATCTGCGTCCAACCGGATTCCAGCCTAACTCGTTAATAAAACTTTCCCAGACTCTATGCGATACCCCAAACATTCCCTCAATCGTAATAAAATTATCGGAAGAATCGTACGAAAAGATCAGACTTACCTTTTTGGAGAATATTCGCTCCAACTCTTCACCTAAAACAACAAACAGATTTTCTTCGTTTGCATGAAGTAAGAGTTTTTCGGTTAAATAGGAAACGTTACTAATCCTGGATTCAAGTTTATCGTTCTTCTCTTCAACTTGTCGTAAAAATGTAATATCTCTACCAACAACAAAGGTATCGTGAATATTATCAACATCTTGAACCAGCGACCAAGAAACAACCCTTTCTGTACCATCCTTGCAAATAATTATGCATTCGAATGGTCTTGTTCCGCCACTTTTAACAAAATCAATAAATCGCTTGTAAGTATCAGGACTAGGA
>Ga0209066_10003053_pt1 | contig 19578 bp, 13 predicted proteins | sample All_14_2_FD_187198 | JGI IMG/M metagenome (GOLD analysis project Ga0209066, IMG submission 187198) | Freshwater microbial communities in response to fracking from Pennsylvania, USA - Allegheny Zone_MetaG_DW_15 (SPAdes) (version 2) ... | reverse complement strand
GTCCTACACCGTCTATGATGCCCAGACGCGGCTGCTGGTTCCCCACCCGTCCGGCCGGTACAAGCGGGGCGACCGCGACCGGGACATCAACCGCGACGCCGGCGGCGGCTTCAGCCTATTGCTTCAGAACACGCCGCCGCCCGCCGATCGCATGGGCGACTGGCTGCCGGTTCCGCCGGGGCGGTTCCAGGTGGTCGGGCGGCTGTATGGTCCGCATCCCGAACTGCTGGACAAGTCCTATGCCCCGCCACCGCTACAGCGGGTGTCCGTCGTCGCAGGCTGAGGCTCAGTCCGGATAGGCGGTGGATTCCACCAGCTCGACGTGGCGGTCATAGTCGGCCAGCCGCGCCTGCACCGCGTCCTTCACATATTTCCGACCATCGGCCCCCATGGCCATGTGCACGGGCGGCTCGGCCATGCGCGAGAGGGCCAGGATCGCCTGTCCGCCGCGATCGGGGTCGTTGGGAGCCGCAACGGTCGGCCGTTCCATGGACTGGCGCATCCGCTCGGTCGTCGCGGCATAGTCGGCCAGGGGGCGGGCCGCCCATCGCATATCGGAGCTGCCGAAACTGGTGCGGAACCCACCCGGCTCCACCACCGTCACGCGGATACCGAAGGGGGCCAGCTCCCTGGCCAGGGCCTGGCTGAGACCGGCCACGGCGAATTTGGACGCGCTGTACATCCCCATGCTGGGGAAACCGCGTGCGCCTGCGACCGATCCGATGTTGATGACGGCCCCGCCGCCCCGTGCCTTCAGATGCGGAATCGCCGCCCGGGTCACACGGAAGGTGCCGAAGAAATTGGTGTCCATCTGGGCCCAGGCCTCGGCCTCGCTCAGCTCCTCCAGAGCCCCGACCAGGCCATAGCCCGCATTGTTGACCACCACGTCCAGGCCCCCCGTGATCGCCGCCGCCGCATCGACCGCCGGGGCCACCGCCGCCGTGTCGCAGACGTCCAATGCCAGGGCGTGAGCCCGGCCGGGGGCCAGGGCCTGGAAGGCCGCGAACTGGCCCGGATCACGCAGGGTGCCGATCACCGTCTCGCCCGCATCCAGCGCCGCCCTGGCGATCGATCGACCCAGACCGCCGGAGACGCCGGTCACGAACCATGTCCTGGAAACCGTCATCGTGCGTCCTCCTCCATGGACCCGAGGCGATCCATCGGCGATCAGGGTCGGGGTCGAAAGGGGACAGGTCCAGCATTGCGGGAACGGCAACGCTTGCATATCGCCTCCGCGATCAAGGCCCCGCGATGATAGGCAAAGGGTCGGGCGTCGATATGCTCCCCCTCGAATGAAAGCGTGCCGACAGAGTGCGCCTCATCGCCGGTCCGACTGCGGGCCGACAGGGACAACATCAGGAAGGGGAAGTTTCGATATGGCTTTCAACAAGAACTGGCGCACGCTCGCCCTGGTCACCAGCGCCCTGTGCGCGATGCCGGCCATGGCCCACGCCCAGTCGGCACCGCAGAGCGAGCCTGAGGCCAGCAGTGTCGACGACATCATCGTCACCGCCCGGCGCCGCGAGGAACGCCTGCAGGACGTGCCCCTGGCCGTGACGGCCGTGTCGACCGAGGCCCTGGAACGCGCCAACATCACGACCGTGTCCGGCCTGCGGACCCAGGCTCCGTCGCTGGTGATCACGCCGGGCGTCGGCGCAAACAAGAGCACTCCCGTTTTCGCGATCCGCGGCCAGAGCCAGCAGGAACTGACCATCCTGGCCGACCCGTCGGTCTCGCTCTACATCGGCGACATCGTGGCCCCGCGTTCTCAGGGTGCCAACGGCGGTCTGTTCGACCTCGCCTCCGTCCAGGTCCTAAAGGGCCCGCAGGGCACGCTGTTCGGCCGCAACTCGACCGGCGGCATTGTCCAGTTGATCCCGAATGCGCCCACCGGCACCTTCGGAGGATCCGTGACCGCGACGGTCGGAAACTTCGGGACTCTGAATACCGAAGTGGCCCTGAACCTGCCGCTCACTGATACCTTGTGGGCCCGCCTGGCAGTCGTGAACAACACCGACGACGGTTATCTGTATGACGTGAACCTGGGGCGGAACGTCAACTATACCGACAATCAGGGCCTGCGCTTTTCCCTGCGCTGGCTGCCTTCGGACACGATCACCAACACTCTGGTCGTAGATGCCTTCAATGCCGATGAAGGCGGATCCGGCGGTTACATCCGTGACGTCAACCCTGCCGGATCGTTCAACTCTGCGCCGGCACGCACGCCACGCAACTATCCGACGCTGGAATCCATGCTGGCGGACCAGCAGGCCCGAGGCAACCGTACGACCGCCAGCGGCACGCCCATCTTCTCGAGGGTCGAAACCCTGACCATCGCCAATACGACGGTCATCGAACTTTCCGACTCCATCTCGATCAAGAACATCGTCGGCTATCGCGACGTCAGTTCACACAACTATGAAGACACCGACGGGCTTCCCATCCCGTTGCTGGAAATCGAGCGTCGCTTCGAGCAGGATCAATGGTCGAATGAGCTCCAGATCTTCGGTCAGACCGGTGCCATGAACTGGATCGCGGGGGCCTACTACTTCACCGAAGAAGGCCTGGATTCCGGGGCCAGCATCACCGGTGCCGTCGATCCGGGGGCGATCCAGCCCAGCAGCGTCTTCGCCTATCCGTCATGGGCCGATACCCGCGTGTCCGCCGAGAACACCAGCTATGCCGTGTTCGCCCAGGGCACCTATGCTTTCGCTGGCATAGAGGGCCTGTCGCTGACGGCCGGCGTTCGTCAGAACTGGGACGAACGAAGCGTCGTCGTCCAAAACCGGACCAACTCGGCCTGCCGGTTCACCACCGATGGCGACAACAATCCGGCGACGCCGGAAACCAATCCCGGCCTGGCCGGATGTTTCCTGCCGCTGTCGGCCGACTACAGTGAGCCGACCTGGAACGTCAGCCTGGACTACAAGTTCGGAGACGGGAAGCTGGCCTATGTCGCCCATCGCCACGGCTACCGCACCGGGGGCTTCGGGGCTCGTGCCGCCACGGAAGCCGGCTTGCAGCGAACCTTTGAACCCGAGACGGTAGACGATATCGAAGTGGGCTTTAAGGCGGACTGGCGCTTCGGCAATGGAGCCTTCCTGCGTACCAACCTGGCGGTCTTCTACGCCGACTATCAGGACATCCAGCGGCTGCTGACGGACCCGACCACCATTCCGGTGACCACGGTCACGGTCAACGCCCAGCAGGCCACGATCAAGGGCGGCGAGTTCGAGTTCCTGTTCCGCCCGGTCCAGTCCTTCGAACTGTCGGGCTTCTGGTCCTATACGGACGCCGAGTTCGACGAATTCATCGCGCCGGGGAATATCGACCTGAGCAGCTCGCCCTTCGCCCGTGCGCCGAAGAACGTCTACAGCATCTCGGCCCGCTACACGCCGACCATCCCGGCGAACGTCGGCAGCGAACTGTCGTTCGGAGCCAGCTGGTTCCATACCGACAGCTACATCGACAACGACACCTTCAATGTGACGGCCATCAGCCCCGAGTATGAGCTGCTCAACCTGAACATGGACTGGCGCAACGTCTATGGCACCGACGCATCCCTGGGCATCTACGTCAACAATGCGCTGGACGAGGAATACGACTTCGGCCTGCTGAACATCTACACCTCGCTTGGCTTCAACTCCCGGACGCCAGGCGATCCCCGGACCTATGGCGTGCGCTTGAAGTACGAGTTCTGATCCCACGTCAGTCCGAAACCTTTTGGGGGTGGTGGGTATCCACCGCCCCCTTTTTCTTTTCAGGAACACCACGGCAGCAATGGCTGTCAGGCTTCACGAGGTCCAAGAATGTCCGAGATTTCCAGACGAGCGATCATGTCAGCCGTCGGCTTGGGCAGTCTGACGGCTTCACTACCGGCCAAGGCCGAATCGGAGGCAAAGACGGCGAGCGCCGTCGTGGCGGAACCGTCTGCCCCGGCCGATGCGCCGAACATCATCGTCGTGCTGCTGGACGACCTGGGCTATGCCGACCTGGATTGCTACGGCGGCGAGATCGGCACGCCCAATATCGATGCGATGGCCGCCGAGGGCGCGCTCTATACCAGCTTCCACACGACCGCAGTCTGCTCACCGACCAGGGCATCGCTGCTGACGGGGTTGAATCCCCACTCGGCCGGCATGGGCTGGTTGGCGGATGCCGACACCGGGACACCGGGATATCGCGGCGACCTGACCCGGCAGGCCCCGACGATCGCCGAGCATCTGAAGGCGCGCGGCTGGAGCACCTATCACGTCGGCAAATGGCACGTGAACACGGTCAAGAACGACACCAATCTGGGCGACCCGGTGAACTGGCCGCTACAGCGAGGCTTTGAACGTGCCTACTGGTTTCACGGCCATTCGTCCGACTATTTTCGCCCTGCCGAGTTCCGCGAGGGCAATACGACCATCGAGATCGAGCCGTCGGACGACTATTACATTACCGACGATCTGACCGACCGGGCGATCGCCGACCTGCGGCGGCATAAGGCGATGTCTGACAAGCCGCTGTTCATGTACCTGGCCCACGCCGCGCCCCACACGCCCCTGCAAGCCCGGGCGCAGGACATCGAGCAGCAGAAGGGCCGCTATGATCAGGGGTGGGACGCGATCCGCCAGCAGCGGCTGGATCGCCAGAAAGCCAGTGGCGTCGCTCCGCAAGATGCCAAGCTCCCGGCGCGTGATCCCAATGTGCTGGACTGGGAAAGCCTGTCCGACGAGGATCGGCGTCTTCATGCCCGCTATCAGGAAGTCTATGCCGCCGTGGTCCAGCGCATCGACTGGAACATGGGCCGCCTGATGCGGGCGCTGGACGACCTGGGCATGGCGGACAATACGATCCTGATGATCCTGTCCGACAATGGCGGCTCGCCTGATGCCGGGCCGAACGGCACGCCCAATCTTCTGGCTGGGAGCGCGGGCGGCATGACGGCCGAAAAGGCGCTGGCGATGATCGACGAGATCGGCAACGCCGACACCTGTCCTGGATACTCCCTTGGCTGGGCCATGGCGTCGTGCACGCCGTTCCGGATGTACAAGCATCACACTTTCGGCGGCGGCGTGTCCGACCCGCTGATCGTGCGCTGGCCGCGCGGCATAAAGACCCACCAGCCCCGACGTCAGTACATCCACGTCTGCGACCTTCTACCCACCCTGCTGGATGCGGCGGGTGTCGAACCCCTGGCGGCAGAAAAACCAATCGAAGGCCTGAGCTTTGTGTCCAGCTTCGACGATCCGTCAGCGCCGGCAGCCCGTCGGGAACAGTATTACGAAATGACGGGAAAGCGCGCCTATCACGCCGACGGGTGGGAGATCGCCTCCACCCGCAACTATGGCCAGCCGCTGGAAACCGACCGGTGGGAGTTGTTCGACGCACGGTCCGACTACAACCAGACCGCCGATCTATCGGCCCAGTATCCGCAAAAGGTCGCCGACCTTGAGGCCCGCTGGTGGCAAGCCGCGCGGCGGGGTGACGTCCTGCCGCTGGATCTGCGGACCCAGGCGGAGCGCTACTTTGCCTCAATCACCGAGGGTGGCGGTCAGTCGCACTGGCATATCGTGCCGCCGATGGAGCGGTTGCTAGTCCATTCCGCGCCCCAGCTTTTCGGTCGTTCGCACACGATCGAGGTCGCCTTGGCCGAGGGCGGTGTCGGGGACGGGGTCCTGGTGGCCTATGGCAATATGTTCCTAGGGTGCGCCCTGTATGTGAAGGATGGCCGGCTGATCTATGAGGCTCACGCGCGGCCCAACCGGTATGTGATCGAGGCCAGCGCGCCCCTGGCCCCGGATGCACGGATCATTCGCTTCGAGTGCAATATGGTCCAGCGCCCCTTTCTGGGCTCCGCCACGCTGTCGGTCGATGGCCAGCAGGTCGGCGAGATCCCGCAGCGTCGCCTGTTCTTCGGTCGGCCCTATCAGGGGCTGGAGGTCGGGCGGAATGGAGCCACCCCCGTCAGCCTGAACTACACGGGTGCATTCCCCTATCAGGGCCGAATCGATCATGTGTCGATCACCCTGGACACCTCCGTTTACACCGACGACGAACAGGCTGCCCTGGCCGCCATGCTGGCGTCTCGACGCTAGGCCGCGCGTCCGTCAGGGTCGCGGCTGCGGCCCTGACGGAAGACCTCAGCCCAGCTTGATCGAGGCATGGCCCTCGGGGGCGACGAACAGCGGCGGGCGGTCGGCATAGGCGGGCGGCAGACCCTGGGTCGAGATCCGCAGCAGGCGGCGGCGTTTGCCTTCCTCGGCCGAGTATTCGATCGGGGTGGCGCGGTGCAGGGTGGCCAGGTTGTCCCAGATCAGGATGTCGCCCGCCTCGGCCTTGATGGCGCGATTGAAGCGGGGCTGCACGGCATGGGCCTTCAGCTCGTCCAGCAGAGCCTGGCCCTCCTCGTCGTCCAGTCCCTCGATCGCGAAGGGCGTGCCGGCCACGGCGTACAGGCTGCGTCGACCGCTGACGGGATGGGTGATGACCAGGGGGTGGACGGGGCGTTCGGCCGCCCGCTTGCGCGCCCGCACCCCGCCGTCGCGATCCTCGGCATCGGGGTCCAGCTTGATCGGGGTCTCGTCCGGGCCGCGCTTTCCGCCCACCAGCATATGGCGGGCCTTCAGGCTGTCGATCCGGTCCCGCATCGCCTGCGGCAGGGCCTCATAAGCGGCCGTCAGATCGGTGAAGATGGTCTCGCCGCCGATCCGGGGGGCCTCGATGGCATAGAGCATGGTCGCGGCACCCGGCACATATTCATAGGATCCGTCCGTGTGCCAGAAGGAGGCCCCGTCCCGCCGTCCAGGGTCGTGATCGGGCGAGTTGGAGATGGTGATCAAGGCCGGAAAATCGGGGTCCAGGTCCTTGGTAAAGAAGAAGTCGATCGGCTGGCCGAAGTGACGACCGAAGCGGTCGTACTCGGCCCGCGACAGGTCCTGATTCCGGATACGGATGACATGATGTTCGGCCAGGGCATCGACCAAGGTCTTGGCGTCGCCGGGCGTCAGGGCGCGCAGGTCGATATCCGAGACGTCGGCGCCGAAGGGCGCATGGGGGGTGATCTTCATGGGGTGTCCTCAGCCCTCGTCATTGACCCACCGGACGAACCGGTGAAGCGGATAGAAGCCGTCGTGCGGCAGGCCGACTTCGGGCGTGGCACTGCCCAGGCTGACGATCCGCTGTGCGCCAGCGGATGCCAGAATGTCGCGCAAACCTGACTTGCGTTCAGGGGGGTGCACGCCGACCGTTTGGGTCGCGACCGTGACGTGGCGGGCGGCGTCGGCGAGCCGATCCACGGCCACGACATTGACCACCTTGCCCTCGGGATAGAAGTCGACGGCCTCGTCCGAACGGACGACCAGACCCCGGCCCTCATACCCGCCCCAGACGCGATAGAAGTCGGCCATGTCGCGCAGGCCGTCGATCTCGTCACGCAGGGCGCGGGGGATGGGGCGGGGCTCGGCCGAGGCGGACCGGCCGCCTGCACCCAGATGCGCCTGCAGCCGCGCGCAATAGCGGTCGACCTGATCCAGCGTCCCCTCCACGAACTGGAAGCGGCTGGCGGTGCAGGCCTCCTGGTTCATGATGGTGGCGTCATGGGCCCCGGCGACAGCGGCCGCCTCCAGCGCCGCCTCGCTGTCGAAGATTTCGCGCCCGATCATCGAGATCGAGGTCTTGGGATCGAAGGCGACCAGTTCCAGCCCCGGCCCGACGTATTTCAGCGCCCCACGGATAGTGCTTTCGCCGCCCCAGGCGATGATCTTGTCGAAATACTGCGGCCTGAACAGCAGGCCCTCGACCGCCTCGTCCCCGCCGCGCCAATAGGCGGCCGAGAAGCAGCGCGTCAGCGGATGGCCCGGTGCCGCCTCGGCCAAGGCCGTCAGGATGGCGGGCGCGCTGAACAGTTCGTTGGACGGCAGTTTCAGCAGGTGGACACCCTTGGTCAGGGCCCCGCGGATAACCGTGTTGGCGGCCACTCCGGGCGAGTTTCCCGCGATCACGTGAAGCAATCGGCAGGGAAAGGCGCGGACACGGGCGGGGCGGCCGGACGGGGTGCTCACCTCGCGCCAGCCATCCAGCAGGTCCTTGCCGCCGATTTCCTGGGCGATCATGAACTCCATGGCCGGTCGGCTGAACATATGGCCCAGATGGGCGAACGACCGTTCGACCAGATCGCGGGGATAGAAGCCGGCCTCGACGCTGCGCTCCATGGCCTGCGCCAAGTCCCCGGAGCGGTCGCGCTTCAGCACCTCTCCGGTCTCGACCAGCACGTCGATGATCTCGTCCACCGGCACATCGGCGGCCGGGGACGGCGCCGGACGCGGCCAGACCAGGGCCCCGACATCCAGCGGCGGGGTGACGAAACGGTTGGGATCGCGGCCATACTCCGGGCCGTCGCCCTCAATGACGACGCCCTTGACCACATGGCGGATGCGCTGGGCCGGGATGCTTATCGGGGTGATCGCGTTCATGCCGCCACCGCCCCGCGGATATAGGCATCGATGGTGCCCGCACAGCCGATGTGATCGCTCTCGCCCGCCTGGGCGTAGCGGCTGATGGTGTCCAGGATCGTCGGGCCGGGCCGTCCGCAAGGACAGTCCTTGAAGTCGATGGTGACCTTGTCGCCGCTGATCAGTCCGCCCCAGCGGCCCTCGTACAGCAGGTCCAGGAAGGCAAAACGCCCTTCGACCACCCCATCCACGCCGTCGTCTGCGGTCAGGCGGCGTTCCCCGTCGCGATCCAGCAGCAACCAGATCAGACCGGGCGGCCGGTGATAGCGGCCGCACTGACATTTGGGACAGGTCTGGGCCATCTCCGTCATGCCATAGGCATTGTTGCGGATGACCTTGCCGTAGAAGCGATCGACCTGTTCGCGATAGTCCTCGGGCAGGGCCACGCCCTTCAGCCCACCACCGGCGCTGACCAGGCTGTCGGGGTGAAAGCCGCCGTCGGCGATGCCGCGCCCGCGCGCCCGCTCGATGATCGACATATGCTGGGCCCACAAAGCCGAGACCACGATCGGCTCGTGGCGGTGAGCCAGTATCTTGTCGACGAAAACGTCCATGGCCGCGCTCATCCGCTCACCCCGCGCGCGGGCCTGGGCCTGGGCCGCCTCGATCTCGTCAGGCGTCGCCGTGCCCTCGGCCATGCGCTGGTTCAGGGCCGCAGACGCGCTGATGTCCGCCAGACGCAGCGGTTCGTCGGTCAGGAAATGCGCCTCGCCGGGGCGAGCCCAGACGGCCGCCGAATTCTGAGCGGCCTCGATGGCGCTGTTGGGACCGCGCGACGGACTGGTCAGGAAAACGACCCGGCTGTTGTCGGCCTTGACGAAGGGCCAGCCGCTCATGCGGCGATAGTGACGGCGCTTCTTCTCGGCATCCTCGCGGGTGTGGTTCAGGAAGCTGACCTTGCCGCCTGATCCGCTGGTGGCCAGCACCATGTGACCGGCGGCGCGCAGCCGCTCCATCCAGTCGTCGACGTCGGTGACGCCCTCGACGTCGACGTCCGTGACCTTGGCCACCGACAGGGTCTGCATCCATTGCAGCAACCGGTCCCACCGACCCTGGGCCACAAAGCTGGGCGGATAGGATTTATAGGCCGTATGGGCGAACAGCAGAGGCACCAGGTCGTCCAGGTTGCGGACCTCGGTCACGCCGCTGTCGTCGGCCCGGCGTCGCAAGACCGGGATCTGTTCGCGGCGTTCGGCGAACAGCTCGCGCGCCGCCTCCAGCTGGCGCGCCTCGATGTCGGGCCAGGGACGATCGAAAACGTCCTCATGCTCCGCGCCATCCACCAGTTCGGACCTTGTCGACATCCCTGGACACTCCCGTTTTCTTTTGACGGTGAGCCCAGACAGGCCGAATGTGCAGTGGCGATTCAGACAATCGCATTGGTGAAACAGACATTGCGTCAGACCCCATGCCGCGCATCGCCATCGTGATATCGGACGGCGTCCTGATGAATGCCGTGTTCGAAATTGCCGACGCCCTCAGCCTGGCCAACCGCTATACGGCCCAGCAGTATGCTGATCGCGAGGCCCTGCCTCCGACGCTGGATGTGCGGCTGGTGTCGGTCGGCGGCGAGGCCGTGCGGGCCGAGAACGGCCGGTTGCTGGCGTCGGACGAGGCCTTGCGGGGATCGACCTTCGACCTGGTCCATGTCGCACCGTTCGCGGTGGGCAGACCCGAAAGCCTGGACGAGCGGCTGCGGTCCATGGCGGAGGTCGTGGACTGGATCACAGAGTGCCATGCTGCGGGCGCCAGGCTTTCAGCGAGCGGATCGAGCGTGGCGATCCTGGCGCGTGCGGGGCTTCTCGACGACATCGCGGTACCGGTCGCCTGGTGGCTGGAGCGGCCGATGCGGCGGCTGTTTCCCCACCTGACCCTGGACCCGGAGCGGGCGATCGCGGCCCACGACAACCTCCTGCTGGCAGGGCGCCATGTGGCGGAGCCGGCCCTGGCCATCCGCATCGTCGAACAGCTGATGAGCCCCGACGTGGCCACCTGGATCGAGCGGATCACCGGGGTGGACGCCTATCCCGACGGGCCGGACCCGGCCCATGTCTTTACCACTGTGGTGCTGAAGCCGGACGAGCTGGTGGCCCGAGCCGCCCATTGGCTGCAGCTGCGCTTTGCCCAGAAGCCCCAGATGGCGGACCTGTCGGCGATCATGGCGGTGCATCCGCGCACCCTGAACCGCCGTTTCGTCGCCAGCCTGGGGATGACACCGGTCGAGTATCTGCAGCGGCTGCGGATCGAGGCGGCCAAGCGGATGCTGGCCCGGTCGGACCGCCGGGTGGACCGGATCGCCTATCTGGTGGGCTATGCCGATCCGGGCTTCTTCAAGACCCTGTTCCGCAAGCACACGGGCCTGACGCCGGGCGACTATCGCCGCCAGGCCCGCGCAATGCCGGTCAGTCCTTGATGGGACGATCCAGGCCAGGGTCCTTGGGATAGCGGCCCAGCAGCAGATAGGCCCCTGATGCCAGGGCGAACATGACCGCCGCGCCGATCAGCGCCTCGTTATATCCGCCGAAGGTGTCATAGGCGAAGCCAAAGGCGATGCCCGCCACCGATGTGGCCACGGCGATGAACAGCACGCTGAGCCCATAGATGGCGGCGAAGGATTTCAGGCCGAAATAGCGGGCGATGATGAAGGCGATCACATCGATCTCCGCCCCCTGGGCCAGGCCGATCAGGACCAGGCCGACCCCCGCCATCCAGACCGTCGGCTCGCTGGGCAACAGCAGGGCGATGCCCAGGACAGGCAGCAGGGTGAAGGCGCACCCCACCGCAGGAGCCCAGATCCGGTCCACCAGGATACCGGTGGTGAGGGTCCCCGCCACGACCGATACGGCCAGCAGGGCGGCGAACTCGGCGGCCAGGCCCGGCTCCAGACCTTTTCCGGTCAGCATGGGCTGCAACTGCGACAGGATGCCGATGACTGGGCCATAGGTGAAGGCGGCAGCCAGACAGACCAGAAGGACCTTGGGGTTGGACAACAGCTTCAGCCACAGCCGCCAGTCCAGCAGGGCGGTCGGCTGACCCTTGGCGTTCAATTCAACAGCCTGACGTTCGTCCGACACGAACAGCCAGCTGATCGGCAGGGCGACCAGGGCCGCCGCCGCCGCCAGCAGATAGAAGCCCGCCTGCCAGCCGTGATCGGCGATGACCCGGAAGACCAGGATCGGCATGAAGGCACCGGCCAGTGAATAGCCGATGCGCGATATGGCCAGGGCCGTGCCGCGCGATTTCGAGAAGCGACTGGCCACCGCGCGCGTGAAGGCGATGCCCGTGGTGCCCAGGCCTGCCGCCACCAGGATGACGAAGGCGATCAGGAACAGGGTATAGTTTCCCCCCGTATTGGCGATCAGCACATAGCTCAGCGCCACCAGCATCAGGCAGGTGGTCAGCACCGGCCGCACTCCGACCCGGTCGATCAGCCGCCCGAACAGGGGCGCGACGAAGCTGGTGAAGAAGCTGAGGTGGAAGGCAAAGGCGATCTGGCCCCGGCTCCACCCGAACGCATCCTGCAAGGGTTGGACGAACTGGCTCTGGGTGAAGGAGAACCCGCCATAGCCCAGGCCCATGGCCAGGAAGGTCCCGAACACGACCTTCCAGTGCGCGCGCCACTCGTCTCGGGTTGTCTGGGTGGTCATCGGCGCCTCACGAACAGGGGGTGCAGGGATAGGGGATCGGTGCTGCGGTCAGGCCGCGCGTTCCAGACGCACGTCGAAATCACGGATATAGCCGCCCATGACCCTGTCGATCCCGGCGTAGTCCAGGTCGAAGGCTTCCATGGAATAGCTGTGGCGAGGGCCCTTGGCATGGGCCACGCGGTCGGCGTCCATATGGGCCGAGACGGCGGCGGCTCGGTCGTCCGTAAACGGAACATCGAACCGTTCATAGCAGCTCCGCAGCGACGCAAGGGGGTCCGCCTGGACCTCCAGATAGTGGGCGTCGAAGAACTGATCGGGGCATCGGTTCCTGACCGCCGCCACCCGCGCCATGGACTGCGACTGACGTTCCAGCATCCCGAACGACCCGGACGGAACATGGTCTGAGAACAGGCTGTGGTTCACCGCCAGATTGTTCGACAGAGAGGCCAGCACCTTGGCCGGATCGCGGTGGCACAGGACCACCCCGGCATCGGGAAACACGTCCAGCAGGTCGGCCATCCACCAGTCGTGGGCCGGGGTCTTCAACACCCAGCGGTCGCGCTTGAACCGATACTGAAGATGCTGAAGCGCCCGCTTCTGCTCCTCATAGACCGGCTTCATGTCGATGGAATACAGCAGCTTGGCATAGTTGGGGACGGTCCACCAGGCAGCGTAGTTGACGGTCAGCAGCGACATCTCCCACAGGAAATTGCACTCCTCGGGCCGCTCCGCCCCGAAGGGATGGATGCCCTGAATCTCCGGCGACATGAAGCCTTCGAACGTCAGGGCGTCGCGACAGGCCGCGATGCGCGGATCGGTGTCATAGGTCGCCTCCTGAGGCGGGGGCGAGGGAAACATGATCTCCCACATCCGGGGCGACCGATTGGCCGGGTCCGCGGCCAGCAGGTTGTGAAAAAAGGTCGAGCCCGCGCGCGGCAGTCCGGCCACGAAGATCGGGCGCACGATGGCCTCCTCCGCGATGCCGGGGAACCGCTTGCGGTCCTCGGCCAGGGCCAGCCGCCCCTTCAGATTGTCCAGCAGCCGCCGCCGTGCACGCTGAACTCCCAGGGCATTGAGATTGGCCGTCTCGATCAGGTCGCGGCTCAGGACTTCCAGCGGTTCCCGGAACAGGTCACCGCCCCAGTCGGACAGGCCGGACTGATCCTGCGCGTCGCGCATCAGAATCCGGGCCTCGAGGGGATGTGACATTCAGACTTCCTTCCTGGCGCGGCCACTTTTGACGCGGCTCGTCCAGATCAGCCTATGGACCGGTCGCGGCCGCGTCATCCATGACCGCCTCAGGCATCGCGCCCGCGATACCGCCTGGACCAGCTTGGCCGTACGACGCACCAGGATAAGAATGCGCCATGACCGATGTGAAGCCCCATCCGATCGACGTCCCGCAGTCGGTGCTGGACGGCATCCGTGGCGGTCTGAAGGCCGCCCGGATTGCCTATGCCCCAGAAGGCGGGGGCTGGGCCTGGGGCGTGGATACAGCCTATCTGCGCGAACTGGTCGACTACTGGATCGACCATTACGACTGGCGCAGCCAAGAGGCGCACCTGAACCGGCATCCGCAGTTCAGCACCGTGATCGACGGGATGGCGGTGCGGTTCCAGCACATCAAGGGGTCGGGCGGGCACGGACCCATCCTTCTGACCCACGGCTGGCCGGGTTCGATCCTTGAGTTCGACGAGGTGGCCGACCGGCTGGCCTTTCCCGAGCGGTTCGGTGGTCGGGCCGAGGACGGCTTCGATCTGGTCATCCCGTTCCTGCCCGGCTTCGGCTTTTCGCAGCGGCCGCCCGCTCCGATCGGGCCGCGCCGGATTTCGGCCATGTGGCGGACCCTGATGGTTGAGCGGCTGGGTTACGATCGCTTCTTCGCCCAGGGCGGGGATTTCGGCAGCTCGGTCTCCAGCTGGCTGGCGCACGACCATCCGGATCATGTCGCGGCCCTGCACCTGAACCTGGCCATCCCGATGCCGGTCCCCGCCGATCAGGCCGTACCGGGCGAGGTGGAGTGGCGCGCGGCCTTCGAGGCGGTTCAGCGCCGCGAGTCGGCCTACATGATGGTGCATATGACCAAGGCCCAGACGATCGGCGCGGCCCTGTCGGCCAGTCCCGTCGCCTTCGCCGCCTGGGTGATCGAGAAATTCCACGGCTGGGCCGACACCGGCGGAGACATCGAGAGCCGGTTCAGCAAGGACCAGCTGATCACCAACCTGATGCTTTATCTGGTCAATGACGCGGTCGCCTCGTCGATCTGGATGTATGCGGGCACGGCGATCGAGGCGGCGGCCGGCAGGCTGTCCGGGCTGAACGTTACCGTGCCCACCGGCTTTGCCCAGTATCCGGGCGAGTTCCTGCCCCCTGCCCCGGTCGATGCCATCCGCCGAAACTGGAACCTGACCCATCATGCGGTCATGGCCTCGGGCGGTCATTTTGCCGCTTTCGAAGAGCCTGTTGTTTTTTCGAACGATGTGCGAGATTTCTTTTTGCGCTATGGTGACGCCGCAGCAGGAGACGCGCGATGAAGGTCCGGTATCCGACCTGGTCCTACGACCAGACCCCGCCCCACTGGTCGCCCTATATCGAATATGTCCAGGCGCGGAACGCCGCCTCGACCATCCCGTCCTATGTGGAGCCCTATCTGGTGAAGGTCATGATCCAGGCGCGCAAGGCGCTGGATCAGAAGGACACGCCACTGGACCGCGATCTGGTCGTCTTCATCAAGCAGGAGGCCCAGCACTGCAAACAGCATGACGCCTTCAACCGCCAGCTTCACGCCGCCGGATACGACGGCCTGACCGCCTTCGAGGAAGAGCTGGAAGCGACCTATGAGGACTTCCTGGCCAACCGGTCTCTGAAGTTCAACTGTGCCTATGCCGAGGGGTTCGAGGCCCTGGGCTCGGGCATGGCCCAGATCGTGTTCGAGGGAAAACTGGCCGAGTTCGAGGCCGCCGAACCCAACCCCGGTTCCGAACTGTGGCGCTGGCATCTGGCCGAGGAGTTTGAGCACCGCAGCGTGGCCTTCGACGTCTATCAGACCCTGTTCGCGCGCCGGAACCCGATCGCGGGCTATTTCTATCGGCTCTATGGCTTCTATTACGCGGTCAAACACCTGGGCAACTATTCCAAGCGCGTGGCCGCCTACCTGATGTCGGTCGACCGTTCGCGTATGTCGCCCGAGGAGGTGGAGGCCTCCCTGGCCCGCGAGAAGCACTTCAAGAAGACCTATGCCCGGCTGATGATTCCCAAGATGCTGATGGTGCTGTCGCCCTTCTACAATCCGGGCAAGAAGGTGCCGCCGCCCGCCCTGTTGGTCTATCTGGACCGGTTCGAGGCCCAGGCTGCCTGATACGGGCTTGCATGACGGCACGGCGGCGGCGAAATGAAGCGGTCGCTTCTCCAGAGTGCTGAATGACCAAGATTCTCATCATCGGCGCCGGCCATGCCGGTGGCTCCGTCGCCGCCCTGTTGCGCCAGTATGGGCATGAGGGACCGATCATCCTGGCGGGGGAGGAGGCCGCACCCCCCTATCAGCGCCCGCCCCTGTCCAAGGCCTGGCTGAAGGGCGAGGCGGATCTGGACGCCCTGCTGCTGCGTCCCGACACCTACTATGCCGAGAACCAGATCGAGCTGCGGACCGGCGTGACCGCCGTGGCCATAGATGCGGCGGCCCATAGCGTTGCCTTCGCCGATGGATCGACCGAGACCTATGACAAGCTAATCCTGGCCACCGGGTCGACCGCCCGCAAACTGACCATCCCAGGTGCCGATCGCCCGGACCTGATCGAGTTGCGGACGCTGCACGATGCCGAGCGGCTGAAGGCGGCGCTGGGGCCCGGTCGTCGGCTGGCGGTGGTCGGCGGCGGCTATGTGGGGCTGGAGGCCGCGGCATCCGCCCGCGCCCTGGGGGCCGAGGTGGTGGTGATCGAGCGGATGGACCGGGTCCTGGCCCGCGTCGCCTCCGCCCCCCTGTCGGCCTTCTTCACCGCCCGGCACCGGACTGAGGGCGTCACCATATTGACGGACACCGAGGTCGCCGGGTTCGAGGATGGGGCCGTACGACTGGCGACGGGCGAAGCCATCGCGGCCGATGCCATACTGGTCGGGGTCGGGGCCCTGGCCTGCGATGCCCTGGCCCGGTCCGCCGGGCTGGTGTGCGAAACTGGCGTGGTGGTGGACGAGGCGGCCCGGACATCGGACCCCGACATCTTTGCGATCGGCGACATGGCCTGGCGACCCAGTCCGGTTCATGGCGGGCGGATGCTGCGGCTGGAAAGCGTGCCCAATGCCCTGGAACAGGCCAAACAGGCCGCCTGCGCCATCACCGGACGACCCGCCCCCGCGCCCGAGGTACCGTGGTTCTGGTCCGATCAGTACGACATCAAGCTGCAGATCGCGGGTCTGCCGTTCGATGCCGATCGCCAGTTGGTGCGGGGCGATCCGGCCAACAGCAGCTTTGCCGTCTTCCACCTGAACGGCGACCGGATCGTCAGCGTGGAGGCCGTCAATGCCGGGCCGGAGTTCATGGCCGGGCGCCAGCTGATCGCCAAGGGGACGCCCGTTGACCCCGACCGCCTGACCGACCCGGCCGTTTCGATGAAGGCCGTGGCGGCGGTTTAGGAGTCTCCTCCCCATCGCAAATGGGGAGGGGGACCGCGGAGCGGTGGAGGGGCTGTGTCCGCCGCAAGATCCCCTCCGTCACGGCGCGAAGCCGCGCCGCGCCACCTCCCCATCCGCTACGCAGACAGGGAGGAGACAGCGCTCAAGCAGCGAGGCTCCGCGAGCCGAGCGATAGCGCCCTTGCTTAAAGAAAAATGCGCTCAAGTACCGAGCCGCCGCGCGGCGAGGGATAGCGCCCCCCCTTAGATATGTATGGCATGGCCCAGGGCCCGCAGGGAGGCCTCGTGGAAGGCCTCGCCCAGGGTCGGGTGGACGTGGATGACCCCGGCCACATCCTCCAGAACCGCGCCCATTTCCAGCATTTGGGCAAAGCTGTTGGACAGTTCGGCGACGTGCTGGCCGACCGCCTGGACGCCCAGGATACGGTGGTCGGTCTTCGACGCCAGCACCCGCACGAAACCGCCATCCTCGCCCGCCTCGATGGCCAGGGCCCGGCCGATGGCAGCCAGGGGGAAGACCGAGGTGATGACGTCGTCACGGCCCTCGACATCCAGCGGGCCCAGGCCCGCCGAAACGATTTCCGGCTCGGTAAAGCAGACGGCGGCGATCGTCACGGGGTCGAAGCGCTTGGTGTGACCGGCGATGATCTCAGCCACGACCTCGCCCTGGGCCGAACCCTTGTGGGCCAGCATGGGTTCGCCGGTCAGGTCGCCGACGGCCCAGACATTCTTCATGCTGGTGGCGCAGCGGTCGTCGATCTTCACGAAGGGCCCGGCCATGGCCACGCCCATGTTTTCCAGGCCCCAGCCCTGGGTGCGCGGACGACGCCCCACGGTGACCAGAACCTTGTCGGCGGCCAGCTGCAGCGGCTCGCCGTCGCGGGTGGTGACGTTCAGTTTCCCGTCCCCAAATCCGCCCGCCCGCGCGCCCAGATGCAGTTCGACGCCGTGCTTTTCCAGCCATTTGGCGACCGGATCGGTCAGGGCCTTGTCATAGAGCGGCAGGATGCGGTCGGCCATTTCGACGATGGCGACCTGGGCCCCCAGTTTGCGAAAGGCGATTCCCAGTTCCAGCCCGATATAGCCGCCGCCGACGACGACCAACCTTTCCGGCACGGCGTCCAGCGACAGGGCTTCGGTGGAGGAGATGACGTCGCCCCCGAACGGCAGGAAGGGCAGCTCGACCGGCTCCGATCCCGTGGCCAGGATGACGTGTTCGGCGGTGATGGTGATGGGGCCGTCTTCGGTCTCAACGCGGCAGGTCTTGGCATCCGAAAACTGGGCCCAGCCCTTGATGACCCTGACCTTGGCCTTCTTCAGCAGGGCGGCGACCCCGGCATTCAGCTTGCGGACGATCCCGTCCTTCCAGGCGACGGTCTGGCTCAGGTCGATGGCCGGTGCACTGGCCGTGATGCCCAGCGTCCCGCCACCCGCCGCCTTGGCCACGGTCTCGAATTTCGAGGCCGCGTGGATGATGGCCTTGGACGGAATGCAGCCGACGTTCAGGCAGGTCCCGCCCAGCCCGTCGCCGCCGTCGACCAGCACGGTGTCGAGGCCAAGCTGCCCGCAGCGAATGCCGGCGACATAGCCGCCGGTGCCGGCGCCGATGATTAGGACTTTGGTTTTAATCTGCTGCATCGCTCGTCTCGTTCACATCCTCCCTCTCCCGGCGGGAGAGGGCTTGAGCGCACGGCGGCGAAGCCGTCGTTCTGGCGCGAAAGGGTGAGGGGCTGGTGTCTGATCGTTGAGACCCGACCCTCATCCGTCTCGCTGCGCGAGCCACCTTCTCCCAACGGGAGAAGGAAGAAGATCACCCCATCCACAGCGTCGCGGGATGCTCCAGCAGGCCCTTGATCCGCTGCACGAAGACTGCCGCGTCGTGGCCGTCGACGATGCGGTGATCGAAGGAGGAGGACAGGTTCATCATCTTGCGGACGACCATCTGACCGTCCCGCACCACCACCCGCTCGGCGATCTTGTTGGGGCCGACGATGGCGACCTCGGGGTAGTTGATGATGGGGGTGTGGACCACTCCGCCCAGGGTGCCCAGCGAGGTGATGGTGATGGTCGAGCCGGACAGTTCCTCGCGCCTGGCCGAACCATCCTTGGCGGCACCGGAGACGCGGGCGATCTCGGCGGCGGTGTCCCAGGGGTCGCGCGCCTCGGCATGGCGGACGACCGGCACCATCAGGCCGTTCGGCGTCTGAGCGGCAATACCCAGGTGCACGGCGGCGTGCTGGGTCAGGACCCCCGCCTCGTCGTCATAGGTGGCGTTGATCTGCGGCTGGTCGCGCAGGGCCACCACGATGGCGCGGGCGATGAAGGGCAGGACGTTCAGCTTTCCTTTGCCCGTCTGCTTCGCCTGGGCGTTCAGATGGGCGCGCAGCTCTTCCAGGGCCGTGACGTCGATCTCCTCCACATAGGTGATGTGCGGGATACGCCGAACGCTCTCGGCCATCTTCTCCGCGATCTTGCGGCGCAGGCCGATGATGCGGACCTCGGTCGTGCCTTCGGCCTTGTGATAGGCCGAGATCGCTGACGATCCGGACACGGACGATTGGCCCTGACCACCGGAGAGGAAGGCATCCAGATCGGCATGGTCGATCCGGCCGGCGGGGCCCGACCCCGGCACGGCCTGCAGGGGGATCCCCAGATCGCGGGCGCGGTTGCGCACGGCGGGCGAGGCCAGAGGCCGGACGCCGGGGGTCTGTGCGGTGCGTGCGACGGGCTTGCCCCCCTCTGGCGGCTGCGCCGCCTGTCTCCCCCCAAGGGGGGGAGATTGGGCGACCTTCGTCTCCTCCCTGT
>Ga0209066_10003051_pt1 | contig 19583 bp, 21 predicted proteins | sample All_14_2_FD_187198 | JGI IMG/M metagenome (GOLD analysis project Ga0209066, IMG submission 187198) | Freshwater microbial communities in response to fracking from Pennsylvania, USA - Allegheny Zone_MetaG_DW_15 (SPAdes) (version 2) ... | reverse complement strand
TTTCCTGGATTTTTTCGCTGAGTTACCCCAAAATAAGCTTACAATTCAGTATTTTTACTTAATAAAAAATAATCTTTATGAAGAAGAATTTACTCATCGTGCTTTTCCTTACCTCAATTCTATCACTCTCCGGCTTTTCGCAGGTATACACATTTACCGTTGGCAACCAGTCGTATCAGGAATTGGCAAATCCTGTATCCATTAACAATGGCGAAGTTTGGGATTTTCCGGAGTATGAAGTTAACCTTGGCTTCAATTTCTATTTGTTCGATACCCTTATCAACAAAATATACTTCTTTAATGAAGGACAGGGCAGTGTGCTGTCGTCAGTCCCCTCATCAAAACGCTATCATAAGATGGTCATGGCATTCGGAGCAGGACTGCTTGACCGGGGATACGGCACATCGCAGTCGCAATCACCCCTCTCCTACGAAGTAACCGGAGAGCCGGGGACGAGGATCTGCAAGATCCAGTGGAAGAATGCAGGCTTTTACGGCGACTATGAAGAAAACGGATCCATGACCGACTATGTTAACTTCCAGCTATGGCTGCATGAAGTAACCGGCTTGATTGAAATGCATTACGGACCATCGCTCATAACTGATTTCGATATCAACTTTGGTGCTCCGGGGCCAACCGTAGGACTGATACCATGGTACGACAATGACTTATACAGTTTTTCACCACAATGTATATGGCTTGCCGGTAGTCCATCCAATCCATACCTTGTATATTCAGATGAGTTCAGCTTCCTATCAGGCATGATACCACCCAATACCGCCTATTACTTCACCAATACCCTCACAGTGAACACCGGCATGGTAAAGGCTGAAGACTATTCAATATACCCTAATCCGGCTGATGATTATATTGTGGTAAGAAATAGTAATACAAACACTAATAATCTGACTATTGTAATCAGCGATTTAACCGGCAGGATAATGCTTCAGAAGAACTACACAAGCAACGGGGAACTGCATGTTTCTGTCGGCAGCTTGCAAGCAGGTATTTATTCTTTAGTTATTCTGGAGGGGAATAAAGGGATTTATAGAGAGAGTTTTTTTAAAAGATGAAGCAGTCCATAGTCAATTATAAGGGTGAAAGGCGTATAAAAGTAGATTTTCCTTATAACCTGCAATTAGTTAACAGAATTAAGCAGATTCCTGGGGCTCAATGGAGCAGAAGCCTTAATGCCTGGCACTTGCCGAACAATGAGGTAAGCTTAAATATGTTAGATCAGTATTTTAGCAGCAGCGCTAATGTTACTATACAGAATAAGAAACATTTAGTATCAGATTCTACAACTCTCAAAACTCAAATAACCGAAAGAAAACTGCCAGATGAAACGGTTAAAAAGATCGAGTTATTCCGTGATTGGATGAGCCATAAGAGGTATGGTGATTCAACTATAAAAACTTACTCAGAAACACTTTCAGTATTACTGCGCTTTATTTATCCTAAAAGTCCGGAAGACATGTGCGGACAAGATATGGTTGACTTCGTCAATCAATATATCATTCCTAATAAATACAGTTACGCATTTCAGAATCAGGCGGTGAACAGTGCAAAGCTGTTTTTCAGAGAGATAGTAAAAGGAAAATTGGATGTTGAAAGTTTTAAAAGGCCTCGCAGCGAGCATAAACTGCCAAATGTACTGAGCAAGGAAGAAGTAAAAGCTATACTTCAGGCTCCGGTTAACATGAAGCATAAATGTATGCTAAGTCTGATTTATGCTTGCGGGTTGCGCCGCAGTGAACTTCTTAACCTTAAACCTGTAGATATTGATTCGAAAAGGCATATGCTCATCATCCTTAATTCAAAAGGCAAGAAGGACAGGATGGTGCCAATATCTGATAAAATTATTGAAATGCTGAGGGAATACTATAAATTATATAGGCCCGAGGTTTATTTATTTGAAGGGCAATATAAAAATAGCCAATATTCTGAACAAAGCCTTCAAAGCGTTTTAAAACAAGCCGTTGCGAAATGCAAGATCACAAAACCTGTGACACTTCATTGGCTTCGACACAGTTACGCTACGCATTTATTGGAGAGTGGTACTGACTTGCGGTTTATTCAGGAACTATTAGGACATAAAAGCAGTAAAACAACAGAAATATACACGCATGTATCAGAAAAGAGCCTACAAAAGATAAGATCACCGTTTGATGAATTATAATTTCATAATTTTAACAAAAAATAAAAATGACTTCAGTCATACATACACAGCCAGAAAGGGATGTATTGTATGAGAAAGTCATACTTATAAACTAGTTGGCAACAAGTGTAAGAGCGACAGACTACCAGACAGAAACGATAGTGATAAATTGAAAATAGAAAGGATTTAGCTTTTTGACAGGACAGTACAAATTTGATGGAAATTTATTTTGTTTTTTTCTTCCCCCCGCAAAAAAAGAAAGAAACCCCACCCACATTGCACACATTGGCAAGCCCCACATGCCAACCCTAAATCCAAAGCTTTGCCAAAGAGTGCAATTATTCTAATCTCTACCATATGATTATAACTTAAAATATTTTGAAATTAGAAAAACGTGTCTTAAATTTGTACTCAAAAACAAATATAGTACAATATGTCCACATCTATAGATAATACCAAGGAAACAATTTTAACTGTAGCCAATCGGTTGTTCAGCAGGTTTGGTTTTCACAAAACCTCAATGGATGAAATTGCAAAAATTGCCCGGAAGGCAAAAGGCTCGCTGTATTATCATTTTGCAAGCAAAGAAGAATTGTTTAAGGAGGTTATTTTAAAGGAAATGATTAATCTGAAAAATCAGCTGTCTGTTATTATCCACAACCCGGAACTGTGCGCTTCTGATAAAATCAGATATTATCTGGTGAAGCGTATGGAAATATTAAATTCTGCCGCCTGCTATCATGAAACACTGAAAGCTGATTTTTTTGAACATTTTCATTTTATTGATGATTTACGTGCCGACTTGGACGAATGGGAGAAAGAAAGCTTAAAATCAATAATTAATCACGGTGCTGATTCAGGGCAGTTTGAAATCAACTCACAAATTGATATATTACTGGATGTTATTCTAATGGTTATGAAAGGTCTTGAAATACCCTTTTTTCTTCAAAATAAATATGAAAAGTATTCACCACACTTTGATGGCCTTATTAAAATATTAAACAAAGGATTGGAAAGATAATTTTTTTTGAACGCAACTGACTAAAAAACAATAATAGTATAAATATAAATTCGAAGACAAATGAACAAACTGGTAGAATACATCATAAAATACCGATGGTACACTGTGGCATCCGTATTTTTATTAACACTTTTCTTTGGTTTTCAGATAACCAAACTGCATATAAATGCGGACATTATCAGCTCATTACCCGATGATGACCCAACTGCAAAGCTCTATAAAGACATTGGTACCGAATTTGGTGGCAACGACATGGGAATGATAGTTTTAGAAACCGATGATGTCTTTAATACTGAGGTATTGGAGCGAATCCGGACGATAACCGATAGCGTAAGATATACCCAAGGGGTTTCGACTGTAACCAGTCTCACTAATATCCTCGACATCAAGAGTTCGGAATGGGGTATCGAAATAGGTAAATTGGTGGATGAGTATGACCTTCCTACAACACCGCAACAATTAGACAGCCTGAAAACCTATGTTTATTCAAAAGAAATGTACAAAGGGGCAGTGGTGTCAGACGACGGCACAGCTACTGCCATCATGTTTACTCTCTTGCCCGATGCTGACAACCAGAAAGTTGCACGGGAAATAAAATCGAAAATTGAAAGCCTCCATGTTCCCGAAAAACTTTACTTTGGGGGGCTTCCAATGATGATGAACGACATCAACGACCTGATTATGTCGGATATTGTTTGGTTGATACCGATTGTGTTTTTTGTAATTGCCATCATTCTTTTTCTTAGTTTTAAAAGTGTCAGGGGCATTGTGCTTCCGCTTTTAACAGCCGGTATTTCTGTTGTTTGGACATTGGGTTTGATGTCGGTTACGGGGTATGAACTTACAATTATTTCAAACATAATACCAGTGGTATTGCTTGCAGTCGGCAGTGCATACACTATTCATGTACTCAACAGTATCAACCACATTTATCTTCAAGACCGAAAACAAGCCCTGATACAGGCAATGGTGTATATTACCATTCCGGTTCTTTTGGCTGCCATCACCACGTCAATCGGTTTTGTGTCGTTTGTTTTTGGAGCTTATCTCACCATGATTAAAGACTTTGGTATTTTTACAGCCATTGGCACTCTAATCTCGTTGGCGCTTTCCATTTTCTTTGTCCCTGCCGTTATATCATCACTATCATTGTACAATAGAAAGAACACCATTGAGGATGGTGAAAAAAAGACGATACTGACCCATAAAATATTATTGCCCATTTCTCAATTGTTATTCAGGCATCCCAAATATACTTTATCGGCATGGATAGTTCTGTTGCTAGTTTTTGTTGTCGGAATTTTTCAAATAGAGACCAGCGTAAATATGGCCGACTATTTCAAAAAAGACAATCCTACAAGGGTAGCTGAGGACGTGATGCAACAGAAGTTTGGCGGTTCGTTGCCCATATTCATCGTGTTTGAAGGTGATATTCAAAGTCCTGAGGTTTTGAAAATGATGATGAAAACACAACAATTCATGAAACAAGACCCCAATGTGAGTGTAGCCCAGTCGGTGGCCGACCTGATTGAACAAATGAACGATGCCATGGGTGAAGGAAAAAACATTCCCGATGATAAGGCAAAAATTGAGCAATTGTGGTTTCTGCTTGACGGTCAAGATATAATGCCCCAGTTGGTCAACGATGAACTCACCAAAGGTATTATCCAGTCTAAATTTGCATCGGTTGAAAGTAATAAAATAGAGGCTTTCACCAAGATGATGAACCAATTTATTGAAGAAAACCAAAACGAATTCTGCAAGATAGAACTTACCGGTATGCCATCGGTTTATGTAAAACTAAATAACAGCCTTATTAGCAGTCAATACAACAGTCTGTTGATTGCTATAATTCTGGTTATTATCATTGTTGGTGCCATACTTAAATCAATTTCAAAAGGAGTTTATGCAGCCATACCCATAATTGCTACCATTGTTGTTTTGTTCGGGTTTATGGGAGTTACAGGCATACCGCTCGATATCGCCACAGTTCTTGTTGCAAGCATTGCACTTGGTATAGGTATTGATTATTCAATTCATGTAATTACGGGATTCAATCATTACCTGAAAGAGAACGGCGATGCAGAAACTTCCATAAAAAACGTGATACTGTCGAGCGGTAAGGCTGTAGTTATCAATGTTCTTTCTGTATCGGCAGGTTTTTTAATCCTTCTGTTTTCACAACTGGTACCATTGCAAAACTTTGGACTATTGGTAGCCATCAGCATGTTCGGTTCAGGTTTTGGCGCACTAACCTTGCTGCCTGTAATTCTTATTCTCGCAAACAGAAAACGCAAAATAATAGCAAATAATCATTAATCATTAATCATTAAAATTTCATGAATATGAAAACAAGTTTCAGAACAGCGGTATTAACCGCATTTGTAGCTATTTCAGTCGTTTTTTCGGCCAATGCACAGGATGCTTCAACCATATTGAAAAATATGGACGATGTGATGTACTCACCCAAGGATATGACCGGGAAAAACAAAATAGTACTAATTGATAAAAACGGCAAGCAGGAAACCCGTGAAGCCAACATCTTGCAAAAAGGTACCGACAAGAGGATGTTCCGTTTCACCGCACCATCTTCACAGGCGGGGATAGCAGTATTGTCGCTTCCTAACGATGTTATGTATATGTACCTTCCGGCTTTTGGAAAAGAGAGAAGGATTGCCTCTAGTGCTAAAAACCAAAACTTTGCCGGCACCGACTTCTCGTACGATGACATGGAATCGGTTTTATACTCGGTTAAATACACCCCAAAACTCGTTAAAACAGAGACGAACCTGTTTATTTTAGAACTAACTCCAAAAGGCAAATCGGATTACTCGAAAGTGGTTACTCATATCAATAAGAGTAATTTTTATCCCGAACTGATGGAGTATTACGACAAGGGAGGAAACAAAGTAAAAGAGGCAAAATATACCTTCAAAAAGATTGGTAATTACTGGAATGCCGAAGAAATAGAAATGACCGACCTGAAGAAAAACCACAAAACCAAAATGCAAATGTCGGATGTAAAATACGACACAGGCTTGTCGGATGATGAATTTACGGTTAGGAAACTTGTTCAATAAATAACAGATGCAAAAATCAGTCGCGTTGGTGTTATCTGGTGGGGGTTCTCGCGGGCTTGCCCAAATAGGTGCAATATATGAACTCGAAAAGCAAGGGTTCAGGATAACTTCTGTTGCCGGTTCTTCCATAGGGGCAGTTATAGGGGGTCTTTATGCAATGGGTAAATTGGATGAGTACACCCAATGGGTTAGCACGTTTAACATGAGAGATGTGTGGGGCTTTATGGATTTCACCCTCACCAGACACGGACTGATAAAGGGAGAACGCGTATTCGACAAAATGAAAACATTTATTCCCGATATGAACATTGAGAATATGCCTATCCCTTATGCTGCTGTGGCCACTGATATTTTAAATGAGAAGGAAGTGGTATTTGCTAAGGGTAGTTTCTATAGTGCAGCTAGAGCATCGGTGGCGATTCCTGCCATTTTTACTCCTGTAAAACATGAAGATACCATTCTGGTTGACGGAGGCGTACTAAATCCTGTTCCAATAAAACACGTCGTTCGCAATAAGGAAGACTTGCTGGTTGTAATAAACCTCTACGGCAAAAAGTATGCTCATGCAAAACAAAAAGAAAATGAGCAGGCAGGCAATAACGGCAAATTGAACGGCATAATGAAATCCCTTTCAACCCTTGTTTCTACCGGCGATAAAGATAGCGTTGGCTATTATTCGCTGCTGAGTATGACCACATCGTCAATGATATGCCGTATTGCGGAGATGAGCATCGAACAATTTAAACCCGATATACTAATCAATATCCCGCATGATTCGGCAAAAACTTTTGAGTTTTATAAAGCTAATGAATTAATTGAGATGGGAAAGAAAGCTGCGAAAAAGGCTTTGACAGAAAGCAAAATCCTTAACCCTAATAAAAAATGAATGCCAAAGTAGATTATATTGATGTTTATAAGGGCATAAAGGAGAGTAACTCAAAGCTTCTGAAAAGGCTACCCGTTTTTATTGTTGACCTGATTAAGATTATCATCAGGCAGGATGAAATAAACCGCATTCTTTCTGATTATGCCGATTATGAAGGAGTAGATTTCCTGCCTAAAATAGTATCGGAATTAAATATCAAAGTAGAGATTGAGGGACTGCAAAACCTCCCCGATAACAGCAGGTGCTTCTTCGTTGCAAATCATCCTTTTGGTTTTGCAGATGGTCTGATACTGACAAACACGATTGCCCAGAAATACGGTAATTTTAGAGCAATTGGTAATGAGGTTTTTACACTAATACCACATTTAAGACCTGTTGTAGCTGCCGTTAATGTTTTTGGCACTAACCCAAGAAAATATCTCTTGGAATTGGAAAAAACATTTGCTTCAGATATAGCAATAACGCACTTTCCGGCAGGTTTTGTTTCACGTATGAAAGGATTCAGGATTGAAGACAGAGATTGGCAGAAATCATTTGTAGCCAAAGCTGTTGAACACCGGCGTGATGTTGTTCCTGTATTTTTCTATGGGCGAAATTCACGCTTATTTTACCTCATATACATTGGTCGGAAAATATTGGGAATCAAAGCAAATTTGGAACTGGTTCTATTACCACGTGAAATCTTCAACAAAAGGAACAAAACTATTAAGGTAAGAATAGGGAAGCCCATTGTCTATAATTCTTTTGATAGTAATAATACGCATTTTGAGTGGGCTCAATACGTTAAGCAGCAGGTTTACAATTTAAAAAACTAACAGCATGAAAAAGGTTTCAGCAATTATTTGTGCTTATAACGAAGAGAAAACCATAAAAGAGGTGGTAAGGTCTGTTGCCATGGTTCCAATAATTAGCGAAATCGTTGTTGTGAACGATGGCTCAACTGACAAAACAAAGGAAATTATTGAAGAATTAAAGCATGAAATTTCTTTTACTGCTATCCACCTAAATGAAAATAAGGGAAAAGGTTATGCTATGGCAGTTGGTGTAGAGAGTTCAGGTTCTGATGTTTTGGTGTTCATTGATGCAGACCAACGAACCATACCGGAAGGATACATTAACCAGCTGGTTTCTCCTGTTTTGAACAACGAGTGTGACATGGTTATGGGATATACAACCGTAAATTTTTTAAAACAGGAGATTAACCCCTTTAAAATTCTAACAGGGGAAAGATGTTTGTTCAAAAAAGACATAGAACCTATACTTTCAAAAATGAAAGAATCTCGCTTTGGGATTGAGACCCTGCTTTACTTTTACTACTTGTCGATTGAAAAAACCATGAAGTTTATTCATCTTGAAACTTTAAAGCATAATAGCAAATTCCAGAAAATGAATTCAGTAAAAGCGACAGCGAGCTACATAAACGAAGGGTGGGAAATTGCACTTGCGGCGTTCAACAATATCGAATTAGTAGGTAAAGCGTTTAAGAATCAAGTTAAAAACATAAAAATATAAATTATGAAGACAAAGACATATTTAGTTACTATTGTTCTAATAGCAGTATTTTCAAATTCAATCAACGCACAGGACGAAAATAACCTGAAACTATCTGGTGAACTGCTAACCGACCAGCGTCTTTTATTGAAAGACAACAACGACTGGGCGTGGAACGAGAACCGGCTAAGCCTGAAACTCGATAAACAACTTTCTTCTGAATCTAAATTTTACAGCGAAGTTTGGTTACGAAATATTGGCTTGCCAAATACTGTTCAGTCAGCTGACCTTTATAACAAAGGCATTGTTGACCCTTATAATCTCGAAATCAGAGAGGCTTATGTGCAATTGAACGGTTTTTTAACCCCTAAATTAGACCTGACCATAGGCCGACAACAAATCGTGTGGGGAACTGCCGATAAGCTTAACCCCACAAACAACCTGAATCCTTACGACCTTGAGGACATATTAGATTTCGGACGAAAAAGGGGGAGCGATGCCGTTAACTTGCAGTATTACATCAATAATGATTTGTCGCTACAAGGTGTTTTTGTTCCCTTCTTTCAGCCTGCCAACATGCCCGTGGGAATTTTCGCCAATGCACTTAATCCGTCAATGGACATGCCGCAGGGTATGGTATTAAAAAGTTTTTCGGATACCCTGATGATGCCAAAATACAATTTGGGAGAAAGTTCAACAGCAGGTCTAAGGTTCAAAGGATTTGCAAAAGGTATCGATTTTTCTGTGAGTTACGTTTGGGGCTATGATGGTTTGCCTTACAGCTCAAAAAATATTTTAACCCCAGTTAACTTGACAGGCGGGATAAACATTCACTCTCAACTTTCGTTTATCCGTAATCATATCGTCGGTGCAGATTTGGTTACAAGCATTGCAGGGGTCGGTGTGTGGGCAGAAGCTGCCGCATTCTTCCCCGATAACGACATCGTGATGACCACTGATTTGTCGGCATTCTACCCTGCTTCACCAGTGCCGGTTACTCAAGATTCAGTTTTATTGGAGAAAGACAAACCCTATGTGAAATTTGTGATTGGTGGCGATTATTTTTTCCCTGATGGTTCTTACCTTAATTTGCAATATCTGCATGGTTTTATTCATGAAAGAGGCGCAGACGAGTTGAATGATTATTTCTTTCTTCGCTACGAGAAAGACTTCTTTAACAATAAGCTGAAAGTTTCGCCCATCGCAGGAGGTTTTATCGTTACAGACTGGAATAATTTGGCAGATAATTACGCTATTGCATATATGCCCGAAATTGCCTACAAAGCAAGCCCAAATGCTGAAATATCATTAGCTTGTTCAATTTTCGACGGCAAAGGGCAAAACCTTTTTGCAGGTTTGAAAGATTACAACATGGTAATGTTTAAAGTGAAATATAGTTTTTAGCCACCCCACAGTCGTAAGCACATTTGCAAGCCCGCACGAGCCAACGCTCAAACCAAAGGCTTGCAAAAGAGCTTCCGCCTTTCCAGCCCGAGTAACCGCCTTTCAGGTCGGTTTTAGGATTGCCTACGCAAAAAAAACAAAATAATTTGTGCTTCGTGGATAGGTTTGTGCTAATTGACAACAACAATAAAATAAAAGCTAAATAAATGACAAACATACGGATATGAATGAACACCAGTTGCCAACACGCGGTATAGTTAATTGCCGGTGCAGTGGGTATTCAAGCGGCACAGCTCGTATCAAAAGTAGTTGTAACTTGATAGGAAAGTGCTTCGAAATCGGCAACTAACCATACCGCCAAACGTTATGCGGTCATTGTAAAGCAACACATTCACAGACAAAGAATAGACAAGAAATGAAACTGATAATATTGACGACTTTAATATTTGGACTTCTGTTTATGGGTTGTAACCAAGCTGACAATAAAGCGACTTCAACAACAGAAGAAAACAATTCGACAGAAGAAAAGGAACAAATTCAAAATCTAATAAGACAAGTATTTACTTGGGCGGACTCTAAAAACGGCATAAGTTTAGTTCCTGTTCTTAAAGACAGTAAAGACAGTATATTTATAGGAGTAGATCTTGAAGAACACAAGCAGAATCTTAAGAAGCTTCACCAGACAAATTTCTTTGCAACAGAATTTATCGAAAATTATAACAAATTAATTTTGACACTTGACAATGGACTTAGAAATGAAAAGTATGAGCAATGGTTAGTTGGCGACTTACCGACTTTCTCATTTGCTAACGGGTGGAATCCCTGGTGTTGTGCTCAAAGCAATTGTTTAGATGAATCTTTTCAAATTGAAATTATCAAACTAGACAATAACTCAGGAGAATTAAAATACAAAAGAGACAAAGATTCTTCTTGGATAGATTTCGTTTTTAGAATTAAGAAAGAAAATGGCATTTGGAAAATCTCATACCTACAAGGATTTGACTATAAAGACGGAATAAAAAGGGACGGAGAATCATGACACCAGACAAACAACTAACCGCTAACAAGGGTTTTGCATCAAACGGGGTGACGTGCAAACTTGGAGCAGCTTAAAAAACAACAACACATTGAAAATCAGAAATTACATATTGACACTTTTACTTTTGACGACACTCCACTTCAAGAGTTTTGGGACTGCTCAAATTCCAGACATACTAATATACAATGGTGACACACTTTCAATCTATTCAAATCCTTTAGAACAACTTGACAACATTGATTCTCTGAGAGAGAAACTGTTTGGAGACAAAGAAAGCTATTGGACAACGGCTTGTGATAGACAGTATCAGGCTGAATGGACATTAATTGACAATCAACTATACTTGTCAGCCATTTACAGTTGCAACTACTACCACGACAAAGTTCAAGCTGACCTAAAACAACTATTCCCGGACAAATACGAGAATGGAAAGGTAAAAGCTGATTGGGTGACAGCTAATATTTTATCTCCTCAAGGAAAACAACTCTACTATGTTCATTCGGATTATGAATCGCTTTACGAAAAAGAAGTAATTTTTGATGTAGTAAGCGGGAAATTAAAAGGAACCACAACCTTTGACAACAGTAAATCCAAAAAGTCAATATACAGTGAAGGCACGACCTTATTACATTTCATTTACTCAGGTATTGACTGGGACAATTTGCCTAAACATGAGAAGCCAGTTAATATAATTGTTCAATTTTCTGCAAACGAACAAGGAATTATTGACAGCGTAAAAGTTTTGAAAGGATTTAATGAAATTTATGACAGTGAAGCAATAAGAGTAGTAAAATCAGTTCCTGAATGGGACGTATTTTACAGACGTGGACAATTCGAAAGACGAGTTTGGAATTTGCCGATTGGGTTTAGTGAAGAAAATAAACTGAAATATAAAATGTACTAAGAATGAATGAAGAATAAGAAACCAGACATGCGGTCATACAACATTTTGGAGAGGCAACCTTAACGGTGACTGCAGGCAAGAAATAAGAGCTTGAATTTTAAAAAATAAAGGAAAGCAATATGGAAATTATAGATACGATCCTAAACATAAATCCCAATCTTGTTATTATCGTATTACTTGCTGTTTTCTTCACATTGGAGCAAGTATCCGGAACCACTTTTTCTTTCAAACAGAGGGGGAATCATTTATTTCAAAACATCCTTTTTCAAATAGTACTGACAATCCTGTACATATTTTTCGTTTCAATCCAGGTTTACTGTATTGAGTGGTTGAACTCTAATGAAATCGGACTACTATATTTAGTAGAACTTCCTTTATGGTTAACGCTGTTTTTGAGTGTTGTTCTGTATGACTTTACGACTTATTGGATACATAGAGCATCCCATAAAATACCACTTTTATGGAGGTTACACAGAGTACATCATAGCGATACAAGAATGGATTCTTCCACAACTTTCAGATTTCATCCGTTAGAGCTTATCCTCATCTACCAGACCGGGAATATACTAACTGCGGGAATATTTGGAACAGATGTAATCTCAATGGCATTATACTATTTCATCATTTACATCTTCTTCTTTCTCGAACACTCTAGCCTTAATTACCCTAAATGGCTGAACCATACAATCGGGATTATTTTTGTAATGCCTGACCATCATAGGGTTCATCATCATCAGGAACAGTTTTTTACAGACTCAAATTTTGCCGATATTTTTATTATCTGGGATAGAATATTCGGAACATTTAAGTTAATTCAAGTTGAAAAATCTAAATATGGATTAAAGGAATTTGAACCAGAAGAAAAGCAGACTTTCCTTTATCTGATGAAAAGCCCGTTTATAGATATTAAAAAAATAGAATCTGATAAATCAAAAAGTATTGACAAATAATACCAGCACCTGTTGCATGAATCTCTTCCCCACCTTAAAAATTGAATACCATTCTTCATTAACTCCTGATGAAGTTATTGAAAGGATTAAAAGCCGTATTCAGGTAATAAATGTCTTCGGCTTCAGTGAAAGGTCGGACAGAACATACATTGGAACTGTGGGTAAAAACAATTTTGTAATCAGAAAACAATTCTCAATTATGCAAGTGGCTAATCCTGTAATAAAAGGTAAAGTCGAAAATCATGGGAATGGCTGCAAAATAACGTTCCTTGCGAGTTCGGTTGTGTTTTTCAAAATCTTCATGGGTATGTGGTTAAGTTTTGCGGCAATAGCCGGAATAACTACAACAATTGAAGCAATTATGGAACAGGATTTTAATTGGGGTTTGTTAATTCCGTGGGCCTTCTTTGCATTTGGGTATGGTTTAATGTGGGCAGGTGTTGTTTTCGGTACTGACCCTGATGATGTGTTGATTTATGAACTGCTTGGCGAATAATCAAAAAAACTCAATATCATACTTACTAAGCAATCCAGGCAAACCTGCCAATGAAAAGCGGGCCTTTTTAATTCTGCTATTTTCAGGGTCAATTATGTAGTTGAAGGCAGTGGTGAAATCAGCCTTTTCAAGGTTTGTATTGTCGAAGGTTGCCCCGGCAAGGTCACAGTTATCAAACAGGGCACTTGTTAAGTCACATTCGCTGAAATCAACCTCCACAAGCTGCGAGTTGCTGAAAGCAGTCTTTCTAAGTTTTACCTTGTAAAACGATGAATGGTTAAGCTGGCAATGATAAAAGGAGAAGGAGAGTCCAAATTCATTACAATCCTCAAAATGTAGTCCCAGCATTTTACAGTGCCTGAAAGTAGCATCGCGAAAAGCAGTCCGCCTTAACTTAGCCAGGCTCAGGTTGCATTCAATGAAACGGCATTCCACAAACCTGATTTCAGATAAATCTGCGGAAGAGAAATCACATTGTTCAAAAACACAGTCCTCATATTCCCCTTTAGGCAAAGGGATATTCTGATATTGAACCCGTTGAAAGGTTTGTTCTGTAACGTAAGTTTCCATAATGCAAAAGTAGGCTTATACTTTGATGCCTATTACAAAGTTAAACTGCATTACGAAAGAATGCCTAATTTAGAAGTTCTTAATTTATTGCTAAAGATGATAAAACGTTACTTAATACTAATCATTCTAATGCCCATCTTCGGGATTGGTTTTGCTCAGAAATCAGTTGATTTTATGGTTGAAGCCAGGCAAACTGATTTCTCGGATTTATGGACTATTGACAGCATTTTGACTGAGAATAAACATAAGATCGAAAGAAAACAAACGCTGGGGTATATTGGTGATGATTTTCAAAGGATCAACATTCATTTCATCTCAGTGATTCAAAATCCTGATAATCCTTTAGAATATCTGGTCTTTGGTAAGACAAGAGTGAAAAACAATATCTGCGATTTTCAGGGTACCTTAAAAATTAGTTCTGCAATTTTGCATACTGAGAGTGATCTGCCTCCCCTGAAACAAGGTTCTGTTGAAGGGGTGTACAAATTCTTTGAAGACAGGGATCAAATACATACCGGTTTTTTCAGCGGGCACTTTAAAACTGATTTCTATTTTGATCAGAACGGAAAATTGCAGTATGATGCTTTATCCTGGTCAGCCGACGGATATAAAAACAATCAATTTGAAGGCACCTGGACAGAATACAAGTCTGGAAAAATGCAGAAATGCAACTGGGGCGATTACCGGATTCCTGATAGCCGGAAATTAGATACAGGTGCAGCAGAATTTGGCGTGGATGAACAATATTATGATTCAGGATGGAAGGATTATAACCTCGCCTGGGGGTATTCACCGGACAAGCCAGGTGTAAAGGAAGCAAGAGAAAAGGAAATGGAAAAGTGGTGGATTGAAAACAAATGAATAACGATTAAGAACTAAAGGATAATGAAAGCAGAAGGAAATAGTGTAGCAGAAATCATTGAGAATGTGCCGGCCGACAGGTTTGAGGCTTTTAAGAAACTACATGAAGTGATAATCGAAAACCTGCCTCATGGTTTTGAAGCCGGTATAAGCTACGGCGGCTTAGGCTATGTTGTACCCCATACAATTTATCCTGCAGGCTATCACTGCAAACCAACCGAACCACTGCCCTTTGCAGGTATTGCTTCGCAGAAACATTCCATTAACTTTTACCACATGGGCATCTATTCAGACCCGGCATTACTGGAGTGGTTTGTTACTGAATACCCCAAACACAGCAAGCAAAAATTGGACATGGGGAAGAGCTGTATCCGCTTTAAAAAATTCGATCAGATACCATATAAACTGATTGGCGAATTGATGACAAAGATCAGCGTTGAGAAGTGGATAAATATCTATGAAACCCAGATGAGGAAGTGAATTAACATGCAACTTATGTCTGTTTTTATCGTCTTAGGTGAAAGCCGTTGACTATGAAAACTACACTCTCAATTTCTCTCGGAATATTGCTGCTGCTGTCAGCATGCAAAAAGGAAAATGATACGCCCCTGGAGATGAAACCTGTTAAGCTGACCGACAAACAGGAGCAGGTAATCAACTCGAGCAATAGTTTTGGTTTTGACTTCTTCAGGGAGGCATACCTTAATGCGGGTGATGACAAAAACTTCATGCTCTCTCCGTTAAGCGTGAGTATGGCCCTGGGTATGACGCGAAATGGTGCTTCAGGTGCAACACTCGACAGTATGACAGCTGCCCTGCGCTTCAATGGTATGACCGACCAGGAGATCAATGAATCCTACAGGTATATCATTGAAACATTTACTTCACTCGATCCTAAAGTGAAGCTCTCTATTGCCAATTCAATATGGTACAAGGAAGGCTTTAGTGTAAGCCAGGACTTTTTATCTGCCAATCAAAACTACTTCAAGGCACAGTGCAGTCCGCTCGACTTTAGTGCACCGGGGGCAGTGAATACTATAAACTCATGGGTATCAGATAATACAAACCAGCTTATTCCTAAAATTGTCGACCAGATACCGGCTGAAATGGTTATGTACCTGATCAATGCAGTTTATTTTAAAGGACAGTGGAAGTATAAGTTTGAAACGTCAGCCACACAAGATAAATCATTCAGGTTGCCTGATGGTTCAATGATTACCGCCGCTGCCATGATGCGGGATATTACTGTTCCGGCATATGTTAGTGACGACTTTAAAATTGTTGAACTGCCATATGGCCAGGGTAACTTTACCATGTCGGTGATACTTCCTGATGCAGATTTCCCTATGACACAGATGATGGCCAGGTTAACCCATGAAAACTGGAGCTTATGGAAAAGCCAGTTCACAAACATGGAAGTACAATTGCAACTGCCAAAATTCAAATTCTCTTATAATGAAGAGAAGATGAAAGATATCCTCACTTCCATGGGCATGGGCATTGCGTTTGATGACAGCCGTGCTGATTTTACACGCATCAATCAGAATGGCGGGCTTTACATTTCAGAAATAAAGCATAAAACCTTTATTGAAACCAATGAAGAAGGTACAGAAGCGGCAGCAGCAACATCGGTTGGGATAGCACTAACTTCCGCCCCTGAATTGCTGGAGTTTATAGTAGACAGGCCGTTTATTTTCCTGATAAGTGAAAAATCTTCCGGAACAATTCTTTTCGCAGGCACAGTGAATAATCCGTTAGCGGATTGATTGATTCAGAAATTAGTTTTCAGTAATTCCCAGGCAGCATAAGTTACTGCTGTTCTTTAAGTATCAGCCTGAGCGAGGTATCCCTTGTAAAGAACAGCCACGCCCAGTTGATGAAGATGATCATTTTGTTGCGTACGCTCAGTATCAGCATCAGGTGAAGGAACATCCATACAAGCCAGGCAAAGAAGCCCCTGAAGCGCAGGTATGGCAGGTCGACCACCGCTTTTTTCTTTCCTATCGTAGCCATTGTGCCTTTATCCTTGTATTCAAATTCCTTTAGCGGTTTACCTTCGATCAGGTTTTTGAGGTTTCGGGAGAGATTGCGTGCCTGTGTTATAGCAACATTAGCTACTTGCGGATGGCCTTGCGGATACTTAGGTGTTTCCATATAAGCCACATCACCAACGCAATAAATATCAGGATAGTTAATTACCTGGTTATAACGGTTTACAATATACCTGTTCCTGACAATAACATCCTTGCTTAATCCTTCAATGACATTACCGGTAACCCCGGCAGTCCATATCACTTGTTTGCTTTTTATGGTAGTTCCGTTGCTGAGTGTAATAATCCGGCCATCGTAACTTTTTACCATCACATCAGTCATTATATCCACCCCCATATCCCGCAGGTACCTTTCTGACGCCTCTTTTGCCATATTACTCATAGCATTGAGGGTATGCTTACTTCCTTCTATAAGAATAATCTTCAGGTCATTGAAGTTAATTCTGGGATAATCCTTCGGTAGAATATTATTCCTGATCTCAGCAAAAGCACCCGCAAGCTCAACACCGGTAGGTCCTGCTCCTATAATCACCAGGTTGTACAGGTATTCCCTTTCATCAGGTGGTGCAGACAGGATACTCTCAAAATTCAGCAGGATATTGTTCCTGATCTTAATAGCATCATACGTTGATTTTAACGAGTACGTATTGTTCTTAATCTCGTCATTTCCGAAGTAATTTGTGGAACAACCAGAAGCTATAATAAGTATTTCATAATGGAAATTCCCAATTGAGGTTTCTATAGTCTTTTCCAAAGGATGGATTTTGGTAACCTCCGCCATCCTGATCTGTGTATTATTGCGGTTTTGCAGAACTTTCCTTAACGGAAATGATATACTTCCGGGCTCTATCTGGGATGTTGCAACCTGGTAAAACAAGGGTTGAAACTGGTGATGGTTAAGCTTATCAATCAACAGGATATTGAACAGGTCATCATCAATGTGTTTTAGCAACTGAAGACCGGCGAAGCCACCACCGATTATTATGATATTTTTACGCTTTTTACCAGGCATGATATCAGGTTTAAAAAAATAACAGCTGTTAAGAACAATCGATAAAGAATTATGCCAATAAATACCGAAAAAAAATAATACCACAATATCTTTGTGCTTCAAATCAACCAACCAAACATCATGGAAACTGAAAAAGCAAACAAACAATTTTATCAATCGAACAAAGCCACTTTACTTGGGGTGTTGCTGATATTGGTAGGCGGCCTCTGGTTTATGCATCAGGCAGGTATGATAAGCGATGCCCTGTGGCACGTAATATTTTCATGGCAGATGCTTCTGATTGCTCTTGGATGTCTTGCACTTGCTGAACGTAATTATTCCTGGGGTACAACCCTCATTGTAGTAGGCGGATTATTCCTTTACAGGAGAGCAACCGGAACAGCACTAGAGTATATCTGGCCGGTTATTATTATTATTGCAGGACTGGCCATTCTATTCCTGCGACCTAAATATCGTACGGGCAGGGAATGGATCAACGAACGTTACAAGACCGGCACAATGAGCGGTGATTTTATCAATGAAACAGCCATCTTCGGAGGAAACGAAAGGATTATTACTTCTGAAAATTTTAAAGGTGGGGTGGTTGTTTCAATCTTTGGCGGTTCACAGCTTGACCTGAGACAGGCAAAATTAAGTACCGAGGTTTTACCGGTAATAGAACTAACTTCCATTTTTGGTGGTTCAAACCTGATAATTCCCTCCGACTGGGATGTAAAGGTTGAAGTAACCAGCATACTGGGTGGCTTTGCCGATAAGAGAATCCCAACAGCTATCGACAGGTCGAAGACACTGATAGTAAAAGGTACATGTATTTTTGGAGGCGGAGAGCTGAGGTAATAAAGGCAAAAGGCAAAAGGCAAAAGAAAAAAGAAAAAAGTAAATAAACAGCCAACAGCCAATAGCTAACAGCCAACAGCTAATAGCTAACAGCTACCAGCCAACAGCCAAAAACAATGGCCGTCTCGATGAGACGGCCATTGTTACAAATACCCCTTTTAATACGTTTCCTTAATTCTGGTTATTGAACCACATAGACAACTATGTTATCCTGGAGGGGTTGCCCGGTTTGCTGATAGTGGAATGCTGATACAACAGTGGTACCAAGCTGTCTGCCTTCTACTCTGCCATCCCAGTAAACATAAGCAATCTGCTGATCGATTACGTACCAGTTGGTAAGTAGGGTTGGTTCAGTTGTTGTAAGCTGTACGGTTTCGCCAACATGAATATAAAGAGGGTCACCATATGACGGAGGTGCAAGAATTTGGTATGGTGTCTGACCACCGCCACCGTTACCACCATTACCGGTACCATTGTTAGAGGTTGGTTTTTTCTTAAGGCTTAAATCGCCCATATCGTCAGCTTTATCACATGCTGCAAAAGCAAATACTGCTAAAAAGAGTAATACGGATAATTTTTTCATGTCTCCCTGTTTTTGTTTTGATTTAATTTAATTATTTTATTTTAATGCAGTTGATCCCCTCAACCCATAGAGTTCTATAGATTACACAATCCAATAATATCAGACTAATTAACTATTTCGATAAGCAAGAAGGAAAACGAAATTTTTAAACTTTGAAATAGTTTGCTTTGTTACATTTTATCATTTATCGTAAAAAATGAAAAAGGTAATCCGGAGTTTGTAAAATATTTTAAAAAAAAG
>Ga0209066_10003049_pt1 | contig 19597 bp, 14 predicted proteins | sample All_14_2_FD_187198 | JGI IMG/M metagenome (GOLD analysis project Ga0209066, IMG submission 187198) | Freshwater microbial communities in response to fracking from Pennsylvania, USA - Allegheny Zone_MetaG_DW_15 (SPAdes) (version 2) ... | reverse complement strand
AAGGAACCCTTGCCGGGGCTGGCAGTGGGCAGGCCGACGCCATTGTCGGCGTAGTGGAGCCGGAGTTTTTCGCCTTGCGGCAAAAGCTGGATGGTGATGGCCGGGCGGGCCGTTTGGCCGAAGGCATATTTGAAGGAGTTCGTCAATAACTCGTTGAGAATCAAGCTCATGGGCATGGCCTTGTCAACGTCGAGTTCAACGGGGTCGAACTGGATATGGATGTCCATGCCGCTGGTCGGGAAGCCGAACGAGTAGGAAATTTTGCTCACCAAATCCTGCGCAAAATCCTGCATGTTCACCATCGTGACGCCCTCCTCCCGGTACAGCCGCTGGTGGATGAGCGACATGGCCTCCACCCGCAGTTGTCCCGCCTTGATAGCCGTGGCGGCGCCCTCGTCGCCCACTTGCCGGGATTGCAGCGAGAGCAGGCTGCTGACCAATTGGAGGTTGTTCTTCACCCGATGGTGCAGTTCCCGCATCAGCAGGTCAAGCTGCTGGTTTTTCTGCTGGATTTCGGAGTTGCTGGCGGCCAGTTCGAGGTTGGCGGCCTGCGTTTTGCGGCGCTGCCGCCAAAACAGGACGGACAAACCGCCAAGCAGTGCAAGTCCCCCAGCCAATACCCATTTTTCTTGGCGGCTGCGGGCAAGGTCGGCCTGTTGCGCAGTGATTTGCGCCTCTTTTTTCTCGGTTTCGTAGTGGGTTTGGAGGTTTTGCACGGTGCGGTTTTTTTCCAAAGAAACCATGGAATCCCGCATGACTTGGAAGTCTTGCGAGAACTGAAATGCCTTTTCAAAATCCCCCACCGCCGCATAAGCCTTGATGATGGTCGGGTAAAGTTCCATCTGGCCTTCCACGATGCCATAGTTTTTCACCACCTGCCAACCTGCCTCATAATTTTTCAAGGCTTTTTCCGGGCGGCCCTCGGCCATCAGAATATTGCCTTCGGCAACCAAGGGGTAAATAAGATAAACCTCGTCTTCTTCGTTTTCGAGCATAGCCTGCATGGCCGCCACGGACTGCCTCGCCCGCTCGAACTGCCGTTTGCCTGCGTAATATTCCACGAGGTTGAAATTATTGACCAACACCCCGTCCAAATTGCCGATTCCCTGCATCACTTCCAGCGACTCCTCCAAAATGCGCCGGTATTCGTCCGTTTGGTTCAGCTTGGCCAATTCCATCGCATAGGCCAAATTGGCGAGGCAGCGTGCCCTGAGGGTTTCTTTACCTGCCTTCCGGCCCAGTTCCACCGCTTCTTTTAGCACCTCAATGGCAGTCGTGGGGTTGAACTCCGCCAACGAGGTGCCCGCCTCGAACAGGGCGGCGCATTGCTGGTAGTCGTCGCCCATTTCCTTGAACTTTTGGGCGCAGCGAATGGCCAATTCATAGCCTTCCTTGAAGTCGCCGCTCATCCGGTGCCAATTGGCCAAATAAAGCTGCCGGCGGTAGTCCATGATATGGCCCGGCATTCGGGCGGCCATTTCAGCCGTCGTGTCCACCCATTTTTTTTGCTCGTCCAATTGGTAGTCTTCCAAGTTTTGGATGATTTCAAACGAGGCTTCCATCTTGGCGCTGTCAGTTTTTGCTTGCGCAAACACCGTGTACAGGCTGTCGAACGTGGAAGTTTGCGCCAACGAACGGTGGGACATTGCGAAGCCAACAAAAAGCAAGGATGCAAGTATGAAGCGCATGGATTCCGCAGGATTTTATGAAAAAAGAAAGCCCCCCAGAAAATCGTCCCGGAAGGCAGCACCGACGGGGATTTCCGTGCCACCGACGGTCACTTCCTGGTCGGTGAAGCTCTCGATGTTCAGGCGGTTGACGGCGTAGGAGCGGTGAACCCGCACCAGTGGCGGGAAGTGCAGTTTTTCCACCACCTGCTGCAGGCTGAGGCGCAGGCTGTATTTTTTGTCCCGTGTCACGAGGTCGGTGTACACGCCGTCGGCTTGGCAGTAGAGCAGGTCTTCGGGACGGAACTTGACGAACTTGTAGTTCTGCTTGATGAAAATCGCCGCCTCGGTGCGCAGGATATTGTCGGCGTTCAGGCTGATTCTTTCGGTGGTCGTGGCTTCTGGTTCCGCCTTCGGCGATGGGGTGGCCGTTTTTTGGAAGGCGAAATTGTGGAGCGCCATTTCGATGGCGATTTGCAGGTTTTTTTCGTTGAACGGCTTCGCCAAATAGGCCGAGGGGAAGGTTGCCTTCGCCCGCTCCACCGTCGGGGCGTCGGTCTGGGCGGTGAGGTAGATGAGCGGCACGGGCCGCAACTCCCTGATTTTCAGCGCCGTGTCAATGCCGTCCATCGGCCCTTTGATGTGGATGTCCATCAGCACGATGTCCACTGGGTGCAGCCCGAACAGCCGGATGGCCTCTGCCCCGCTGGACGCCGTGCCCACCACCGAGTAGCCCATGCCCTCCAGCCCATCGGCCAGGTCCATCGCCACGATGGCTTCGTCTTCAACAATGAGGATGTGGATTTTATCCATTTGAACGGGGTCCAATTTGGGTGGCGAAGTTAGGGTATCGGCAGGAATGATGAACGCATGTAATTTTAATATCAGAAAAACTTGCCCCAACGGGTGCTACGAAAACCACAAAGTCTGCTTTAAATTAGCGGCGATGCACGGGCTGGCCTGCCGAGAAGGACGCCGTGCAGGAAAATCAAGCATGTTTCACCAAAAGGGCAGACCTCCAATCCTGCCCAATTCAATTGCCATGTTTCTAGGACATTTCGGAATCGGTTTTGGCGCAAAAAAATATGCGCCTGCATTCTCCTTGGGTTTTCTTTTCATCGCTGCCCAGTTTTTGGACCTGCTCTGGCCAACCTTGTTGCTGTTGGACATGGAGCATGTCACCATCGCTCCCGGCATCACGAAAGCGACGCCGCTCGATTTCACCGATTACCCCATTTCGCACAGCCTGCTGATGGTGCTGGTTTGGAGTGCGCTGCTGGGCCTATTGGCTTGGGCAATAAAAAAACAGGCAAAATATGCGCTGGTGATTGCATCCTGTGTGGCCAGTCACTGGTTTTTGGACTTGCTGGTGCACCGCCCCGACCTGCCGCTCATGCCGGGCGATTCGGCCAAGCTGGGCCTCGGGCTGTGGAACTATCCCCTGCTGACGATACTTTTGGAGGCATTGTTCTTCTTCGGCGGCGTTTACCTGTACACCAAGGCGACCGTTGCCAAAGACAAATTCGGCAAATATGGCCTCTGGGGCTTGGTGGCGTTTTTTGTCCTCATCCAAGTCGCCAACATGGCCGGGCCACCGCCGCCCAGCGTGACGGCCATCGCATGGGCTGGGCAGTTGCAATGGCTTTTTGTCATCATCGCCTTTTTTGTGGATAAACACAGGGCTTAAAAACTGCCTTTATAGTTGTTTGCTTAACTGATTGAGTTTTATTAAACACATGAGGCACATTAGTTCACATAGAAAATTCGCCTTTGGCGAATTTTCTATGTGAACTAATGTGCCTAATATGTTTCAAAAAATGAATGCTGGGATTTTTTATTCAAACAACTATAAATCAACGGGGTGTACTCAATTCCAGCTATTCGTACTGTGCGGTAGGAGGCGTTTTCCTATTATCTTTATGTTTGCAGTGGATATGGTTATCAAATTATGATATGAAGCAATTATTTGCATGTGCCGCTCTGGTTTTTTGTTTTTTCGCTTGCGAAACAAACACTGGGAAAGCAGCCAACGACGAGCCTTCCTACACAGCGGCCCGGCAGTGTGCCGACTCCTGCCTCGCCTTTCTCCCCAAGATGATGCTGGCCTACGACAGCATACGGCCCCACGACGAATGGGAAGCGCTGAAAATCAAGAACAACCACGATATCACCCAACAAAATTTGGAGGAACTGGAGCACCTGCTCGATTCGATGGAGCAGATGGCGCCTGGCAGCCCGGAACGTGCTAATTTCAAAGCAGTGGTCAGTTCCCAAACCAAGTATCTTTATTCGCTGCTGTCGTCCGGTAAGGCCATCCTTGGCAACCATTCGCAGTCTTTTGGCAAATGGAAGGCCAAGCCCACCGCCCTGCCCGATTCGGTTTTGTCGCCTGTGAAATAGACAAGCAAAAAGGGCCAAACGGTAAATCCCGTCTGGCCCTTTTTACAGTCATTGGTACATTCGATTATTTCTTCCAAGGCAAATCAATCACCCGCAAGGCCGACAAATAGCCCAGGCGAAGCCCCTCGTCGCAATCCATCCTGTAGTGGACGCCCAAAGGCAAACGACTGTACGCATCTTCCTCGCCCAGTTGGGTAAAACTGGTGAAAGTGCGTGGCGTGCTCACGAATTCCGTCCTGCCATTGTGGCAATAGTCGGTGAAACTGCGGCTGCCAAAGAAATGGTCGAGAATAGAGGCACCTGCACCACCGAAGCCGGAATGGCCAGATGGATAGGCAGGGAATTCAGGCGTCATGCCTTGTACGTTGTTGATGGGGTTGTTCAGAATGGTCTTCCAGTTTGGATCCATCACCCTGCGGATGTACTGAACGGGCCGCTCAACATTGTAGATGTATTTGGAATTCCAAACCGCAACGCCCACATCGCTGAGGGCCATGCCCATTTGGGCGTAAAGCGTGACGGCCACGTCCATTTTCAGCCCATCCGCCTTGTTCAATTGGTTGGCAATGGCAATCAGGCGGGCCGCTGGCTCGAAGGTCAGCTCAAAAATATCGTCGCTCCAGAACTCGGCAATCCATTTGTCCTCGTCGGTCGCATTGTCCACCCAGAGCCTGATTTCATTGGCCTGCGCATAAAACTGCGAGTTAGGGTCTTCGCTCCAAGCAATGGGCGGCTGCGAAACGATGTCGGTAGGCTGCATGGCAAAGGTCCTGACCTGGCCCCAATATGGGAACAAGGCCCTTGAGTAATCAGGATAGGTAGGTTGCCAAAGTTTTTCGCCATTGGAGCCAGTGGCGGGTGGGTTGTAGTTGGTAGGGCGAGGGGTTTTGTAGGCTTCGTGGCCCGCCTCGTCGGTCTTTGACCAATCGTAAACAGCCTGAGCCACGGCTTCGCCAAACGCTTTGGAACGTTCGTACCTGTCAGCATCCATGGTCGAGGAATATTTGTCCTCAAAATACTGGTTCAGCGTGTTGATTTTATTGAGATATTCCTTTTCAACATGTGGATAGAAGTTTAGGAACATCTGGTTGTAGGCAGCGTTCACGGCAGTGGGCCAATGGTAGTCTGCTCCTTCTTCAATGGCCGGAACTTCCAAGCCCTGGAATGTGCCTGCCATGCTGTTGTACTCCGGCATGCCATTGACAGCGGCCTCGTAACCCGCCAAACCGACATAAGCCAGCATACGGGCAGCAGCAGGTGGACGGTAGCCGGGCGAGTACCTGTCAATTTCTTGGAAAAGGGTGTACCACCTCAGCGGGACCTCGTTGGAGTATTGCTTCGTCGGTACTGGCTGGAATTCCTTGATTGGTGGGTCTTTGTCGGGATTGCAGGAAAAAAACAACAGCGGCAAGGCCGCAAGCAGGAATGCTGTAAGAGGCAATGCCGCAAGCAGTGTAGTTGACTTACGAATCATGTTCATGAGAATAGTTGGGAAAATAATATTAAAAAAACAGACCAGCCTTGCTGCTGATCCAAGTGCCAAAATTATTTTTTATTCCAAAAAAACAAAATGAGGAATGTCAATGCCTACCTACCTCAGGCATTAAATACCCGTAAACAGTTATTTAGAACTTAGCCACACACCTCTAGGCTCGCCTTTCGCAGGAATTAATTTGAGGTTAACAGCTTAGAGGCTTTCCACCACCCTCCGTAAACGTTCCTGCACTTGGGTAGCCACTCCTCCCAACGCTTCGTTCTGGATGGCCTGCATGGACGCCACGGGGTCCACGGCGGATACTTCCACGGCTCCGGTGGCTGTCTCCCGCACGATGACGTTGCAGGGCAGCATGAGGCCAATCCGTTCTTCAGCCTGCAATGCTTGGTAGGCGGAGGAGGCATGACAAGCGCCCAATATTTTATAAGGCCGCAGTTCCACGCCCAGTTTTTTGTGTAGGGTGGCCTTCATGTCAATCTCCGTCAGCACCCCAAAACCCTCGGTTTGCAGGGCGGCTGTCACGGCGGCAATGGCCGCATCGAAATCCTTGTCCACGATTTTGCTGAAATAGTAGCTCATGTTTTTTTTGAGGGGCAAGGTAGGCGCTAACCGGGGGACTGCCCTGTGATAAATGTCGCTTAGCAACTGTTTTAAAACCCTTCACAGGGAGGAATCTTCTTTGGAAGTGTTGTCCTTGGACGGTGGGCCGCTGAGTTTGCGCATCAAAAAAACAATGCCTGCCACGAAGTGGAGCAGCGAGATGGTGACAATGATATAGACGACGGTATTGCTCATCAAAACCTGTTTTCCGCAAATTTCCAGCCTTTGGCAATATCCGATTGTGACAATTATCAGTGAAGGTAAATATTGCTGCTTTCGGAGAACCGTTTCACGCCCATGCTGCCACTACTCAACCTACTGGTATCAGCATTGCTGCCAGCAAATAACCTTGGACAAATGATTTGTCATTGCGGGCTGCGCCCAATGGTGCCAATTTGCTGGGCAAAGCAAAATGATTTGCACCGCAATCATGAAAAACAAACTTCAGAAAAGCATCTGCATCTTGGCACTTGGCCTTCTGCTGCCTTGCTTTTTTGCTTGCCAAAAAAAGGCAGAAACGCAAGCCCAAGTGACAGTAGAACCATTGGCTGCCACTGCCGCCCAAGACTCCCTCCCACCGCCAACGCCGCCGCCCTTCGATACCGTCGTGCTTACCTACGATGTCACCATCGGCTGCCTCTTCGATTTCCTGGACACGCTCGTGCAGCGCTACGACACACTGGCCCCCTACCCCGTCTCCGAGCACCTGCTGGTGCGGGCGAATCCGTGGCTCATCGACAGCCTCGAAAATACCGACTACTACCGCCTGAAGGAACGGGGCATTTTCAATTTCGACAACCGCCTGCTGGTGGTCATGCGGGCAGGCGACACGCTGTTCATCCCCAACGAGGCCGACGCACGGGCGCTGCAAGCCCAGATGGACAGCACCGTGCTGGACATCAATACCCCGGAATTCAAGCTGCGCATTTTGGAAAATGGGGCCGTCCGCTACACCTTCCCCGTTCGGGTGGGTCAAAACCGCAAACGCTACCTCGTCGCCACCGACCGGGTGACCGACCTGCGCACGAGGACGGGCACTGGCACTATCGTACGGCACTCAAAAGACCCGTTTTTCCGGGACCCTACCGACGGGCGCATGTTCAATATTACCGAAAGGGATGATAAAAAGAAAACGAGGATGCCGCTCATTCCGTGGATAGAGCCGCAACTGAACGGGCGGCGCAACGGCCAGCTCATCCATCCGACCTCTAACCCGAAATCCGTCGGGAAAGCCTATTCCAACGGCTGCATTGGCATGAAGGAGGCCGATGCCTGGCGGCTTTACTACTATGCTCCCATTGGGACGAAAGTGGTTATCCGGTACGACCTGAAAGTGGTCAACGAACAAGGCGATACCATCCGGCTGAAGGATATTTACAAAAACTCCCTGGCGAAAATTGATGAGTGACCAACTAGCCTCGCACCAACTCCCATCTTGACGAAAGTCATCGGCTCCCCCACTTTATCTTATTGCTGCTTGGCAGCAAAACTGGGTAGTTTTATACTTCATTAAAACAATAGGTCATGAAAAAGCAAACCGGCATTTGGCTCGATTCCCAAGAAGCTGATTTCATCGAATTACAGGACGGCGAACTGATGGGTATCCACCACCTTAGTTCCGAGCTGTCTTCCTCCCATGCAAAGGGCGGTGCGCCTGCCGGGGGAAGGCGGGGCGGAACCATGACGGGCATTTCGGAGAAGACCCTCCGCAACCGCAGGCACAACGAGGAGCTTCGCTATTTTGAGGAAATCATTGACAAGGTGGATGGTGCCGACGAGGTGGTCATCTTCGGGCCAGGCGAAGCAAAGGACCATTTGGTAAACGCCATTAAAGCCGATCACAGCCATTTCAATGCTTATTTGATGGGCGTGCTCAATGCCGACAAGATGACCGAAAACCAGAAAGTGGCTTATGTGAAATCGTTTTTTGAGGCGAATTAAATTGGAAATACTGACCGAGTGGCTTGGCGTCACTCGGTCAGTGTATCTAACCGCTGCGCCGTTGTCGAGTCACATTTTGGCAAGCGCAATGCTTTCATGCTGGAAGGAGCAGGTGTATCCATAAACTCCCAAGCATAATCGAAGTATTTCCACTTCCCTTTTCTTTTTTCCAAATAGCCTTCTATTTTGTTAAATATTGGTGGGTTCTCGTTGGTGTAACCCGGCGGGAAGTTAAAAGCGTCTTCGTGAACTTCGAAGGCCATCAGTTCCTTCCAATTCCGACCACAAAGGGTGTAGATATGGCAACTGTTAACTCGTGACATATCGTAATGATCAACAACCAGTGAAATCTCTGACCTGCCATCTCCGTTAAGGTCGCCCAAATCTAACAAACAGTATAACCCCATACCCTTACCAGGATATAGTGTATCACTTTTTTCACCTTTCAGGAAAAGCACTACATTAGCCTTCCGCTGATACATGAACACCATGACCGTATCCATCCAAGATGTCTTGTAGGGGTCGGGAACCCTTTTCATAAACTTGCCATCGGTGCCACGCACCACTTCCTGTACCAAGGTGTCCAATTGGCCGTCTGCATTAAAATCGGCTACCAATTTTAATTTATCCAATGGCTTAAACAGCGAATCGTGCAATACCAACCAAGGTGATGGAGCGTAATTTTTTGCAACTTTCTTCTCCAGTGGATTAATCTGAATGCTATCCATCGGCAAGGAGTCAGCCTCATGAACAGTATTGGGAGTTGGTGCATTCGCTCCCATTTTACTAGCATTGGGTTTGGGGTCGTTAGCACAGGCTTGGAGCAATGCAAGCACTAAAATCAAGGGCAAGTAAAAGAAGGTGTTTAACATGAGGTAATGGTGGTTGAAATATTCGAGCTAGCACAGGCAAGATACACCTAAATTGACTTTAAATTGATGAAGAATTGAAAAAATCTGCTGCCACCTGTGGGCACACGCTGGGCCAAGTCTCCTGACTTGGTCTCTCTTTCATTCCGTCTTTGACGGAAATAAGTAACACGCTTACGCCTGTCGGAGACAGGCTGATATTTGGTTCAAGTCATGAGACATTGAACCAGCGGGGGGGAAGACTCTGCGCCATCAGGGAAGACCAGATGCCAGCGGGGTAATTGGGGAAGACCCTGTGACAACTGGGGGAAGACCTTGAGCTAGCGGGGTACAAAGCAGACCCGTCGCAAGTGCCGCTGCGCTCAACACATGGCCTTGTCGCCCATGATTTCACTCAGCGCCTCCCGTTTGTCAACTCACAGCTTAGTCACAATATCTCGGCGCACGAACGGCCTGTCCTTATTTGGTAAGACTAACTGGAAGGAGATGGTGGGGCTGTACTTGGTCAAAATTTCCTTAAACGGCACCGCTTCCAGTTCCGCAGGCTCGATTTGAATCAATGCCTTTATGCTGTCTGACAAGATGGGGTACTTGAACGACATTTCCGGCTCAGCGGGGCCTTTCACCACCCAACCCGAATTGCTCAGTCCCTTACCCTTAAATCCAATATCGTAGTCATCGAAGCCATTGCCAGTGACGTTGAAGCCCACGCCGGGGTCATTGTCCAGCGACAGTGACATGCTCGGTGGAGTGTACTGATCGGGGAGGTGGTCGTCGAACTTAATGTCTGTCTGAATCTGGTCGTCGCCCTTGACCGCATAGATGTTCATCCACAAATCAGTTGCAAAGTTGGCGGGCAGGTAAACCGGGATGTCCCCAGTGCCGCCGGTCGAGTTGCTGGCCAGAAATAGCCGCTTCTGCCCCTCATTGGGTATGCCGGAGACATAAAATCTGTCCAGGGTCACGTCGCTGGGGAAGGTCATCGTTTGGAAAGGAGGAATCTGCGGGAGCTCGTCGTGGGTCACCATGATGTCTGACCCCCACCCCACATTTTTGTTCCAATAATAGCGGTACTTGTCCTCGCCAGGTATTCCATAGCATAGGTACAAGGGTTGGGGATACAAGTCCAAAGCGTATATTTCACACTTCATTTGATGGTTGCCCACGCTGATCTGCATGGAGCTACCGTTACTACCAAAAATATGTTCCTGCGGATATTGGGGAAGCCCGGTCACTGTCAGCTCTGAATGCAATTTGATAAAACCACTGCCACTGCTCGGAACGGATCCGAGATGAATGGTATCCCCGGTCACGTTGTGATAGGATGTAACATTGGTGGACTCATACTGCCCCATAGCCTTGGAGACAAAGTGGTAATCGAAATTGAGTATGTTTTCGTCCCCGGTGGTGAGGGTAGTGGTAGTGCCTGGCACTACTTCGGCAAAATCCAGCACGTTGCCCTGAAAATCGGAAATCATTGCATAATACACAAACGTGGTCAATGGCACCGTATGGATAGTATCCGTAGCGACAATGACCATTTTATTGGACAGTTGCTGTATTGGCATGTTATCATCTTCCTTTTTGCAAGAGAGCAAAGCGGTGACAATTAGAAGGATGCAGCAATATTTTTCCATTTTGATGATTTTATGGCAAAGATAGGCGCTGAAAGCAACATTTGGCATTTGTTGTTCTGGCAGCTTCATTGGTTTGTAGTGGGGTTTTTGGGAAGTTGGAATTTACACCTTCCACATCATGAACGAGCGGGCGGATATTCGGTTCAAGTCTGCTTGCCCTTTGGGAGACATTGAACCAGCGTAATTGGGGAAGACCTGTGACAGCTGGTCGGCTTGCAGGGCGGCGGCCATTGGCTCAGTCATCCACCCTATCCCTGTCCGCAGCTTCTACGTAGGTGGCCAGTTTGGTCAGGTCGGAGAAGATGGGGCTGAGCAGGTTGACGAACCGCTCCATGCTGGCCTTGGAATCGGCGTAGGCGAAGAACGCACCAGCCTCTGGGTCAAACTCGATATGGTCTAGCAGCTCAGGGTCGAGCTGTTCGAGTAGCTGGGTGATATGGCCCTCCCAGCAGTAGCCGTTGCCCTCGTACCCGCTGGGCCAAGTCTCCTGACTTGGTCTCTCTTTCATTCCGTCTTTGACGGAAATAAGTAACACGCTTACGCCTGTCGGAGACAGGCTGATATTCGGTTCAAGTCATGAGACATTGAACCAGCGGCTGGGGGGAAGACCCTGTGCCAGCGGTGGAAAGTGCTGGCCAGGGTCACTATTGTTTCCCGTAGGCCGTGCTCCTGGCCATCGGCGCAGGATGGGAGGAGGGGGAAACTTGCTTGTTCCGCCCCCTTGAAGTGCTAGCAAGTTTGCAACTTGCTAGGCTCGGCACTAGCAAATCAGCAGTGGTTTTTGCTGCAAATGCTGGCTTTGGCAGGGAAGAAACAACTGCGAAATTGCTCATGTATAGCCTAACAAGTTGCAAACTTGTTAGAACTAAGGGACTCAGGTACTGCTGGAATCACACTTGCAACAACGGGGTGAATTTCTCCCCTCTTTCAAGCGATAACAACTCAAAATCCTCTTTTGGGTTTGGGTAAGCATGCTGAAGTTCTAATTCGTTCAAAAGCTCAAGGTCAGATAATTCGACTCTTCTTTGAGGTATTATCATAGAATTTGGTTTTGTCGTTCTTTTCAAAAGGTGTTTCAGACTAATTATTAGCTGTTTATAAACGAATACTTTCAGTCTACTGGGAGCGGTGGATTGAAATACCTCACCCCACCCACTCCTCAAACCCATACATCGGATAACGCTCCTCGAACTTATCTTCGAGCCGCTTTTTCTCCTCGCCGATGAAAACCTTGAATCCCTCCTTGAAATCGGTATAAGTCTTGAAAGGCGCTTCCCCAGATTTCAAGTGCTTGACGATAAGCTCGGCAAGCATCCCTTTGGCCAAGGGCTTTAGGAAAATGCTCAAAGCAGCTCCTGGCCAGCCTCCGGCAGTAGCTAGCAGTGGGGTGATTGCCTTGTCTATTACTTCCTTGAATACATCTTTTGCACCTGCAAATAGCACATCGGATGGCTTTTGGCGGACGTAGTATTGGATATGGGCGTAAAAGTCAAGATGGACTTTTTGCTTTTCCGTTAGTAGGTCTTGTAGGAATAGGGCGGTGCTGAGCCTTTGATAGTATTCGGGCTTGTTGAATGGCCATTCTGTGACCATATTGCCCAGCCTGCGCTCCCGTTCTTCAGCATTAGATTCAAGGAGCAATTCCCGGTAGGTTCTTTCCAGTAGGTCACCGATTTTGTTGGCAGATGATTGCACCACTTTTTCAGAGGGGGGTGTTGCATCCGTCACTGTGCCAGACATAAAGTCATAGACGAGACTGCGGTCATGGATGATTTCATCTGTCACAACTTCAAGGTGGTATTCTCGGGCTTTTTTGAAAATGCGCTGATAATCCTTCTCCTCCAAGAACCAAGCCGACCAAAAAGCTTTGGCTTCTGAAGATGATTCTGGAACGAATCCAGTGTCTTTCGGTGCTAAACTGGTAAAAAGGTCAATCGCATCTGCGATTTCCCAATAATGGCTGTAATGCTGAAAAGGCGTAAGAAAATCCTCCCGGTCTAAGTCCAGATGTTGCGGGTAGAACCCACGGGCAAAAGACATTTCCCCTTCTGACAAACGGCTTTCCCTGCGGTGAATATCCCTTAAATGTTGCTGCACGTCATCACCTGCTTGATGGAGCAAGTAAAGTAACATATAAGCGGCAGGCAAGAAATCATCCTTGATGGCTCGGAAGCATTCAATGGCCAATTCCGGCTCTTCATCTTCGTAATGCAAGAGGCCCGCATAGTAATGTTGCCTGATTTCCTCGGCTGATAATACTTGTTTTTGGGTTCCCCAAGCCGTATTGGATTGTTTGAGCGGATACTGTTCTGCTACGGCTATGGCTTCTTTCATAAATGGGTCGGTCGGCTCTGCAAAGCCTTGGCAGCTTTTTAGCAAATAGTACCAAGCGCTGAGGTCGTTGGGGTTATCTTTTAATACCTCCACTTTCAGCTTCTCGTAGCTCTTGACTGGATCCCCCATGAAGTAGAATACCTGCGCCAGCCACGACTGCCATGCTGCGGAGGGTAGTTTATCCTGTCTGCGAGACAATTGCAGCCAAGCAATATAGGCTTGTATAGTGCGGCATTGCTCTGCTGTCATCTTCACTAATAGCTTTCTTTCTTGGTATTCATCAACTGAGAGATATGCAACGATAAGTCGATAAGTGTAAAAAGGAGTGAATGGATAAATTGAAAACAATCGTAAACTATTATATAAAATTGCGATATGCTCTTTCAAAAAAAATGCTCTAGTGATGCATGACTTGGAACTTTCGTAATCTCCTTTATCACAGTACACATTGCCTTTGCCATTCCAAGATTCGGCGAGACTTTCATTCCTCCAGATGGCTTCGCTGTAGCAATTCAGGGCTTGTTCATAGTTTTGTAAATCATAATACACATTGCCTTTGCCGTTCCAAGGAGGGGCATAGTTTTCATCTCTAAGGATAGACTCTTCAAAACAAGACAAGGCCTGTTCGTATTCTTTTATTGCAATATAAACGATGCCTTTGCCGTACCAACAGTCGGCGTCGTTGGAATCCCGTCGAATAGCTTCATCGAAACAGAGAAGGGCTTTTTCATAATCTCCTAGATGCTTGCATACATAACCCTTACCCTTCCATGTGTAAGCACCATTTGAACCCAGTCGAATGGCCTCATCGAAACAAAACAGGGCCTGTGTGTAGTCATTAAGGGCTGTGCATGCATACCCTTTGCCAGCCCAAGAAGCGGCAGATTTTTTATCCAGCCTGATAGCCTCATCATAACAGTAAAGGGCCAGTTCGTATTCTTTTAAAGTTTCATAAATAAAACCTTTGCCATACCACGGGTAGGCACCGATTCCACCCAGATTTATGGCAACATCTTCGTTTACAGTATCACAAGAATTAGCTTTGTTCCTTAAGAAGTTGATGACTTTATTGCCACTCAGTCTGATAGCCTCATCATAGCAAATTAAAGCCTGTTCGTAATCTTTCTGGATTTTGTATAAATAGCCTTTGCCTTGCCAAGGATAGAAGTCATTGTCATCTCTCTGGATAATCTCTTCGAAGCAAAGTAGAGCCTGTTGATAATCCTTTAGCTGAATATAAAGAGTAGCTTTTCCGTCCCATGGGTCAGTGTAGTTTCCATCCAGCCGAATGGCCTCGTCGAAACATTCCAAAGCCTCCTCATAGCGCCCTTCTTCATAGCACTTTTTCCCTTCTTCAAAATACGCTTCAGCAGTCATATCTTTTAATTTTTAGGTTCAAACCTCCTCCCCCCACACCCTCGCAAACCCCTTCGCCTGTTCCAGCACCCGGTCCACGCTCTCTTTGTACTCGTGCGTAGTCGGGTCATCGGGCGGGTACTTGTACTTGCGGAGGATGCGCTTCACCATTACCCGGAGGCCTGCTTGTACGCTTTCCTTTACCTCCCAGTCTATCGAGGTGTTTTTGCGGACGGCGGCGACCAGTTCCTGGGCTATCTGCTTGAGGGTTTCGTCGTTCATGTCGTGGAGCGCCTTTTCGTTTTCGGCGAGGGCGTCGTAGAAGGCGAGCTCGTCGTCACGGAGGCCGAGGGTTTCACCACGTTTGGCGGCTTCCCGGATTTTGCGGGACAGCTCGCTCAATTCTTCCATTACCTGGGCGGCGGTGAGCAGGCCATTCTGGTAATTGCGGATGGCGTCGGCGAGCATTTCCGAGAACTTCTTGCCCTGCGTCATATTGGTCTGGCTGCGGAGCTTGATTTCGTCGTTGAGCAGGCGTTGCAGGAGTTCGAGGGCCAGGTTCTTGCGGGGCATGTTGCGAAGCTCGTCGAGGAACTCGTCGGAGAGGATGGGGAACTCCGGCTTTTCCATGCCTGCGGCGTCGTAGATGTCCACGACTTCCTTGGAAATGATGGCATCGTTGACGATTTGGCGAATGATGACCTCCACCTCGCTGTCGGTGCGCTTTTTCTTCTGTTCGTCGAACTTGTCGAAGCGGGCCTTCACGGCTTGGAAAAAGGCGAGGTCGTCACGGATGGCGAAGGCTGCCGGATGTGGTACGGAGATACCGAACGCCTTGGACAATTTGATGACGTTCAGCTTGAACCGCTCCTTGCCGTTGCGCTTGCCGTCGGGGTCTTGCAGGGCGGCGATATAGTTGGCTGCATCGAGGATATGCTGGAGCTTTTCCCTTGCCGACAATTGGAAGTATTTACGGAAATCGAATTTCCCCTCCTCGAACATCCCTACAACTATCTCGTGGTTGCGCTGCATTTCCGCTACGGCTTCTTCTTGGTCGAAAGCGAGCTTGCCCCGGCCCTTGCTGTCGGTATAGGTGGCGAGGGCAGCTTTCAGGTCTTGGGCGATGCCGATATAGTCCACGATGAGGCCCCCGGTCTTGTCGCCAAAAACCCGGTTCACCCGTGCGATGGCCTGCATGAGGTTGTGCCCGTTCATGGGCTTGTCCACGTAGAGCGTGTGCAGGCAAGGGGCGTCGAAGCCCGTGAGGAACATGTCCCGCACGATGACCAGTTTGAGCGGGTCGGTGGGGTCTTTCAGGCGGTCGCCGATGGCTTGGCGGCGGCTCTTGTTGCGGATATGGTCTTGCCAGTTGAGCGGGTCGCTGGCCGAGCCGGTCATGATGACCTTGAGTGCGCCCTGGTCGTCGGCGGTGTCAAACCATTCGGGGCGAAGTTTGATGATTTCGTCGTGCAGCTCGATGCAGATGCGACGGCTCATGCAGACAATCATGCCTTTGCCGTCCATGGCGCTGCAACGCTCCTCGAAGTGCTGCACGATGTCGGCTGCCACCTGCCGGATACGCTTTTCGCTGCCCACCACGGCCTCTTTGCCCGTCCATTTGGCGAAGCGCCGCTGGCGCTCGGTGAGTTCGTCCTGCTCCATGACCTCTTCCACCCGTTCGTCCATCACCTTGCGCTCTGCTTCGTTGAGGTCAATTTTGGCCAAGCGGCTTTCGTAGTAGATGCGGACGGTAGCGCCATCCTCGACGGCCTGCTGGATGTCGTAGATATGGATATAGTCGCCAAAAACGGCCTGCGTGTTTTTGTCCTCTTTCTCGATGGGTGTGCCCGTGAAGCCAATGAACGAGGCATTGGGCAGGGCATCGTGCAGGTGGCGGGCGAAGCCGTCAATAAAATCGTACTGGCTGCGGTGCGCTTCGTCGGCGATGACCACCACGTTGCGGCGGTCGGTGAGGGTGGGGAAACCGTCGCCCTTCTCCTCCGGCACGAACTTTTGGATGGTGGTGAACACCACGCCGCCCGATGCCACGGACAGGAGCTTGCGCAATTCCGCACGGCTGCCTGTGAGCACGGGTGTCTGGCGGAGCAACTGCTGGCAATTGCTGAAGGTCTCGAACAACTGCTGGTCGAGGTCGTTGCGGTCGGTGACGATGACGATGGTCGGGTTGTTCATCGCCTGCTCCAGCACCAGCTTCCCGGCAAAGAAGACCATGCTCAGGCTCTTGCCGCTGCCCTGGGTATGCCATACGACGCCAATCCTGCGGTTTCCTTGCTCGGATGACGCCCGTAGCGTCTGCCCAATGGCGGCGTTCACGGCGTAGCACTGGTGGTAGGCGGCGAGCTTCTTGATGGTGCGCTCCTTGGCGGTCTCGAAGACAAGGAACTGCCGCACGGTATCGAGCAAGGTCTTTTTGTTGAGTAGGCCCTTGAACATCGGCTCCATCACTGCTTCCCGGTCGCTATCGATGATATGGATGCCATCGGCGGTCTTCCACTCCATGAAGCGGTTGTAGTCGCTGCTGATGGTGCCCGCCCGGCAGTAGAACCCATCGGAGACCATCATAAAGGCATTGTAGTTGAACAACGTGGGGATGTCCTTTTTGTAGGTCTGCAACTGCCGGTAGGCTGCCTCGATGTCGGCGTTGCCGTCGGCGGCGTTCTTCAACTCGATGACCACGAGCGGCAAGCCGTTGACATACAACACGATGTCGGGGCGGCGGTTCTGGCGGTTCTCGATGACGGTCAATTGGTTGACGGCGAGGAACTCGTTGCGTTCCGGGTGGTCAAAATCCACGAGCCATACCTTGTCCGTGCGGCTCTTGCCGTCGCCCGTGCTGTATTTCACGTCCACGCCATCGGTGAGCAGGCGGTGGAAATGGGCGTTGGTGTCGATGGGCTGGAAGCCGGGGTTGCGGAGGACTTGCTTGAAGGCTGCCTCCCTTTCGTTGGCGGGGATATGCGGGTTGAGGCGGTCAATGGCACGGTGCAGGCGCTCGGTGAGTAGCACATCGGTGAACTCCCGCTCCTTGGCAGTGCCCTCAGCAAGGTCGGGGCCGAACAGGGCGGTATAGCCCAGGTAATCAGCGATGACTTCGAGGGCGAGGAGTTCTATGTCGGATTCGGTGATGTGGTTCATCTTATGTTATGAATTATGCCTCTCCTTTCATAAGTTTCTGTAATCCTTCTATTTTTCTGAGTAATTCATCAAATGTAACAATCTCAACATCTTTACTATTCCCCCGGAAAAGTTCAAAAGCACTGACTTGTTCTGCCTGCAAATCAGTAACTGTACCTATAAGCACTAAGCATTTAGAGTTGAATGTTTCAACGTCTGATTTGCTCTCGTATCGTAAATGATGGAAATGCTTTTGGAATTTATCTCTCTGATTCAAAACTTGAATGAGACTGCCAGAGAGTTCTTTGCTCATAGCAAAGACGTCATCCCCTCTGTATGCTCTTCCTTTTGTTAAAAGCTCTGTTTTATGGGTCTTTATCTCAACAAAAGCAACGTTGTTAGTCAAATCACTTTTGATGAGGAAGTCATTCAGTTTGCCATTTTTATTTGACATGTTTTTCCCACCGACATATGCTTCGTCCTGATACAGAATAACTGGGAAAGAGAAAATGAATGAAAATATCCAACTATGCTTTTTTAAAAATGCTTGCCATTTTTTTTCGAGTCTTTCGGAGTCCTTTGTTTCCTTGAGCAAGTCTTTGAACTGTTCAAGTACTTCCTCAAAGTACTGCTCATCTATCTTTTCTTTTGTTCGCAACAATATATCAGGGGTCAAAAAATCATTTTTGACAGTCAATTTTTCAAAAAGCCTAACAATTGCCTCCTTATCAATATTTGAAAATTCATCGTATGAGGACTCCCATCCTGCTATTGACTGAGCGATTGAATTTTTCACATACTTTAACTGAGGCTCTGAAATCTTGTCTTGAAAAAGTCCGTAAAATTTTTGATGAGCTAACAAATCTCTATCTTGTTTTTGATTTGAAAGCATTGATTCAAAAATAGTGTTCCAATCTCTAAGTAAATCTTCGTTAAGTGTTATTTTATCGTTCTGAGAGTCGTACTCTGCCACTCCATTTTTAATAATTCTAATCTCTTTGATTTCTAACCCTTCGTCCAAAAAATCGGCTACAGGTTTTAGTGTCTTTGTAAACCCATAACCTCTATTGACGGATTTCTGGATGCCAACGGGCAACCTTTTGCCGAATCCTTCAAATATTATCCTTTTTATATTTTTATATTTTGAACCTCCACTATAACCAATAGGATAATGGATTGTAACATCTTCATTGAGCAGTACTTCCCGGCTTTTCTGCTTGATGCCTTTTTCAGAATCAACGTACTCGTAAATTTCTTTCGTCGTTGTCTTCTTGAGTAATCTTTCCTCATTGATTTGAACAGGTGTTGCCATTTTAGTTTTGATTTTGAGTTAAAAGGTATTTTCTTTCAAAAGAAAAGGATAAAAAATCATTCAGCTTCCACGTGCAAAATCGTTACCCTTGCCTAATAGCTAGTTCAAGTGCCATTAAGAAGGTTAGAATACCAATAATTATCGCTCCTATCTTTGCCCTTTTATGTCTTTCTTCCTCGGTTTTTCCATCAATTTTTAATCTATAATCCATTATTCGATAGGTAAAATAGGCAAAAAACAATGCCACGAAAATCGCAAGTAAGATGTTGAGAATCATGTGATTTTTTTTGATTAAGCTTGTATTACCTCCCCCCGCATCAACTTCGGCAGCAAACTGTCCCGCAGTTGCGTGAGGGTGTTGGATTGAAAAATGTTTGCGTGAATTTGCTCAAGAAATGGCTTGATAGTCATTGTAAAATTTCCAGCGAGTTCTTTCGGTGGAATTGCCACTTCATAATTTGAAATATCCTTCCAACTTGTTCTTGGCATTCGGGTGCCATCTGCAACTGAACTTGCAAAACCTACCAATTCATCGCTCGAAAAATGAAACAGGCAGAAGCCCAGCCATTCGGGTGTTCTTGGTTGAATCACTAAAATATCAGTAGAGCAGATACCATCAATCGGAGCAAAACCGACTTTGTGGAAATAGGGGCGAAGTTTTCCAAAAAGAATATCGTTTTTTGAAAACATGGATTTATGACTGATAACACCATCCCCATTTTCCCATTCATCCAAACAAATGGTTTTTCTGGGCATGTGCTCTAATCCTATGTAGTTGTTTTCGGCTGAAATGTCTTCTGGCTTTGTAACTTCTGACCTATTTCTGGCGACCTCAGACAGTTTTCCAACCC
>Ga0209066_10003047_pt1 | contig 19602 bp, 20 predicted proteins | sample All_14_2_FD_187198 | JGI IMG/M metagenome (GOLD analysis project Ga0209066, IMG submission 187198) | Freshwater microbial communities in response to fracking from Pennsylvania, USA - Allegheny Zone_MetaG_DW_15 (SPAdes) (version 2) ... | reverse complement strand
CGCCTGGGCCCCCGCAAGGGGCCCCAGACTGCCTGGAAATCGCCCCTCTCCGAGTGCGTCATATCGCATGACGCAATCACTACACGCAGTTCGCCGAAATCGACCGCTTGTTCAGCGTTGCCCTAAACCTCTTTCGGATGCCGCTGATCCCGTGGTCCTGTCAATGCCCAGCAGTGTCGTCGCAACCCTCATCGCTCCCGCTGCAACACGATCGGCGCCAACGCCGCCGCTTTCCCCGCCTGCACCTGCACCCCCACCCGGTACGGCCGATACCCCTGCGCCTCCACAACCAACTGATACGCCCCATCCACCAGCCGCCCAAACACAAACGCCGTCCCCCACGCCTCATCCTCACCCGCCAACACCCGCGACAACGCAGCACCCGCTTCCCCCTCTGGCCTCGGCGTCAAGGTGCGCGTCCCTGCCGGCCCGCTGAGCTGCACCGATCGCAGCTGTAACCCCGAAGCCACCCCCTGATGGCTGCCCGCGGGCCGCGGATGCGGATCGGTCACATAACCCATCAAGTTGCCGCGCGGCGCCAGGGTGAAATCCACCGTCAAGGCCCGCTCAGCCGTCACGTCCACCGCCTGTAAGGCCGGCGTGGCGTGGTAGCCCTCGGCCAACACGCCGGCCTGGTAGCGGCCGGGCGCCAGCGGCGCGATGTGCCCGCCACCTTGGGCCGCGGAGAGCGGCACCATGATGGGCGCGCCCGTGGGCTGGGGCTGCAGCACCAGCACGGGCAGGCCGGTGGCGGGCGGGGTGGGGTAGTGCAGGCGCACGTCCAGCCGGCCGGTGGCGGTGTGGGTGTCTGCGGCCAGCAGGGCGGTCAGTTGGGCGGCCACTTGGGGTGATTGAAGGATGCTGGTGTGGTCTTCGTCGTAGCCGAACATCAGCCGCGCTTCCAGTTGCGCGGCGCGGCGCAGTTGGCTGGCCATGGTGACGGTGCCGTCGTTGTTGGGCCGCCAGAGGCCGGGGGCGCCGCGGTGGCCAAAGAGCAGGGCGTATTCGATGTGGAGCGGCAGGCGGCGATCAAACAGCGTCTGCATGAACGGGCCTTCGGGCTGCATGTCGCGCCATGAGGGCACCACGGCGGGTGACATCGTCACGCCCAGGTCCGCACTGGGCTCGCCGGCCCAGGGGGTAGAGAGGCTCACAAAGCGGCGGATCTGCGGCAGTTGCTGGCCGTGGTCTAGCAGGCAGCGGCGCACCACCAGGCCGCCCATGCTGTGGGCCACGATGTCCAGCCGCTCGAAGCGCCAGCGCAGCTGCAGGTTCAACAGCTTCCAGAACAGCAGGTTGGCCATGGATTCGGCCGGGGCGCCCGAGGGGTAGAAGAACACCCAGGGCTGGTAGTGCTGGCGGTCCAGCTGGCCGATGAGTGCGCGCCAGTCTTGCGGCGAGCCCACGGCGCCGTGCACAAACAGCACGGGGATCTTGGCCGGGTCATACGGCTGCAGGAAGAACACGTTGCCGCCCTGCGCCCGAAAAAAGTCCACCGGCTGCCAGTAGCCCGCCTGGCCTTGTGTGGCCGACAGCGCCGGCTCATCCAGCGATGCCAAGGCGCCGGCCTGTGTGCTCAGCGTGGGGGCGGGGGCCAGCCTGGGCACCGCGGGGCCTTGGCGACCCAGCACCATGTCCAGCCCCATCAGGATGGGGGCCTGGCCGGTTTGCAGTGGGGCGCCGTCGCCCTGCTGGGCCGAGGGCTCGCCCGCGTCGTGCAGGCCGTTGCCGTTGACATCCGCAAAGGCCCACAGCGTGTAGGCCCCCTGCGGCACGATCAGCTCATAGGCACCCGGCTCGTGCAGGCGCACCTGGTGCGCCACGCGCCAGCGGCCCGCGCCTTCTTGCGCATAAGCGCCCACCACCACGGCAGTGGGCCCCACGGTGCCCGGTTCAACGCGGCCCACCAGCACGGTGGAGGCATCAAAGGTGCGCGTTTGCTCGTTCAGCTTGGCCAGCGTGCAGGCGGCCAGCAGTGTGGATGCTGCTAGTAGCCAGGCCATCAACGGCCATCGCAGGGCGGGCCTGTTCAACGAAGTTGCCTGGGAGATGAGGCGGCCTGGATGGCGCCGTGTTCGGTAAAGGCATAGGGCAGTGTCTTGGCGAACTTGAGCTTTTGGAGGTGGTCGCAATTTGCGACCACCTCGGTCTTTTCATCCGCCGAAAGACGAAACATGAAGTCGTGGGGGAAGCGGTCGATGTTTCGTTTGACCTGTTCGTTCAGGCGTTTGGTGTCTACGCCATACAGCTGGGCCAAGTCTGCATCGATGATCACTTTCTGCCCTCGCACCACGAGAATGCGGCTCTCGATGCGTGGCAGCATCAAAGCGGTATCGGTGGGTGATGCGCTTTTGCTGGGTGTCGTGCTCACGATGCTGAACCCTGAAGAGGCTGAATCACCCCGCAGGATAACCCCACAAGCCGGCGGCTCACCCCTTCACTTCCACCACCTGCTCAAACCCCCCAAAGATCATCCGCTTGCCGTCAAAGGGCATGGGCGGGTTGCCGGGGGCGGATGGGTCCATGCGTGGGTCTTCCATGAGCTTCTTCATGCCGGCGTCGCGCGTGGCCTTGTCGGGCCATTCGATCCATGAGAAGGCCACCGTCTCTTCGGCCGTGGCCTGCACGGCGCGGCGGAAGTCGGTCACCTTGCCGTCGGGCACGTCGTCGCCCCAGCCTTCGATCACGCGGATGGCGCCCAGCTCAAGGAAGATGGGGTCGAGCTTGCGCGCGTGGTCGATGAACTGTTGCTTGTTGGCGGTGGGCACCGCGATCACGAAACCATCGATGTAGGGCATGTTGTCGCTCCTGTGGGTTGACGGTGGGTTGACCGGTACCCCCTCGACGAACGAGCGCAAGCCAGATCGACAGGGTGGGCCCGGCAGGCGTTGATCAACAGAGGTTTGGCGGCGTGAGGCACAGCGGTGGGTGGTGGCTGCGGCCCGCTCAGCCCGGCGTGATGGCCGGCGCTGACCGCACAAACGTGACCACATCCTCCAACACCGGTGCCACCCACCGCAGCGGCAATCCAAACGCGCCAAGCAACGTGACATGGCTGGCGCGCTCATAGCGGTGCAGGCTCACCGGCACCCCGGCCGCGCTGAGCTTGCCCGCCAAGGCCACGGTGTTGCGTTCGGGGTCGACCAACGCATCGGTGCCGCCCGCCGCCAGGAAGCTGCGGGGTGCGGCGGCACCGGCAAACGCGATGGGCTGCGTATCGGGCGGGTAGTGCGGGTGAAAGAACACCGGTTGCACATCGGGGTTGCCGGTGGGCAGAAAGTCGTACGGCGCGGCCAGGCCGATGAAGCCGGCCAGTTCACGGGGGCTGTGGCCGGTGGTGGCCAGCCAGCGGGCGTCCAGCGCCAGCATCGCCGCGTTGTAGCCGCCGGCGCTGTGGCCCATCACAAACACCCGCGCCGGGTTGCCACCATGGTCTGCCGCATGGGCCAGGCCCCAGGACAGCGCCTGGGCGCTGTCGGCCAGGAAATCAGGGAACCGCACTTCGGGGTACAGCCGGTAGTCAGCCACCAGCGTGAGCACGCCGCGTGAGGCCAGCGCTGCGCCCACAAAGCGGTACTGCGCGCGCTCACCGATGTTCCACGAGCCGCCGTAGAAAAACACCACCACCGGCCAGCCGCCGGCGGGGGGCGCGCCGGTGGGCCGGTAGACATCCAGCCGCTGCCGCGGCAGCGGGCCGTACGCCACGTCAGGCACACGGGTGTGGCTGTCGCCCGCGGCGGCCAGTGCGTTCAGCGTGGTCAGCGGGCTGCAGGCGGCCAGCGTCAGCAGCAGCGCCACGGCGCCCAGGGCGGTGATGAGAGAGGGTTTGAGCCAGGCCATGTGGCCAGCTTACAGGGCCGGTGAAGGGGGGGGCTAGCTTGGGGTTGATCGCTGCTGGGGCAGAGCGCCCCACCAGGCACAGGCCCTTGCCTGCCTACCGGCCGCCGCTAGACTGCACGCCGCACAGCCTGCCACGTGGATGACCACCCCCCAAGTCCTGCTCCTCGAAGACGACCCCGCCATCGCCCACACCGTGGCGTACGCGCTCGGCCGCGATGGCTTCGGCGTGCACCATGTGCTGCTGGTGCGCGAGGCCGAGGAACGGCTGTTGATGCCGCCCGGCGCCCAGCCCGCAACGCCTTACGCCGCGGCGATCTTTGATGTGGGCTTGCCCGATGGCAGTGGGCTCGACCTGTGCCGCCGCCTGCGCGAGCGGCAGGTGGCGCTACCCATCGTGCTGCTCACCGCGCGTGATGAAGAGCTGGACCGCGTGCTGGGCCTGGAGCTGGGGGCTGATGACTACATCGCCAAGCCCTTCAGCCCGCGTGAGCTGGTGGCACGGGTGCGGGCGTTGCTGCGGCGTGCGGGCTACGCGGCGCAGGCGGCCGCCGTTGTGGCACAGGCACCGTTGCTGATGTTGGATGCGCAGTGCCAGCGAGTGGCCTGCGGGGGTGAATGGTTGCCGCTCACCCGCATTGAGTACGGGCTGCTGGCCGCGCTGATGCGCACGCCGGGCCGCATCTGGCGCCGGCAGGCGCTGCTGGATGCCGTGTGGGGCCACGACAGCGACAGCACCGATCGCACGGTGGACACGCATGTGAAGACGCTGCGCGCCAAACTGCGCGATGGCCTGGCGCGGGCCGGGGTGCCGGGGGCGCCGGATCCGATCGTCACGCACCGGGGTTTGGGGTATTCGCTGGATCTACCTGCGCGGCCATGAAGCTCGGCCTGCGTCTGCTGCTTGCGTTCTTTTTGATCACCGGCATCGCGGCGTTCTTTGTGCTGCGCGTCTTTGTCAACGAGGTGCGGCCCAGCGTCAGCGAGGTGATGGAAGACCTGATGGTGGACACCGCCAACATCCTGGCTGAGCTGGCGCGTGATGACCTGGCTGGCATGTCCGCGGGCGGCACGCTGAAGGACAGCGTCTTTGCGCAGCGTGTGCGCGACTATGCAAGCCGGCCGGTGGATGCGCGCATCTGGGGCCTCACCAAACAGTCGCTGGACTACCGCATCTACCTCACCGATGGCAGCGGCCGCGTGGTCTTTGATTCGGGCTTTCGGGCGCAGGGCGACGCCACGGGCACCGACTATTCGCAATGGCGTGATGTGGCCCGCACCCTGCGTGGCGAATACGGCGCGCGAGCCACGCGCGAGGTGGCCACGGATGAGCGCTCGTCGGTCATGTATGTGGCCGCGCCGGTGCGCCATGAGAGGCAGGTGATCGGCGTGCTCACGGTGGCCAAGCCGATGAGCACGGTACACCCGTTTGTGGACCGGGCTGAGCAGCAGATCCTGCTGCGTGGGGCGTGGCTGCTGGGGTTGTCGCTGCTGGTGGGGGTGGTGGTGACGGGCTGGCTGGTGTGGTCGGTGCGGCAGTTGCGCCGGTATGCGCAGCAGGTGCAGCTGGGGCAGCGGCTGGCAGCGCCGCGGCTGTCGGGTGAGCTGGGCGAGTTGGCGCTGGCGATGGAAACCATGCAGCAGCGCCTGCAGGGCCACGAGCACATCGAGCAGGTGGTGCGGGCGCTGACGCATGAGCTGAAGAGCCCGCTCACTGCCATTGCCGGTGCGGCCGAGTTGCTGCAGGACGATCTGCCCGAGGCCGACCGCCGGGCCTTTGCGGGGCAGATCACTGAGCAGAGCTTGCGCATGCGCCAGTTGATCGAGCGGCTGTTGGAGTTGTCGAAGCTGGAGCACCGCCATCGGCTCGACCACATGGTGCCGGTGGATGTGGCGGCGCTCCTGCGTGACTGCGCTGCGCGGGCCACCTCGCGCGCAGTGCAAGGGGGTTTGGTGTTGGAGGTGCGGGCCGAAGGCAACACGGTGCTGCAGGCTGAACTCGAGCTGCTGGAGCTTGCCATCGGCAACCTGCTGGACAACGCCATCGACTTCTCACCGCCCGGCGGCACGGTGACGCTGGCCACCGCCGCCGTGGGCGACCACATCGAGATCACCGTGCAAGACCCAGGCCCTGGCGTGGCTGACTTCGCGATGGCACGCCTGGGTGAGCGCTTCTATTCCACGCCGCGCCCTGCGCGCGGGTCGGGCGAGGGCGGCCTGCGCAAGGGCTCGGGCCTGGGGCTGGCGATCGTGCGGCAGGTGGTAGCTCTGCACAGCGGCACGGTGTGCTTCGAAAACACGCAGCCCGGCCTGCGGGTGCAGTTGCGCCTGCCGCGCGTGGCACGTTGAACAAGGGGCGTTGGGAAGCCACCTCTCTCGCGGCGCAACCTCCTGGCGCAGACCGATCGCGGTGCGGCTCCGTGGTCGATCCCGAGGCCGCCGCCCCGGCACTTCACGCTCACTTCACACACTTCATCGCCGCCTCACTGCGGCGCGCGAACCTTGCAGCCTCAACGCATTTCAAACAGGGGCAGCGATGCGATTTCCGTGGATAGGCCGGGTGATGCCGATGGTGGCGGTGGTGTTGGTGCTGGTATGGGCACTGTCGATGGTGACGGATGTGGTGCGCGAGCGCTCGGCCCGCCAACAGGAGGCCGCTCAGAACGTGGCCGACAGCCTGGCCGGCGAGCAGACGTTGGTGGGGCCATGGCTGGTGCGTGAGTGCATCGAGCGCTACCGCACCCAGCAGGGCGAAGGCCGCGATGCCGTGTGGCGTGACGAGCAACGATCGTTCACCTTGCAGGCTGCGCCCACGCAACTGACAGCCAACGCCAGCGCCGGCATCGAGGCACGGCAGCGCGGCATCTTCAAGGTGAACGGCTATGTGCTGGAGGCTCAGGTCGAAGCGGTGTGGGCCAACCTGGCGGTGTTGCAGCCGCTGGCGGCGCATGAGCAGGGCAACGTCACCTGCCAGGCACCGCGCTGGGTGATGGCGGTGAGTGATCCGCGTGGCATTCGGCAGGCGGCGCTCACGGTGGATGGGCGCCCGTTTCAGATCGAGGCAGGCACCGGGCATGCGGCCCATCGGCGCGGCATGTCGGCCAGTTTGCCGTTGGCAGGCGAGCCCGGTCTGGGCGCCCCACTGCGCACCACGCTGAAGCTCACGCTGGTGGGCACGCGCCACTTCGCGATGGCACCGATCGGTGAAGCCAATCAGCTGACGCTGGGCGCCGATTGGCCGCATCCGTCGTTCGATGGCCGCTTTCTGCCCACCACGCGCACGGTGGCGGCCAACCGTTTCGATGCCACTTGGCAGGTGTCGGCACTGGCCTCCAATGCGCGCGATAGCCTGCTGGCCGGCAAGCCGCTGTGTGGCGGCGACGGCGGCTCGGTTGCCGCTGCTTCGGGGGCGGGCTGCATCGAGCATTTCGGCGTGGCCTTCATCGACCCGGTGAACCCCTATGTGCTGGGTGATCGGGCCACCAAGTACGGCATGCTGTTCATCGTGCTCACCTTCGTGGCCGTGGGGCTGGTAGAGGTGCTGCGGCGCCTGCGCGTGCACCCGGTGCAGTACCTGCTGGTGGGCGCGGCGCTGGTGGTGTTCTTTCTATTGCTGGTGAGCTTGTCTGAGCCGTGGCCGTTTGAATGGGCCTACCTCACCGCGGCCAGCGCCTGCACCGCGTTGCTGGCGTTCTACGCGCGCCATGTGCTGGGCGGTGTGCGGCCCGGCCTGGTGTTTGGTGCCGGCATTGCGGCGCTGTACGGTGCGCTCTATGTGTTGCTGCGGCTGGAGCAGAACAGCCTGCTGATGGGCTCTTTGCTGCTCTTTGCCGTGCTGGCGGCGGTGATGGCGCTGACGCGGCGCGTTGATTGGTATGCGCTGGCGGCCGCGCGGTCCACCGTGGCGGTGGACGCCACCGACGTGGGGCAGGGCAGCGAGGCGTAGGGCGGCTTGGGACCACGCCTTTGGGCGTGCAGCAAAGCGCTTGTTTGTTTGGGAAGGGTGCGGCGGGGCCCGCATTGCTGGCCCCGCCGCACGCACGCTCATCGGTGAGCGGCAGCCTTCACCACTTAACTGACGGCGTAGCTCGTGCCATAAAACTTGTGCACACCGCTGGCCCAATTTTTGTCGGACATCGATGGCCAGTGGTCCTTGTTGAAGCCGGGGGCGTCTTTCAACGAGGCTTTGGGCACGTTCAACGTGAATCGCTTGTTCTGGGTGTCCAGCGTCAGGGCTGCCCACGGCACGACGAACAGTTTGTCGCCCAGGCCCAGCAGGCCACCAAAGGACAACACGGCGTAGGCCACCTTGCCAGTGGCCATGTCGAGCATGAACTCCTTGATGTCGCCCAGGTCTTCGCCGTCCTTGTTGTAGACGTCGTTGCCGAGCAGCGTGTTGGCGCCCATCAGGGCAGGGCCCGGACCGTTGTCGCTGTTGGCATACATGCCGAAGTTGTCGCGAGTGATGTAGTTCGTTGCCATGCGCATTCCTTGAAGCAAGGTGGAAGAAGCGAACGGGACGAAGCGCTGATGGCGGCGGGTCCCGATCGGAGGGGCTCAGCAAGGCGAGCTCGCTGGCACACACCACCTTAGGCAACAGCCTGTGCGAGGTCTGTGCGCGGGCGAACCAAGCGAGGCATCGCCCCCAACTCAGCGATGAACCAGCCGCTCACGCGCAACGCAATCCGGCCGGGGCAGCCGGGAAGAGGCGGTCGTATTCACGCTGTATGACGGCGTAGCACTCACAGGCGTGCTGTTCCAAGCCCTGGCGGTCAAGCACCTCAATGCGGCCGCGGGTTGAGCGAATCAGCCCTGGTTGCTGCAGCGCCTTGATGGCCTGCGTCACGCTCTCCCTGCGCACGCCCATGGCATGCGCAATCAATTCATGCGTGACCAGCATCTCATCGCCCACCAGGCGGTCTTGTGTCTGCAGCAACCACAAGCACAGCCGCTGCTCGATCGAATGGTGTCGATTGCAAGCCGCCGTTTGCGACATGTGGGCGATGAGCGTCTGCGTGTAGCGCAGCAGCAGGCGCGTCAGCGGGGGGCAATCGCGAAAGCCTTGCTGCAGCGTGCGTGCCGGCAGGCGCCAGGCATGGCCGGCCTGGCGCACCACGGCGCGGCCCGACGTGGAGCCGCCGCCCATGAAGATCGGAATCCCCACCATGCCTTCGTTGCCCACGGCAGCCACTTCAAACGAGGCACCGGTTTCCGACAGGTACACCAGTGAAACGATGGCGGTGGTGGGAAAGTACGCGTGGGTGGGCGCCACACCCGATTCATACAGCACATGGCCGAAGGGCAGGGAAATGCTTTCCAACTGAGGGTGCCAATGTTGCCAGTCGGCCGTGGGCAAGCTCTCGAGCAACCGATTGCGCTGCCGTTGCGCCGCGGTGGGGGCTGCCTTGTCGGGCGCTGCGATGACAGGCTCGATGGCGGCGTGGTTCATCTGGGCTCCTGCGAAGCGAACGGCGATGTAGCTCGTGGCGGTGCCCCCGAGCCTGGGCGAACCAATGGCAGGCGAAGCACGAATTGGCTGCCCTGCCCAATGCCAGCGCTTTGGGCGACGAGGTTGCCCCCATGCGCCTGCGCCAGCCTGCGTGACGCCGCCAGGCCAATGCCCAGGCCGGAGCCGCGCAAACCGAATGCGGCCGTGTCCTGCGCAAACGGCTCGAACACATGTGCCACCATGGGCGCGCCGATGCCCAGGCCATCGTCGCTCACCGTCATGTCCATCGTCAGCGCGGCGGCATCCACCTGCACGTCCAAGGCAATGTGTCCGCCCTCTGCGCTGTGCTTGGACGCGTTGTCCAGCAGGTTGGCGGCAATCTGGGTCAGCTTGAGCCGGTCACCGCAGATCGGCAGGGGGCCGGCCGGCAACACCGATGTGAAGTGCTGATGGCGCGCCGCAAACACAGGCTGGTAAGCCGAGACGGCCGCGGTGATGACTTCGGCCATGTCGACTTCACTGCGCGCGAGCACCTGCTGCAAGGCGCTTGACTGTGCGGCCTCCAGCCCATCACTGACCAGGATGGCGATCTGCTTCATCTGCTGGTCGACGATCTCATGCACACGTCGGAGCAACGGCGCGTCACTGTCGTTGCGCCCCAGCATCGAGGCGGCGATGCGGATCGGCGCCATGGGGTTGCGCAGCTCATCAGCCACCGCATCGATGAAGGCCGCCTGGCGCTCCTGGGCCTGTTCAGCGGCCTCTTTCAGTTCATGGGCGTTCAGCGCTGCAAGCACCAGCTGTTGATTGGCCTCGCGCAGCTGCGTCTGCCAATCGACGGGTGCCTGCTTGGGCGCAGGCGTGGTCACGCCGTCATCCAGCGGCATGGGACGGGTCTGTGCACCGCCAAAGAAGATGTAGCCGCCCGGGCCCATGCGCTTGGCCTGGTACATCGCCGCGTCGGCACAGGAAATCAGCTCGTCCGCGTCCACGCCGTCGTCTGGATAAATGCTGATGCCGATGCTGGCGCTCAGCCCGTCGATCAGGTTGCCAAGGTGGGTGGGCGCCGCGATGGCGTGGATCAGCTTCTCGGCGATCAACGCGGCGTCTTCGCGATGTGCCACGTCGCACAGCAGCACCAGGAACTCATCGCCGCCATAGCGGCTCACCGTGTCGCCCGCGCGCACGGCACCCTGCAGGCGTTGGGCCACCAGGCGCAGCACGTCGTCTCCAGCGGCGTGGCCGGTGGTGTCGTTGATCTGCTTGAAGTGGTCCAGGTCGATGAACAGCAGGGCCACCCGCTTCTGGTTGCGCTTGGCATTGGCGATGCCCACGGCAAAGCGGTCGAGCAACAGGGCGCGGGTGGGCAGTTGGGTGAGCGCATCGAGTGCGCTGTGGCGTGAGACGTCGTCCAGCGCCTGTCGCGCCAACTCGGAGTCGTTTTGACTGAGCAGGGCGGCCACCGCCAGGTTCTGATTGGCCTCCAACAACTCGCTGGCTGCGCCGTGGCCCAGCTTGGACTCGGCCACCACCACGTCCTGCAGCAGCCGCACCAGCACGGCGCGCATGTCCTTCACGCGGTCGGTCAAACGGGCGAGTTCAGCTTCGGCGGCGACCTTGTCAACCGGCAGGGTCGAGCCGGTGGGGGGGTGGATGGAAGTCATGGCTTTGCGATTGCCCGCTGCGGTTCAGTCAGCCAGGGGTGGGTCTGCTGCCAGCAGCGCGCCGCGGCCTTGGCGCGTGGGGCGCCCGCCCAGCAGCCCTTCCTGGTCGGGCAGCATCTCGCCCAGGTGGATGCCCTGGGCATCGATGCTGAACAGCCGCAGCGCATCCGAATGGGCACTGGCGCGCACTTTCACCACCGCCATCACGCGCAGCAGCCGGCTTTGCACCTCGATGTAGCGCTGCACGATGATGGCGTCGGTCAGGAAGGCCGCGCCATAGGGGCTGAAGCGCAGATCGGTGTAGCGGTCTTCCAGCTCAGAGGTCATCAGCACCGTAACGCCTTCATTGGCCAGTGCGGCCACCAGCCCCAGCAGCGACTCCCGGAAGTCGTCCCGAAACTGCGGTGCCAGCGCCAGCTCAAAGCCGGTGAGCGAATCGATCACCACGCGCTTGGCCTTCAGGCGCCGAATCTCGCCCAGCAGTTGCAGCACGATCTCGTCGATCGACAGATCAGCGGCGCGGCTGTCCACCAGCCCCACCTGGCCACTGGCGATCAGATCGGCCAGCACGCGGCTGCGGGCATGGTTGGGGTGCTGCTCGAAAGCCGCCACCACGCCGGGTTCGCCGCAGCGTGCGCCCTCGGCCAGGAAAGACGCGGCCAGCATGCTCTTGCCCGAGCCGGAGGGGCCAGCCACCAGCAGCGAATAGCCCGCCGGCAGGCCGCCGCCCAGCATCTCGTCCAGGTACGGCACGCCCATCTTCAGGCGCACGGCATCAACGGCAGGCGCACTGGCCAGGCCGGCCGAGAGCGCTCTGCTGGCCGGCGGAAACACCCGAACGCCAGCCTGTCCGATGCGAAAGGTGTGCAGGCCCGGCAGCGTGGGCTGGCCGCGCATCTTCAGGATCTCCAGCTTGCGCACCATGGCGCTGCGCTGCACGCTCTGGCGCAGCCAGATCAACCCGTCGGCCACGGTGAACACCGGGTTCAGATCTGTCTCGGTGAAGTACTCACCGATCAGGAAGGTGGTGGCCTGCCAGCTGGTCATCAGCATGCCCAGCTGCTGCACGAACTGCTGCATGCGCAAGTGCGGGTTCTGGCCGTTGTCACCGGCCAGCGACAACGAGCGGAAGGAATCGACAAACACCAGCGCCGGGTTGTGGGTGGTGACGTCATCGACGATGCGGCGCAAGACCAGATCCAGGTCACCAGCCATGGCGTCTTCCGATAGGTTCACGAACCGCACGCGGCTGTTGATGGCGTTGCTGTCGAAGAAGTCGAACTGCTGCTGGTAGCGCAGCATCTTCAGCGGCGGCTCGCCCAGCACGGTGAAGTACAGCGCCGGCCGCTCGGGCGTGGCCAACGCAAACATGATCTGGTGGGCCAGCGTGGTCTTGCCGCAGCCCGGCGGGCCGGCCAGCAGGTTGAACGAATACTCCGGCAGCCCCCCGCCGAGCACGTCATCCAACCCCGGCACGCCGGTGGCCAGACGGTTGATGAGCACTTTGCTGTTCATGAGGCAGGGTCCAGAACGGGGGGCGTACGCAGGAAGGTGGTCCACACCGGATCGATCAGCCGCTCGGTGAGCGATGCACCGATCAGGCTGACCAGCAGGGCATCAAAGGTACTCAGGAACAGCAGCCCTGCAGTGGCTGCCTCCACGCCGGAGCGCCCGGCCAATGCGGCCTGCAGCGAGGTGGCCACGAAGGCGCCTTCGTCGCTGTCGGACGTGACACCCAACCAAGCATGGGTGCGCACCGTCAGGAACAGGCAGCGCCTGAACAGCGCAGCCACGCCGCGAGACCCGATGATCGGCGTGAGCGCTAGCTCCACGTCGCGGCAGCTCGCGGCCACGGCCTGAGCGATCTGCACAGCATTGGTCCCTGCGGTGACCCGACGTTTCACACAGGCTTCCATTTGATCAACGACCGGGCGGTTCATGGCGTGATCAGGCTGCGCTACACATGCGTTGGATGGTAGTGCCGCGTGGTTGTACAGGGTTTGGATTTTTCAATTCGGCAGTCGTGCAACTGACGAAACTCAATTGCGGGCGGCTATGTGCGTTGCCGTACAGACATTCGCGACCAATGGATACGGGGCATCCGCTTCGTCATCGGGTGGTAAGACCGGTCATGCCCAAGACGCCAGCGAGAGCTCATACAAGATCAAGAGGATGACCACCACCGCGACAGTGGTCATCGGTCGCGTCACGACCAGGGAGCTCAATGCCTCGACCACGCATTGCATCGAGAACATTCGACCGCGAGCACGGCAGCACTCCTCCAACTGCGCCTTCAGCGCGGAGAGATCTGCCCGCGCAGGCAGAGGCGGTTCGCCAGACACCGACGTGGCCCATCGAACCTGGTCGCAACGATTTGCATTCATGACTCGTCTCCCCAACCGATCGACCCCATTGGCCGAAATCAGCAGTGAATTTATGGGCCGCTGGCGCGACGTTCTGTGCTCCAACGCACGCACGAACGCTGTGCTGACTGACTCACGTCATGCGCCGCTTCGGGGCCGGCTGAGCAGCCACGTCATGAAATCCATTCCGTCTTGCAGTGTGCGATAGCGAACAGACGCGAGCATGGGTGTGCTCGGAAGCTTGTGGCAGGAGATCTGTCATGCCTGTAGTGAGATCGACGTGGAGCGCGATGGCATCGCGTGCACCCACAACGCCTGAAGCGCCGCGGCATGAGCAGTCGCCAGCTGAAGAACTGGCGAACAGCCTCAGTCACGGCCTGGCGCTTGTCGCCGCGCTGATCGGTGGCCCGTATCTCATCGTGCAGGCCGCCCGGCGCGGTGACGCGGCTTTTGTCGTCGGCACCTGCCTCTTCTGCGCAACGGTCGTGGCTCTGTACCTGGCATCGACGCTGTACCACGCGCTGCCCGCGGGCAAGGCCAAGCGCGTTTTGCGGGTCATCGATCATTCGTCGATCTTCCTGCTGATCGCCGGCTCGTACACGCCGTTCACGCTGGGTGTGCTTCGGGGTGCGTGGGGATGGGCGCTGTTCGGCGCTGTCTGGGGCCTGGCCGTGCTCGGCATTGCGCTCAAGTCGTTTGGCAAGGCCTCCCACCCCGTCGTCTCGACGGGGCTCTACCTGGCCATGGGATGGCTGGTGGTGGTGGCCGTTGATCCGTTGTTCGCCAAGGTGCCTTCGGCGGGCCTGCTCTGGTTGTTGGCAGGCGGCCTGTTCTACACGGCTGGCGTGGCCTTCTACGCCACCGATTCGCGCCTGCGCTTCGGCCATCTGATCTGGCACCTGTTCGTGATAGCCGGCACCACGTGCCATTACTTTGCGGTGCTCTGGTACGCGGCCTGATCCGTATCGCCGCAGGAAGATCAGTGCCCCGGGAATGCGGCCTTGGCCTACACAGGGCAGGGCGCTGGCGCGGCAAGCTCGTGGCCCGCGGTTGCTCCGCAGACCGATTCCACGAGGCTCTGATGTCTTCTTCATCGCTGTGCCCCCAACGAGGCTCACTGTTCATGCCAACGATGTTGGCGCTGTGTGCCTGTTGGGGCCCACACCGCCATTGCCCGCGCCTCAGAAGCAACTGATTGCCACCTTCAACATCGCGCCCGCGGTGGCATGGCCGCTGAAGCCGAGCGCGCCGCCATCCTGGAGATCGATCTTGCTGCGTTGACGTCGCGATATCCCCGCTTGGCGCCGCCGGGCGGCGCTTGGTCGCATGGCATTTGCCCAGAGCGAGGGGTCTTTTTACAGTCCTTTAACGCTGCTGATTCAGTGGCTTCTGGAGATCGCCATGACGTTCTTGCGCACCCTGCTTCATCCCGCGGCCCTGGCTGCGGCGGCCCTGTTGTTCCTTGCCGGCGATGCCGGTGCGCAGCAAGCAGGCTTTCGCACGCTCACGGTGGCCGCAGACGTGCCCATGACGGTGGCCTTGTTCTACCCCACGGCGGCGCCCGCCCGCGCCTTGCCGATGGGGCCTTGGCAGCCCGTGGTGGCCCCCGGGGCGCCGGTGGCCGAGACACCGCTCAAGGGGCTGATCCTGGTGTCGCACGGCACGGGGGGCACGGAGTTCAACCACCACAACCTGGCCACTCGGCTGGCCAGGGATGGCTACCTGGTGGCCGCGGTGCGCCACCCGGGCGACAACTGGCAAGACCGCTCCCTGGTCACCTCGGGCCGCTACTTCAGCGAGCGCCCGCGCCAGCTCAGCCGGGTGCTGGATGCGCTGCTGGCCAGCCCGGAGTGGGGCGCGCGCATCCCGGCAGCGCACATCGGTGCGGTGGGGCACTCTGCCGGTGGCTACAGCGTGCTGGCGTTGGCCGGTGCCCAAGCCGAGCCAGGGCGGGCCGCGCAGCATTGCCGCACGGTGCAGGACGACCCGGGCTTCTGCTCCCTGGCCAAGGGCCCCGCAGACACGCCGGCCTCGGGTGCACAGGCCGCGCCAGCCGCCAGCAGCACGGCACCGCTGGCGCAGCAGGTTTCAGTGGCTGACCCCCGCATCCGCGCCGTGGTGGCGCTGGCCCCCATGGCCGTGGTGTTCACCCCCGAGAGCCTGGCGGCCATTCAGGTGCCCGTGCGGGTGATCATGGCCGAGCAGGATGCCGTGCTCAACAGCAAGTACCACGGTGGCTACGTGGTGGCCAACCTGCCGCGCACGCAGGTCAGCGTTGCGGCCGGGGCGGGGCACTTCGCCTTCATGGCGCAATCGTCCATGCCACTGCCTTCAGCTGCGGGCGATGCCGCGGCCAACCCCGCCGGTTTCGACCGCGTGGCCTATCTGCCAACGCTGGAGAACCAGGTGGCCAGCTTCTTTGCAGACCAATGGCGCTGAGGGCTGCGTTGCCATCTGGTCACCTGTCTAGGCCTGGTGTACCTGCGGGCGGCGCAGCGGTTGAATGACCCTTCAGGCATCGCTCAGCCGCGCCTGCCAGTACCCTGGACGCCTTCGATGCGGAGCGATCGCGATCACCAGAAGTTCGACTTCGGTTGCCCGATACACGACGCTGAAGGGAAAGCCTTTGACAAGTACGGTGCGCGTCGATTTGGCAGCAGGTGCGCCGCCCATGGGATGACGACGGGCTCGATCCAGCGCCGACTCAACGGCCGCCTGGAATCGAATACCGGTGCCTTGGCGGGCGGCAGAGTGGTACTCGACTTCGTGCAGCAGCTCTTCCTCGGCCGCGGGCAGAAACCGAAGCGCTCTCACCTCGCGATGGCTCGCGCCTTGGCAAAGACTTCTTCCGCGGGGATCGCGGCGACTTCGCCTGCGTCGTAGGTTGCCAGTCTGCGTTCAATCTCTGCGTCCCATGCGGCGTCTAGTTCGCTGGCGGCGGGCTCGTTCAGAGACACAAGCAGTGCATCCACGAGACGTTCCCGCTCGTCAGGCGGTAGTTGCTTGCCCCTTTGGGCGAGGTCGGCTGCAGTGTCTGACATGGGGCTCGCTCCTGTGCGAATCGACAGTCTACCGCCTGGGCGAAGCGAGCAACGCCGCCCTTGCCGCGAACAATTTTTTGCGTAAGGTGTCGAATCGCGGGCCGCTGAACCGTCGACAGTGAAAGGCGCCATACCGGCTACCTTGCCAACCCGGAGCAACGAGATGCGATTCATGATCCAAGTGCGTGCCACCGCCAGCAGCGAGCGTGGCGACCCACCCGGCCCCGAGCTGCTGCCGGTGTTTGCGGAGATGGGTGCCTTCCATGAAGAGATGGCGCGCGCGGGCGTGCTGTTGGACGGTGCCGGCCTGCGCCCCAGCCGCCAGGGCTGGCGCCAGCGCTACCAGCTTGATGGCAGCCGCCAGGTGATCGACGGGCCGTTCACCGAAACCAAGGAGCTGATCGCCGGCTACACGCTGATCCAGGTGCGCTCGGTGGAAGAAGCCCACGCCTGGGCCAGCCGGTTTCCCAACCCCTTCCCGGGCCAGGTGTGTGAGGTGGAGGTGCGCCAGCTCTATGAAGAGGCTGATTTCGCGCCCGGGGGCGACATGGCGTTGCCGGTGCCGGGGAGCGCCGCATGAGCAAGGTGTTGCTCTCGATCGGCGCAGCGCTGTTGCTGGGCGTGGTGGTGCTGTTGGCGGTGGCGGCCACTCGGCCTGATGAGTTCCGCGTCGAGCGGCGGCTGCGCATTGCCGCGCCGGCCGAGAAGCTGTGGCCATTGATCAGCGAGCTGCGGGCCTTCAACCGCTGGAACCCGTATGCGCGCAAGGATCCCGCGATGAAGGGCAGCTACGACGGCCCTGCCACCGGCGTCGGCTCGCGCTTCGCCTGGGAGGGCGAGAAGACCGGCACCGGTAGCATGCAGATCACCGGCCAGCAGCCCGGCCAGGCGGTGCAGTTGCAGCTGGATTTCCTCAAGCCCTTCGAGGCGCACAACCAGGCTGAATTCCGCCTCGTGCCCCAGCCCGATGGCAGCACCGAGGTGATCTGGTGGATGCGCGGGCCCAACAACTTCATCGGCAAGGTGATGGGCGTGCTCATCAACATGGACAAGATGGTGGGCGGTGACTTTGAAGCCGGGCTGGCCCATCTGCAAACCCTTGCGAAGGAATCGCCATGAGCCAACAGCACGCCCAGATCTTCGTCAACCTACCGTGCAAGCACCTGCCCGCCAGCAAGGCCTTTTTCGAGGCCATGGGCTACGCGTTCAACCCGCAGTTCACCAATGAGGTGGGTGCCAGCCTGGTGCTGGGCGAGAACCTGTTTGTGATGCTGCTCACCGAAGACTTCGCCCGTGGTTTCACCGCCAAGCCGCTGGTGGATGCCAAGGCGGCCACCGAGGTGCTGGTGTGCCTGTCGTGCCAGAGCCGCGAGGAGGTGGATGCGCTGGTGGCCAAGGCCGTGGCGGCCGGGGGCACCGCACCGCGCCCGCCGCAAGACCACGGCTTCATGTATGCCCATGGCTTTGAAGACCTGGACGGCCACATCTGGGAGCTGGTCTACATGTCGGGCATGCCGGCGCAGGGTTGAAGCCCTGCACGACCACGCCGTGCAGCGTGGCGTACCCGTTCGTTCTGCCGGTGGCGCGCCGGTTTCAGAAAGCTCCCCATGCCCCTTCAACTGATCTACCACCCCTTCTCGTCGTACTGCCAGAAGGTGCTGATCGCCCTGTACGAAAACCAGGTGCCCTTCGAGCCGCTGCCACTGGCTGGCCCCGACAGCCCCGCACAGCAGCTGTTGGCCGCGCGCTGGCCCATCCAGCGGTTCCCGGTGCTGGTGGAGGGTGACCGCACCATCATGGAAGCCACCTGCATCATCGAATACCTGGGCCTGCAGCACCCCGGCCCGGTGCCAATGATCCCGGCCGATGCGCAGGCCGCCATCGAGGTGCGCATGATGGATCGGTGCTTTGACAACTACGTCTCCACCCCGCAGCAGAAGCTGGTGTACGACGCACTGCGGCCCGAGGCCGATCGCGACCCGTACGGCGTGGCCGAGGCGCGGCGCCAGCTGGACACCACCTATGCCTGGCTCAACGGCGTGATGGCCGGCCGCACCTGGGCAGCGGGCGAAGCGTTCACGTTGGCAGACTGCGCCGCGGCGCCGGCGTTGTTCTACGCCGATTGGTGCCATGCCATCGACCCGGCGCTGACGCACCTGGTGGCCTACCGCCAGCGCCTGCTGGCCCGGCCTTCGTTTGCCCGTGCGGTGGACGAGGCGCGGCCGTTCCGGGCGTACTTTCCGCTCGGTGCGCCCGATCGCGATTGAGGGGTCACCGCTACAGCAGGCCCAAGTCCAACGGCAACGCCCCTGGAAACACCTGCTGCAGTTGATCCATCGACAGCCCGTAGAGCCGCTGCACCACGCCGCCGAGTACGCCGCGAAAGTCGTTGAGCACGGGCAGGTCGCGGTTTTGCAGCAGGGTGTTGAAGCGCACCGGGGTTTGCACGCCGGCGACGCGGCCGCCGCGCACGCTGCCACCGAGCAGCCAGTAGGTGGTGCCGTGGCCGTGGTCGGTGCCGCCGTTGCCGTTTTCTCGGAAGGTGCGGCCAAATTCGCTGAGCACCACCACAGTGGTGTCGCGCCAGGCCGGGCCCAGGCCTTCAGGCAGTGCGGCCAGGCCGCGGCCCAGTTCGCCCAGGCGGTTGGCCAGCAGGCCGTGGGCGGCGCCCTGGTTCACGTGGGTGTCCCAGCCGCCCACGTCAATGAAGCCGAGGCGGTAGCGATCGCGCATCAGCAGCGCCACGCGGCGGGCTTCGGCCTCAAAGCTGCGGCTGCCCAGGGCGTTGCGGTTGGCGCCGTCCATCTCGGCCTGCAGGGCTTGTTGGGCTTCGGCACGGGTGGCAAAGCCGGAGGTCACGGCCCCTTGCAGGGGGGTGTCGGCATACATGCTGTCGATCAGGCGGCTTTGGCGGGCATCGGCGCGGCGCTTGCCGGGGGCGCCTTTCAGCGGCAGGTTGGGCACGGGCTGCGCGCCGCGCAGGATCAGCGGCAGCGGCTCGGTGAAGGCCACGGCGGGTGGGGCCGCTGGCGCCAGCGTGGTCAGCAGGCGGTTGAGGAAGCCACTCCGGTCCGCACGTGTTGCGGTGGTGTTGACCTCGTTGGTGGGCAGGCCCAGCTCGATGTTGTCTTGCGTTTCGAAGTGGCTGCGCGAGAGGTTGTCGGTGCCGGCGAAGGGCACAAACGCCAGCTGGCCTTGTTGCCACAGCGGCCCCAGTGAAGGCGCCAGGGCGGGGTGCAGGGCCCAGT
>Ga0209066_10003046_pt1 | contig 19605 bp, 14 predicted proteins | sample All_14_2_FD_187198 | JGI IMG/M metagenome (GOLD analysis project Ga0209066, IMG submission 187198) | Freshwater microbial communities in response to fracking from Pennsylvania, USA - Allegheny Zone_MetaG_DW_15 (SPAdes) (version 2) ... | reverse complement strand
ACTTCACCCACCACCGCCAAGAAAACCCGCACCAAGGAGGAAGCAGATGCCTTGATCGAAGAAGCCGGAAACACGAAACCCGATTGGTGGGATTCGACCCCCATGAATATACCAACCGGCCTGGATCTGACTTGGCAGGTCAAGGGTGGCGCAAAAAATGACCCGGGCGCCTACATCTGGAATGTCATCCATCCGAACCCGGGCAAGTGGAAGGAAGGGGTCAAACTCCTCCAACATTCCGTCAGCCTCTGCAAAGGGGATACCGTCGCCCAGCAAAAAGCCGCGGGAGGCATCGCGGGTATCTATGCGGAAATGCTCGGCGACTATGCCCGCGGCGCATTTTGGGCGAAAAAAGTACCCCACCGCATCATCGCGCTCATCCACTGCTACATGAAATTGGACTGCCCCTCGGCCGCCGCCGACCTCCTGCGGAGCATGGGATCCGACCAGACCCGGAACGGGCAGGCGATCAAACTCTGGGCGGAACTCGGCGACCTGAAAACCGCCCTGGAATGGGCCGAGGCCCTCGCACCCAACGACCCCACCGTGGCCTATCTCGCCGCTGGCGATGCCTGCCGCTACCACGGGAAAATTCCCGAGGCCCTCGCTTACTATCAGAAAGTCCTGGGCGTGACAAAGCAGGTGCAACGCGACGACCCCGTGAATAAAAAACGGGCCGCGGCCAGCATTGAGGCCATCAAACTGTTCGACAGCCTCGACCTCGCGAAGATCGATGACGGCACCTACAAATCCGACAGCATCGGATACGCCGGCCCCCTGGAGGTATCCGTCACCGTCAAGGACCACCGGATCGAATCTGTCAAAGTCGGCAAACACCAGGAGAAACAATTCTACAGCTCCCTGGTCGATGTGCCGCCGCAGATCATTGCCAAACAATCCGTAAAAGGCATTGATACCACCACAGGAGCCACCGTTACTTCCGAAGCCATCATTAACGCTTCCGCAAAGGCACTCGCAGGCGCGCAGAAATAATTCCGCAACGCCTGCCGCACCCATCTTGGGGCACCACCATGCGACTGGATCTCTTTTTACCCCTCCTCAAGCGCCCCAAACCCGGGCGCGACCGGATGATAGCGCGCCCGCTTCGCAACCTGGCGGCCGGATTTCTTCCGGACCGGTTGTTCTCCCAAACCGCCGCCAAAATCCAACCCGGCTTGGTACGGAGGATCCTCAAATCCATCGGTCCAACCTGGCTTTCCTCGCCGGTCCGCCGCATCGTCCAGGCTGTCTGCTTTCTGGCTTTTCTCTGGCTGTTCTTCTATGTGTGCTGGCCTTATGGCGGCAAGGACCACGCGGCGGACATGGCCGGACGCGCGCTGATCCCGGCAGCCTCGTTCCTCGCCCTCGACCCCCTGGTCAGCCTTTCCACTGCGCTCGCCGCCAAAGCCTGGGTCTGGTCCCTTGTCTGGGCCGGGGGCATTCTTCTGGTCTGCGTGCTGATCCCGCGGGGATTCTGCGGCTACATCTGCCCGCTCGGGACCTTGATCGACCTGTTTGACTGGAGCATCGGGAAGCACGTGGAGCGGTTCCGTGTCCGGCGTGACGGCTGGTGGATGAACCTCAAATACTACCTGCTCCTCGGTGTGCTCATCTGCAGTTGCCTTGGCGTGCTGGTCTCGGGATTCGTCTCCGCCATTCCCGTCATTACGCGCGGCTTTCTTTTCATCCTCGGCCCGCTCCAAATGGGCCTGATTCGCGGATTTTACCAGGTTCCCCACATCAATCCGGGCCAATGGCTTTCCATCGCCCTTTTTCTGGGGGTGCTTGCCATGGGCCTGTGGCGCCCCCGGTTCTGGTGCCGCTATGTCTGCCCCTCCGGCGCCCTGTTTTCCCTGGGCAACTTCTTCCGGGCCACCGAACGAAAGGTCGAGGACACCTGCATCCACTGCAACAAATGCGTGGAGATCTGTCCGTTCGACGCGATCAAGGCCGACTTCACCACCCGGACTGCCGACTGCACGCTCTGCCAGACCTGTGGGGGTGTCTGCCCGACGCACTCCATCAAGTTTGTCGAGAGAACGGATATCTCCCACCTGAAAAAGGAGAATGATCCGCCCACGCTGGAAACGCCGATCTCCCGCAGGGGCTGGCTTTCAGGAATCGCCGCCGGTGCCGCGGCCGCCCTGCTGGTCCGGCTGCCGGCCGCGGTGGCCGACGAACCGGCGATCCGTCCGCCCGGCAGTGTTCCCGAGGACAAATTCCTGGACCTCTGCATCCGCTGCGGCGAATGCTTCAAGGCCTGCCCCAACAACGTCCTGCAACCCATGGGCCTCGGCGACGGCCTCGACAATCTCTGGACACCCCGGGCCGTTCCCTCCTGGTCCGGCTGCGAACCGAGTTGCAACAACTGCGGACAGGTCTGCCCAACAGGGGCCATCCGCGCACTGCCCATGGCGGAAAAACGGGCCGCTCGCATGGGATTGGCCATCGTCGACCACGACACCTGCCTGCCCCACGCGGGAAAGGAAGCCTGCCAGCTTTGTGTCGATGAGTGCAACGCGGCGGGCTACCACGCCATCGAATTCGAGTTGGTCCACGGGAGTTTCGACGCCCAGGGGACACCCGTCGAAGGCACCGGCTTCCTCGCCCCGGTGGTGAAGGAAAACCTGTGCGTCGGCTGCGGCCTGTGCGAGACGCGCTGCGGCAATGTCAATGACAAGACGAAGCATCTCCTCGCCCGGAGTGCCATCACCGTACATGCGGGTGGAACCAACGAGGACCGCATCTCCACCGGATCCTACGTCCAACTCCGCGCACAACGGTTGGATGCCGCCAATAAAAAAGGCGCGGACAACTCCTACAAGATCGATTTCTGAACCAGCCGCCCGGTCTCCGGGGCGGACTCCGATACCCGGGCCACCCAAAACCCGTTCACCATACCGCCTCGCCGCCCGCCTGGCATTGCGAGGGGGTCATCCCGGTTCCGAGGTGGAACCAGCGGGAAAAATGCTGCGAGGAAAGAAAACCGAGGCGGAACGCCGTCTCTTTCACCCGGCTGCCCGATGCCGCAAGCAGGGTGCGGGCCAGGACCAGCCTTCGCTGCCGGCAATATTCCCGCACGGTGATCCCCAGTTCCTGGCGGAAGAGGCGGTTCAACTGGCTGACACTGATGCCGGCCTGGCGGGCGAGTTCATGCGGCTCCGGCATCCGCTCCCGGGCCCGGTCCAGGGAGAGCACGGATTCCTCGACCCTGGGATCGATCCCGCCCAGATCCGGCTTGATCCCTTTTTTCTCCAAGACTCCCCCCAGCACCTCAAACCAGGCATAAAAACCCGAGGTCAGGCGGAGATGCGCCCGCAGGGTTCCGGAGTGCCGGGGAAGCTCGTGGCGCGCACCGGGAAAATGCTTCGCGGCGTCGGCGGCCAGACGGAGCCCGAGCACCCGCAGGGCGGGATGGGCCTTCCCCGGAAAAGCCAGGGGTTGCCCCATGGGGAAGAGTTCGCGGCCAAAAACCCACCTCGCCACAAAGGCGACCGAAAGATGTTTGCAATCATCGCTCGCATGCTGGAGCCGCTCCCCCGGAGGGGCGACCAGCCACTCCCCCGCCCGGGCTTCCGCCGTTCCCTCCTTGTTTTTGACCCGCGACCACCCCTGCAATACCAGCCAGGCGGATGCATGCGGATTATACCACCAACTCCCGACATGCTTCTTTTGGATGATATCCCGGTAAACCCAGCGCAATTCCAGCTCAAGCAGGGGCCAGCGGGCCCGGGAAATCAAAGAGGGAATTCTCGAATCAGTCACGTAGTCCTTTGGGAATAAACACGTTTATGCCCAAATTAGTCACTTATTCAAGCGTGTAGCCATCCGCACCCGGCTCGATGCTCCATCGTGTGAGTACCCCCACCCCCACCGAGCGGGCGACCCCGGCCAGGAAACCAATCCCCACCATCGGCGCGTCCACCACGCTCCAGTCCCTGACCGGTTCGAAAACTTACGGCCAACCCGACGGCAGCTACTCCCTCCAGAGAACCATCCCCGCCGAAAAGGGTTATGATCTGGTGGTCGCGGGTGGCGGACCCGCGGGTGCCGCCGCCGCCATTTGTGCCGCCAGACTGGGAGCCCGGGTCCTCCTTGTCGAATCCACCGGTTGCATGGGGGGCATGGGATCATCCGGCCTCGTCACGGCTTTCGATCCGATGGCCAACGGGAAAGAAATGCTGGTCGGGGGGTTCATGCGTGAACTGGTCGAGGCCATGTATGACCGCGGATACATGTCTCCGGGGATCGATCCGGATTGCTGGCGGAAAAAATTCCACTGCTGGTCGCCCTTCCGGGTGGAGGGACTGAAGTTGATGCTGGACGAATTCGCCCTCAGCGCCGGGGTGGAAATCCGGTATTTCACCCGCGTGATCGATGCGGACGCCCGGGACGGAAGGGTCAACGGAGTGGTGATTAGCAATGTGGAGGGCTATTCCTACGTCAGGGCCCGCACCTTCATTGACGCGACCGGCGACGCCATCCTGGCGGATCTTTGCGGGGTGGACTGCCGGGAAGCGGGCAAGGATTCCCCCCGCATCATGCCCGCCACCCTGCCCTCCCTCTTCACCGGAGTGGACTGGTCGGCGCCCAGGGCGGGGTACGAGCAAACCACCTACCTGCCCAAGGCACTCGAGGACGGCCATTTCAGCCAATACGACCGCCACCTTCCGGGAATGAGCAAAGTTGGCCTCCAGGTGGGCTACCTGAACGGCGGCCATTTGTTCAACCTCAATGCCCTCCGCTGCCGCGATCTCAGCGATGGGGTGATGTGGGGGCGCAAACTCGCCTGCGAATACCTGGAATTCTACCGGAAATACGTGCCCGGCTGCGAAAATATCGAGCATGTGACCACCGCCTCACTCCTGGGCATCCGCGAATCCCGGAGAATTGTCGGCGAATACGAATTGAACATCGGCGACTATCTTGCGCGGAGGGAATTCCCCGACCAGATCGGCATCTTCAACAAATTCGTCGACATCCATCCCTATGATTGTTCGCAGGCGGAATTCGAACGTTTTTGCATGGAGAAGGACAAGACCGCGAGATTGGAAATCGGCGAATGGTTCGGCATCCCCTATGGAATCCTGGTCCCCAAGGGATGGAACAATCTCTGGGTGGCCGGGCGCTGCGCCTCGAGCGACGTGCAGGTGCATGGCTCCATCCGGGTCCAGCCTGCGGCATCCATGATGGGGCAGGCGGCGGGGACGGCGGCCGTTCAAAGCATGAGAACGGGACGCGGAGCCGCGGAAATCGACACCAGTGAACTGGTCACCACGCTGAGGAACCACGGGGCCCATCTTCCCCAGAAAAATCTCTCCAAGACTCTGACCAGACAGTGAACCCTTGACCGGCCGGACACCTGCGGGCAACTCCATTTGACAAGACCGGTCCCGCTGGCACGCTCGTCGGGGAACCCATACCCAACCCATGAAAACGCATTGTCCCCAATCCGTCGACCTTTCCGGGGAGTGGAGCCTGAGAAACGCCAAAGGCACCATGGAGTGCCCCATGCAGCTGCCCGGCGATGTGCATTCCGCGCTGCTCGCAGCCAACCTGATTCCCGATCCCTATTACGGTTTGAACGAGGACAAGGTCATGTGGGTCGGGGAAAGCGACTGGATCCTGACCCGGACGGTGGACGCCCCGGCATCGATGCTGGAATCCGCCTCGGTCTATTTGAATGCGGACATGCTCGACACTTTTTGCGATATCGTAATCAACGGGCACGATGCGGGATCGGCGGGCAACGCCTTCCGGAGGCACCGTTTCGAGGTCAAACCGTTCCTGCATGCGGGAAAAAACGAATTCACTTTGAAATTCCGTTCACCGGTTCCGGAAATGGCGGCGCGCGCAAAGGATCAGCCCTATCCGATTCCCTGCGTCATGGGCAATGGCCGGAAAATTCCGCATTGGAATATGGCCCGCAAGCCGATGTGCCACGCCGGTTGGGACTGGGGGGCCGCCCTGCAGTTGACCGGCGCCTCCGGCAGCCTGGGCCTGCGCGCTACCTCCACGGCACGCATCGAACATGTCACCACCCGCCAGGACTTCAAGGAAGGCACCTGCACACTCCATGTGACCGCCGAGGTCCATGCCCCCAAGGAATGCCAAATCCCGTGGAGCATCGAAATCGACGGCCGCACCATCCGATCGGAAGCCCGGCTTGGGAAAGGGTCGAATACGCTGCAGACAACGGTCGACATCCCCAATCCGCGGCTGTGGTGGCCCGCCGGCTACGGGAAACAGCCCCTATATGAACTCCGCGTGTGCGTGGGGGATGAAACCGTGGCCAAACAGATCGGGTTCCGGTCCCTGCGGGTGAAAAACGAGCCCGACACAACCGGCCGGCCCCTGACCTTCTGCGTCAATGGGGTGGATATTTTCTGCAAGGGGGCGAACTGGATCCCCGCCGATGCCCTGCTTTCACCCCAAACCCCGGAGCGCCTCCGCGACCTGATCCAAAGCGCCAGGGATGCCCACATGAACATGCTCCGGGTCTGGGGCGGCGGACAGTTCGAAGAAGATGCGTTTTACGAATTGTGTGACGAACTCGGGATCATGATCTGGCACGATTTCATGTTCGCCTGCTCGCTCTATCCCGCCGACCGCGCATTTCTCGACGAAGTCAGGGCGGAAACGGAATACCAGGTGAAACGCCTCCGCGACCATCCCTCGATCGTCCTGTGGTGCGGCGACAACGAAAACCTCGGCATGCTCAACTGGGCGGAGGAATCCAAAAAGAACCGCGACCGCTACCTGCTTGATTGGGACAAGCTGAACCGGGCCCGCCAGGAGGCGGCGGAGAAGGCCGACGACACGCATGTCTACTGGCCGAGTTCGCCGTGTGCCGGCCCGGGTGATTTTTCCGACACCTTCCACACCGACGGGAAGGGCGACATGCATTATTGGGCCGTGTGGCATGCGGGAAAAAGTTTTGATTCCTATTATACGGTTCGTCCGCGCTTCTGTTCCGAGTTTGGATACCAATCGTTCCCCTCGATGGAAACCGTGGAGTCCTTCTGTCCACCGGAGGACCGGAACATCACCGCCCCGGTGATGGAGTTCCACCAGCGGAACGATGCGGGGAACCGGCTGATCAACGAAATGTTCTCCCGGTATTTCCGGATGCCCGCGGGATTCGCCGAAACGCTTTACCTGTCCCATGTCCAGCAGTCGGTGGCCATGAAAACCGCCGTGGAATACTGGCGGACGCTCCGCCCGGAATGCATGGGCACACTTTACTGGCAGCTCAACGACGTCTGGCCCGTGGCGTCCTGGTCCAGCCTCGAATACAGCGGCAAGTGGAAGCAACTCCATTACCATGCCAGGCGGTTCTATGCCCCGGCGATAGCTTGTGTGGTTCCGGGCAAAGAAGACGCCGGACTGTGGATCGTCAACGACCACACCGTGGAATTGAACGCCAAAGTCACCTGCGAACTATGGACTTTTGAAGGCGAACTCCGGCATTCCGAAACCCTCGAAGTCAGGGTGCCGGCCGGATCCTCGAAGAACGCCAAAACATGGCCGTTGGCCGGCATCGCCCCGACACCCGCTGGGCGCGAACAATTGTTTCTCCACATCAGCCTCCAGGGCAAAGCGGGCAGCCAACATGTCTCGCACGAAAACACCCACTGGTTCACCGAATACAAGCGCTGCCATCCCAGGAAAGCGGACATCCAATGCAAGACGGACGGCTGCGAACTCACCCTCACCTCGGACTTCCCGGCCTTCTTCGTCCAGGTGGACTTGAAGAATGTGCGGGGTGAATTCGACGACAACAGCCTCACGCTGCTGCCCGGCCGCCCGAGAAAAATCACCTTCAAACCGAAAGAGGACCGGCCGGCCCTTCTGCCGGTCCCCTCGGTCATGCATTTGGCGAAGAGCTACTGATCCGCCAACCCAGCCCATCGGGCACTACACATTGAGTGACGGGTTTTCCATGAAGGCATAACAGAGGATGTGGCAGATGGTCATGTGGGCATCTTCGACCCGGCCGTAATGGGTGTCGTCCACGATGACCGCATGCTCCGCAATCTCCGCCATGCGCCCTTTTTTCGCACTCAACAGCGCGATGGTCACAAGCCCGTTTTTCCCGGCCCATTCGAGCGCCTTGATACAGCTGGGAGAATTTCCGCTCACGCTCATGGTGAGGACGATGTCACCCCTGCGTCCGTAGTTCTCCAATTGGCGGGCGAAGACATCCTCGTAGGCATAGTCATTCCCGATCGCGGTCATCCAGCCCGTATTGTCGTTGAGGGACAGAACCCGGAAGCGGCGGCGAAGCTTGTCGGATGCGCCCTTGCCCAGATCGGTGGCAAAGTGGGAACTGTTCGCGGCACTGCCCCCGTTGCCGAAAACGAACACCTGCCGGTCCTCCTTCAATGCGCCATGAAGGAGTTGGATGAGTTCCTGCACCTGGTCGAGGGGAATGGAACCGAGGGTCTTTTGCTGGGCCTGGATGTAGTTCGATAGCCAATTTTTCATAAGGGATTTACGGGGTGAATTACTTCAAATTTTGGACGGCTTTACCAGCCAATACCAGGGCGCCGGTCGGGACAATATCTTCCCCCAACAGGGACAGACGGACCAAAGGTCCGGGGGCGAATGCCCGCATGACATATTTGGGCAGGGCCTGTGCAACCGCCGCACGCCAGGGTTCGCCGATCAAAGCCAATCCGCCGCCGAGGATGATCACTTCCGGGTGGAAAAGATGGACCACATGGGACAGCGCAAAGGACAGGTCGCCCGCGGCTTGTTCCAGTATGTTCCGTGCAAGCGGGCAGCGGCAGGCGAGCGCCGGGACCAATGACCGGGCTCCGGAAAGGCCGGATTCGGAAGAAAGACGGGCCAGGATGCTGCCGGGCTCCCCCGCCACGGCCTCCCGGACCACCCGGTCCACCGCCCATCCCGAACAGCGTTCCTCGACCAGAGTTCCATCCCTATCGAGTCGCAGGCGTCCAAACTCGGACTCACCGGGCTTTGCCCCGTGATAGATATTTCCACCGGCCACGAGGCCTCCCCCCACCCCGCTTCCCGAATTGGTATAGAAAACGGGATTCATGCCGGACCCCGCGCCCAACCGGGCCTCGGCCAGGGCGGCGACATTCGCGTCATTGTCCACCACCACAGGAAGACCGGTGAGCCCGCGCAACCAGTCGCCGAGGAGAAAATCATCCCAGCCGTCGATATGGTGGGAACAACAGATCTGTCCGGTCTTCCAATCCACCGGACCGCCATAGCCCACCCCCACGGCACCCCACTGGAATTGGGGCTGGATCCGTTGAATGACGGTTTTGATCTGCTCCCGGATTCCCTCCCCTCCCGAAGCGCGGTCCACCACCAACCGCCGGCGGTCCAAAATCCCCCCATCCGCGGTTCCCGTGGAGATCTGCAGTTTGCTTCCGCCTATTTCTATGCCGAGAAGGTTCACGGGATTCTATCGGTACCTGTGCACAGACTTTACGAGGGCTTCGACGTTTTTGAAAGGCGCATCATTTTCCATTTCCACGTGGAAAATCGCCCCTCCCCCCTGCCTCCGGTATTGCCCGCAATAGCGTTGTATCTCGTCCTCGATTTCCCCGGGTGTGCCCAGCGGGATCAGTTTCTGCCGGTCCGGATGGATATAGATGGCCACCTTCCGCTCCCGGCATTTGTCCACAGCACCCCGTGCGCACTCATGCAGACGGATCTGGGGCCACAGACCGTTGATTCCCAGTTCCAGCAGCCCGTCGAATATCCCCCCGAGATGGCCGCAGGAATGGAAAAATATCCTGCGCCCGGCTTTCTTGATCGGCTCCATCATCCTCCGGTAGCGGGGCATGAAGATCTGCCGGAACAACCCCGGTGAAATGATGGTGGAAGTCTGGGTCCCCCAATCATCGGCAAAAACAAAGACATCGACCCCCGCCTCGAGGGCTGTCCGGATTGCGCCCTCCCAGTGGGCCACGAGACGGTCGAGGAAGGCAAGCAGCCCCTCGTCTTCGGAAACAACGTCCATCAGAACTTCATGGATCGGGCGCAGGGCCTGGAGTTTTTCAAAAATGGAAATCCACCCCCAGAAAACAAGATGGTTCAGCTGTTGTTTCCCGACGGTTCCCGGGTCGGGAACGGATATGGGCGGGAAAGTGTAGTCCGCGGCTTCGGCCCAGGTTTCAAATGGATAATTCCGGGGATGCCCGGTGACGCCATAGATCAGACATTCCCATTCCGTCCCCCATTCATCCGTTTTGATTTCATGGTATTTCCCGCCGGCATCCACCGTTCCCGGCGGAGGAACCGGGACGGCAAGATGCTCCAGGTCGATCGGGTTGTCCGGCGGGAATTCCCGGTAGAGATCGATCAGCTTCTGACCGTGCACATACAATCCCGCGGGCGATGGAGTATAGATGACCGGAATTTTGTCGGGATGATTGAACCCGAACGCGTCCACCATCCGTTGTCTTGGAGTGTTCACAGACTGTGGGCAGGTTTCACCGTCCTACTGCGGTCCGGAGTGGCGGCCCTCATCGCGGCACCAGCCTGACCTTCAGAAATTCGTACCCAACCAAGCGCTGGTAACCGGAGGCTTTTTCCACATGCTCTTTCGCCTCCAACACGTTGATGCAGGAAAGCCGATCCACACATTTCCGGAGCAACGTGCGCACGATCAACCGCGCATGGTGGGCCCCCAGGCAAAGGTGGGTTCCGAAGCCGAAGGCCAGGTGCGGATTGGGTTTCCGGTCCAGTCTCACCTCTTCCGGCGAATCGAAGACCGCCGCATCCTGGTTGGCGGATGCCCAGCAAAGCGACACCCGGTCACCGGCCTTGACGATGGCCCCATGGACCCCGGTTTCCACCGGACAGACCCGCCCGATGTGCGTGAGGGGGGTGACAATGCGGAAAAACTCCTCACTGGCCAATACGATGCGCGTCGGATCCTGCCGCAGATATTCCAGCGCGGCCGGGTTGTGCCCAAGATAAGCCAGAACGGTGGCCACGGTGTGGATAACGGTGTCGCGCCCGCCGGCGAAGGTCAGATTGGCAAAACCCATCATCTCGGCACGGGTCAGCGGCCGGCCCCGGAAGGTGGCTTTCGTCAGGGCGCTGAAAAAATCCGCCCCGGGATCTGACGCGGCACGGTCCAGTTGTTCTTGCAGATAATTGTCCAGAACCGAGCCCTTTTTCCCGCTCAATCCCTCGTCATCGTGGAAAACGTGGACACCCCAGGTGATCCAGGTTTCCGCCGCACTTGCGGGCATGTTGAGCAGGAGGGCCAGCGCATGCGACTGCAGGGGCAGGGCGAATCCAAGGACCGCCTCGATGGACTCCCGCTCCATTGCACGCCCCAGCAGGCCGTCGATCAATGCTTCCATCCGGGCCATGACACAGGGATCCTTCGCGCGCAGGAAAAAAGGCTCCACGATCTCCCGGTATTCCGTGTGATCGGGGGGATCGGTCTCGACCGGCAATTGCCGCATCGTCCTCACACTTTCTTCCGAAGGAATGGGAACCCGGAACGGGGCGTCCGAACTGAATGTTTTCCAGTCCTTGGCGGCCCGCCGCACATCCTCATGCCGCAAAATCATCGGAATATTCTCACCCTGGAATTCACATTTCAGGATGCCTTCCTTTTCCCTTTTTTCACGGAAGGGATCGCGACTGGGTTCCATGGGGTTTCCGCTCGCTGTCGTCATCCCCAAGCTTAAAGCGGACAAGCCACCCGGATCTACGGCCGGAGTTGCAAATTATAATACTTTCTTGCGCGCCGGACCCCTTTGTTTCACTCTTTGTAACAAGAGAGTATGAAAGCAAAGTTTGAGAAAGTGGTCGCCGGTGAAGGGCGGTTGTTTGCCGCCTTCGAAAACTGGGGCGCCCGCTTCCAGGTTCCCTATCATTTTCATCCCGAGGTGGAATTGACGGGAATAATCGACGGACACGGCAGCAGGATCATCGGTGACCACATCGAACCCTTCGCTCCGGGTGATCTCGTACTCATCGGAGCCCACGTGCCCCACCTGTATGCCTCCACAGGTTCTTCCCCAGCCGGGGAAAGGCGCGCGGGAAGTGCCTGTATCCAATTCATTCCGGAGGTATTCGGACCCCTTTATCTGGAATCGCACGACGGCGTACGGGTGAAGCGCCTCCTTGCCCGGGCCGCCCGGGGCCTGTCCTTTTCCGGAAGGGTGGCAAAAGAGGCCACGGCACGGATGCGCACCCTCGTACAGGCGAACGGGCCGGGTCGGTATGGAAGATTGGTCGACCTCATGGAAATGCTCGCCGACTGTGAAAGGGCACGCGTGCTGGCCACCCCCCGCTTCACCCCCGTATCCGGATCCCGTGAAGCCTCCCGGGTCTCCCGCGCATGCGGTTATATCCAGCAAAGGTTTGGGCAGGACATCACCCAGGCGGAAACCGCGGCGCACGTTGCCCTGAGTCCATCGGCCTTCAGCCGGATGTTCAGCGCCGGGACAGGGCTCACTTTCACGGCATTTCTCACCGGGGTCCGGATCAGCGAGGCCTGCCGGGAACTTCTCGAAACCGACGACACCATCGCCCGGATCGCCTTCCGCTGCGGTTTCACCAACCTGTCCAATTTCAACCGGCGGTTCCTTGAGTTGAAGGGATCAACCCCGCGGGAATACCGCCACTCCTCATCAACCTGAATGTCCCGGCAGGCAGCCATTCCAGCGTCCGAAAATAGAAACGATATGCCCGGCATTCCCCTTCTTGCGTCAGTCCAAGTCTGGAGCCTTTTCTCTTTTCGCTTGCCCCCTATTTTTCCCACACCATAGTATTTCCCGTTCAACGTATGGCGGCAAAGATGAGTCGGGTTTTGTCCTTCCCGAGCAACTGAAGTTTGCTCGCTTCGCGCACCGCAAGGTTTCAGCCATGAAACCATCCGGGTGGGAAGACAAGGCCCAAACACCTCTTCGGAATCACCATAAGTTGTTCAAAGACAAAGGCTGCGGGGGTATAGCTCAGTTGGTAGAGCGTCTCGTTCGCAATGAGAAGGTCAGGGGTTCGAGCCCCCTTACCTCCAGCCTTCGCTGGACCGCCCGAAGGGCCGTCTCCCACCGGGGCAGAACCCCTGAGTTGAACTCAATCAGGACTTCCTTTCCAATACGATCGGCGTGAACCGCGGGCAGAGCACGCGGTTGATCCCGAACGCGACAAAATAGGCCAGCCCGCACCATGCGAACAGGACGACATAACCGGCTCCGCCCAGCGCATCAAGAACACGGCCGCAGACTATCGGAAACACCATGCCAGAGAGTGATCCGGCAAAGCCCCCGAGCCCTACAACCGATCCGACTGCGCTCTTGGGGAAGACGTCGGAGACCGTGGTGTAAAGAGTCGCCGACCAAGCCTGGTGGGCGCCCCCGGCGATGCCAATCAGCACGACTGCGGGCCAGAGAGACACCTGGGTGGCAAAAGCCACGGGTACCACCGCGCAAGAAAATATGAACATGCTGAAGCGCCGCGTTTGGGTGACACTCCAACCGTACCCTGACATCGCCTTGGCCGCCCATCCCCCCGCGATACTGAACACTGTGACAATCGCATAGATCACCACCAGCGGAAGCCCCATGGTCTTGAGATCCATCCCCCGGGTCTGCTTGAAATAATCCGGCAGCCAGATGAGGAAGAACCACCAGACCGGGGAGATGAGAATCTGGGCCCCAATATAGGCCCATGTCTGCCGATACCGGAGCAAACTTCGCCAGGGCAGGTGGGAGTCCGCACCCGATTCAGACGCAGCTGCGGAGGGTTCGTCTGTGTCAAATGGAGCGGGGGAAGCCGTCGGCTTGTAGAGCACCCACCAGAACACAACCCAGACCAGTCCGGCAGCCCCGGCCACGAGGAAGGGTGCATGCCAACTGAATGCAAGAGCCAGCGGAGGGATGAGAGCCGGGGCGAGGAGAGCCCCGATGTTGGCACCCGAGTTGAACAAAGTGGTCGCAAACGCACGCTCATTTGGCGGAAACCACTGCGCCACGCTCTTGATCGCCGCTGGAAAATTCCCCCCTTCTCCCAAACCAAGCGTGACCCGCGCGATGCCGAAGCCGGAAATGGAATTTACAAGCGCATGGGCCGCGGCGGCCAAACTCCAGGTCACGATGGAAACCGTATAGCCGATTTTGGCGCCATACTTGTCGATGATCCAACCGAACCCGAGGTAGCTTATGGCATAGGCACCTTGAAAAAGCGAATTCACCCAGCCAAATTGAGTGTTGGTCCATCCCAAATCCTCGTCAAGAATCGGCTTGATCAACGAGAGAATCTGCCGGTCAATATAGTTGATCGTCGTCGCAAAAAACAGCAAAGCACAAATGATCCAACGATAATTTGAAGAAGTGGCGGGGGAATTCATAGGGTTTGAATGGACTGGTGGATTGGCATGTGTTTCTCAGAATCCCATCGAACGGCAGGGGCGATTCGGCCACACTTGGAGCGGAGAGGTATTGGCACGTTGCGGCCAACCGGATTAGCTATGAGCGCAGTGATCCTCATCCGGTATGCAGCATAGGGGGAGTCAATCATGTATTCTTGCCCATGTCTATACGCCTGGTGCAATTCCGATCATCCTGCGGGCACGAACAAGAGCAGAACATGCGCGACGCGCCCGGGTTCATATCCGCCCGATATTGCAGTAGCACAGTAATTTGTGTGCGGCTTTTGCAGGAACTTCAGGCGGGGTCTCTTTTCGAAGCGCCATCGCGATCATTTTTCTGCGACTTTTCAACACGACTTCCATCTTTGGCTGCGGGTGCCCCGGCATATTCGGTATATATGCAAAATAACATCCAGCCGACCCAGGCGGATCCTTACTCAGAGACGAGATCAGAAACAACGCCCAGACTTGAAACAATCAACCCCCTTGGCTATCCTTTGGCCAGGACGACCCATCTCCCCTATTTGTAGAGCAAGGTCGATTTGTCGGCGATGAGGATGGGGGAATCGTAAATGGGAATGGCCCGGAATCTGGCTTCCCCTCCGGCCTTGGACCAATGACCGGACGGAATTTCAAAGACCACACCCGTCCGCATATCCACATAAACAGGGTTCTCAAACCCCGCTCCCTTGAACGTGAAGTCCACCGGCTTGGGCTTGTTGGTTTCTTTGGCCGGTTCGCCGTTGAACCAGACGGCCACGAGCGAACCACCCGAAGACCGCTTGCGGTAGCCATTGATGGCAATGGGTTGGGTGGCGTTGGAAACAGGAACAAAACCCTTCTCCAGCACCAGCGTCGCATCAAAAATCGAGAAGACGTTTTGGGCGGCAAAATACGCGGGCTTGGGATAGGCGACGGATTTGTCCTCACGGATCGAAAGCAGCCCCTTGGTGTTCCGTCCCTTTCTTCTGGCATCGTCGTAGATGAATTCGGAAAGGGTGAAGAGGTTCATGGGGACACCCGCACCGTGATGGGCCAGCATCCGGCGCAGATCCCATTTTGTCTGGCTCAATTCGGTCCAGGAAAAGCCCCGGAGCGCACCCGTGGTGACGGTGGACGGCGCACCGGTTTCTCCCTGGCGAAGCCCGATTTGGGGGGAATACTTGGCGACGACCGTCTTGATGGCATTATATGCGCCGAGGTTGTCGGGATTTTGTGGATAGCCATGGAAGGTGATGGCATCCACCAGCCCGAGCTTTCCCTGCCCGGAGAGACCGGCAAGGAAGGCATCGGCGAAATCCATTTTTCCCGCAAACGACAAAGCCAAAATCTTGGAACCGGGCTGTTCGGAGCGGATCATTCCCGCGGTCCGGATATACAGTGCGGTATAGCCCGCGGCGGAGACTTCCTTGGTAAGATCGGGTTCGTTCCAGATTTCCCAGGTGGAGACACGGGTTTTATAACGTTGGACCAGGGCTTTTGCCCAGGCGTCCCAGGCTTTGAGCGCGGCTTCGGATTCCGGCAGTCCATCGCCCAGGGTGGTGCCGCCGCCGCCCTCGTAGATGGGATTGCCGTAGGAGAGTTCGATCCATGGCTGGACGCCCTGGGAGAGCGCATCATCCACGATTTTATCCAGCCACTTCCAATCATAGACCCCCGGTTGCTTCTCCGTTTTGGCCCAGCCCCCCTGGAGCCGGGCAGCCTTGGCCCCGAGCGGACCCAGATAGCTTTTGTATTTGGCATAATCCGCCAAATCACGGTCGAGTGTTTCGCAGCCGATGGACCAGTCGGAAGCGGGGATATCCCGGGCGTGGCGCGGCAGGACTTTGCCGATTTGCCGGAACGGGATATCCGGGTCATGGGGAACTCCGGCGAACCCCGACAGGCAGGCGAACCCCAGCGTCGCGGTGGAAGCAAAAGAGATGACCAGGCATTGGGCGAAAGCGGAACGCATGTCCGGAATATACCCCCGCCCACCAGGGACGTCTTTGACCCCATTTGATTCCATTTGTATTATTTTGACTTCCCCCTGGATGCGCTGATTCTCATTCCGTGGGCTATTACTCTCACTCCACAGGTCGTTTGGGCCCTCCTTTTTTGTCAGTGGATGAGGCCTTTTTTGTCATCCCGAAGAATGGGACGGTTCGTTTGAGTCGCTCCCCATTCAAGATGCTTTTCGTCCTGGACGGCCGTATTGAGCACGAGGCCGGCGGACTGGACGGGCGGCGCATCCTGGGAACGGGGGATATCCTCATCGTGCCCAGGCCGGCCCGGCATGTGTACATCAACACGGATCCAGCCCGGGCCATGCGCATGCATACGGTGCGTCTTTTCCTTGATGCGGATTTCCTCGGTTTTCGGGCCCAAAAAAGAGGCGGCAAACCCGAGTCCGATTTGTCCGATTTTATCCTGCGTCACTTTACGCGTGCGGCCCAGATTTCCGGGGGGATCGACAACGAAATCATGCAAATCCTCATCCGCCTGCGTTGTGAAACCGAAGGCAGGGCCATCGGATTCCGGCATCGTGTCCGGTTGCTCTGCACGGATTTGATCGTCGCTGTCGCCCGCAAAATGAAGGGGGATTCCCCCAAAAAGGGGGAGCCCCCGGATTCCCCCCACAGCCCGATCATTTCTGCCGCCAAGGAATATATTTTCAAACACCTCGGCCAGCAAATCACGCTCGGGGAGATCGCCTGGCATGTGGGCAAGGGCGAGGAGCACCTCGCCCGCGTATTCAAATCCAGGACGGGTGAAAGTGTTTTTGACTGGATAAGGGAAATGCGCATCAACAAGGCCAAGACCCATCTTCTGGAGCCGGGCCTTTCCTTGACGGAGATCGCCGGGCGCTGCGGGTTCAACTCGCTCTCCTTTTTCAGCCGGACCTTCAGGCGATACGCGGGGATGTCCCCCAGTGATTATCGCAGACAGGTTGAAACCACGGGGAATTGGCCGGGAGGCGACAGCACCCGGCACCCGGGACAAAGGAATCGAACCCGTTCCGATCACGGCTCAAACAGCCGCAAGATCACATCCGCGTAGACGCGGTGTCCCAAAACGCCGGGGTGGTTCAGGCAGTTGTGCAACTGGGAATACGGGGGAATACCCCGGGCCGCCAATTGGGCCATCTCCGTGCAGACATCGGCGGCGGCCACGTTCTCCTCGGCTGACACCTCGAGCATCGCCTGGCGGTAGGCGGGCCAGCGTTCGAACGACTTGTTCCCGGCCCATGGACTGCCCGCTTCCCCGACCACCACGATCACTTCCATGCCGGCGGCTTGGGCTTTCCGGATGATGGTGCGCATGTCCTCCTTGAAAGGCCCGGGCGGGTTGGTGGGCTCCTTGCCGACGGGCCCTCCCGCATCGTTGCCCCCGAAATCCACCAGCAGGAGATCGGCCCGGGCCGGAACCACGGTTTCATCGATGATTTTCAGCCCATACCGGGTCGTTGTTCCGCCCTGACAGGCTGCCAGGGGTGTGACCGTGGCCTTGGGGAACCGGTCCCGCAATCCCACGACCACCTGGCTGGGAAATCCCCGGTTCTTATCCGTCCAAAGATCGGCCCACCAAGCGGGAGCCTCCGCCCCCACCGTGATGCTGGCCCCCATGAACGCGATTTTGAGTTCCCGTCCTTCCGCCAGAAGCTTGTGAGACTTTGTCACCGCCTTCTTGTTGACCGGCGGTACCGGAGGAGCCGGATGGATGGGGAATATTTCATGCTGCGTAATGGCGTATCCACCCGGCGATTTCGGCCTGTTCCCGCCATCAAAATGGGGATTGGCCTCCGCCCTCCATGCGGCGATATAAATGCCCGCCAAAGCGGCCCGGCCCTCGTCCGCATGGGGCAACTCCGGACACACCACGGCCGGCTGTCCCTGCTTCACAGTGACTTTCCCGGCGGGGTCCACTTGGATGAGGTCAAGGCGCTGCAGGGCATACTTCGCCGTGGCCCGCAGTTCCGCTTCATTGGGTTTGCCGAGGCGCCCTTCCAGACCGGCAATCTGCGCCCAGTCGGCATTGAACCGGTAGTCCTTGTCCCTCTCGAAGGTCCGGGATCCATCCGCGGTGGTGAGCACCACCGTCTCCGGAAGGAACGCACGGAAGAGATGCCCCAGGATGGGCGTGCCCTGGCTGTCGTGCTTCGGACTCAGATCCAGTGTATTGGGAATCCCCTTTGACTTGGGATCGAACTTGGAATCAGGCCAGGGGTCCCAGGCATTGTACCAGTCCGCGTGGTCACGGGGGGCCTTGCCGGCGACCACCGTCTCGCGGATCTCCGGGCCGGCAAAGGAGAGGCGGGTTTGGGGAACATCCACTTTCCTGCCATCGGGCAGCGTCACTTGGGCCGGACCCACCAGCACCTCGAGCCCGGCGGGTTGAACGGCCCGCACCAAGGATTCCTTGGTATTGCCATCAGGCCCGGCAGCCTGGCCACCGGTCCCCAGACACAGAAGGACGGGAAAGATTACGCAAATGATACCGCTCAAATGCCGCGTGTGGGTATTCATGGCCGGGCCATTGTCATGGCAGGAGTGCAAACCGGACAACAGACCAAGCCCGCGCATCCATCAGGCGTGAATGCGATCCGTGAGGAAGACCCCACCAACCGTCAAACCGAAGGGGATGACGACGGGGAGGACTTGGCGGGCTTGTCGAGGCGGCTGAACAGGTTGCCGAAGTCCGCCGGGGGAGCGGATTTCTCCAGAGTGCGGGAGCTTCCGACAAAGACCGCCCCATCGCTCAGGCTGAAGCGGGGGGAAACCACATCGCCGTAAAGCTGGGCCTTGGCGGCGATTTCCACCTTGTCCTTGGCATTGATATCACCCTGCATCTTGCCCCGGATGAGCACGGTCGACTGGGCCTGGATGTTGGCCTTGACCACGGCGCTTTCCCCGATGATCAGCGGGCCGTCGGCGATGATTTCGCCTTCAAAACGTCCATTGATCTCCATGCTGGAACTGAAGCAAAGGGTGCCTTTGAATTCCACATCCTCCGACAAGAGGGCGGCAGTGGGTTTGGGGGTACGGGTAGGTTCCATGGTTTCTTTGACTCCTTTGGAAGAGGAAGGGGTGGGTTTTTGTTCAGCGACCGAGTCGGTGCTTTTTTTGAACACGTCCGAGAACATACAGCGATTGAAATCTCATTTCCCCGGGGAGTCGAGCGGATTCGCATCCCGTCCCAATCCCCATTCGGGCCTATTTTTGGGGGGAAACGCCCCCAAGCGGCCTGCCCCG